>Ga0272441_10002496_pt1 | contig 36980 bp, 29 predicted proteins | sample SSMProp6N_FD_193582 | JGI IMG/M metagenome (GOLD analysis project Ga0272441, IMG submission 193582) | Marine sediment archaeal communities from Little Sippewissett salt marsh, Falmouth, MA, United States - SSM-Prop-6N | ecosystem: Environmental > Aquatic > Marine > Wetlands > Sediment ...
GCCCCCGCAACGCCGGGGCGCTTGAGAAGGCCGACCGGGTCGGCACGGCTGGCACGCCGGGGCAGGGCCCTCATGTCCAGATATTCGTGAAGCTCGCCGGCACGGGCGCAGCCGCCGCCGCCCCCGTCATCGCCGACATCCGCTTCAAGACCTGGGGCTGCCCGGCGGCGACCACCGAAGGACCCCCACCCCCTTTCTCTCGAACATTATCGGACGCCACAGGGCTCGATTCGGCGAATTCCTGCACCAAGTGCAACAGCCCCGACACGCGATTTCGGCGGCGCCGGATAGGTATAATCGCCCGGCCGAAAGAAAAACTTCGCGCCTCGTAAACCCCCATGAAATAAGGACTTAACAGCCCTGATATCCCTGGCGCGCAAATGCCTTTCTTGGCTGCACATATGGTGTGGGGTCAAGGAGCTTACTCCATTCGGCCGTACGCGGCGACCAACGAGAGACACATTCAGCTAACTCGCCTTTAGGTTGCGAATTCGGCCCGCATTCGAAGAATCACTCCGAATCCCGCTATAGGGTGAGAGGGGAAGATTTTTTGGGGCCCTCGGAGGGAGGACGCGACCGGAAGAGCGTTACCTAAATGCCACACCCGGGGCTCACCGGCCGAGCCTGGCGCCGTGCCTAGGCGGAGTCCGGGGCCCCGTAGAGGGGAACGCGGGAGCGTGGCCCGATGCTTGCAGAAGTCCGGACGGCGCCGGCCGAAGCTCAATCCCGTCAGTACCCGGCAGTGCCGGTTGCTGGTGGCAGCGGAAAACTGCCGGCACAACATTCTGGGGGGCGGGGGAAGCCCGTCCCGTGGCCAGGAGCGTCCGGAGAAGGGAGCGATGGTTGAGATCGAGGCGACTCGTGGCCGTGCGCTCCCGCATGCGGAAGGAGGACTGACATGGACCCCTGAGATGAGCCGCCAGGCGGCGGCCGGGCTTGACAAGCTCCCGGTGCGCCTTAGACTACGGATCCGCCGCACGTCTCTGGTGGAGGTCTACGGCCCCATGCCGGAAGAGACACGAGCACCAAGCTTCGCCGAGACCCCGGTCGACGACCGCGCGCTCTTCATAGTCGCCGACTCGGTGGTCCAGACCGTCGCGGAGCTCTCGGACGACCTGGTCGATACCGACGCCGCCTGGCGCGCCTACGCCGACTGGAAGGGCCCCGGCTACGCGGACTACGTCCAGGCCATCCGGCAGACCGGACACTCGATCTTCTACTACCAGCTCCAGGAGATCTACGAGTTCGGTCAGGCAGCGGTCGGCCCCGATGATCGCGACTCCTTCTGCCACCGATCGGGGCGGACGTTCATGCGGCGGTTCTTTGTCGGGACCATACTGCCGTTCCTGCAGGCCGCCTTCGCCACGCCGGGCGCCTTCCAGGAGACGGTCGTGGAGATACTGCGCTCGTATCTCGCCCTCCTGGCGGGCGAGAAGTACGAGTTCTCGAGCGAGATCTCCTCCGATGCCATCCGTGTCGACCTCGGATACCGGGGAGCGGATGAGATGTCCGCCTACTGCCGGCGATACGGCCTCGATCCCGAGAGGAGCTTCAGCAACTCCTTCGGGTTCATAACCGGGGGCTTTGCGAAGTTTCTCCTGGAATCCGTCTCTGGGTTCGAAGCTGAGGCGCTCACGTCCGAGTGCTCGGGCTTCACGGGCTCAATGAAGATCCCGGTCCGCGAGAGCGATCACTTCGACTTCGCCAAGCTCATAGACACGCTCATGGGATATATCCGCGACGTCGAGCTTCGCCAGCGGCAGGTGGTCGAGGACGACCGGCTCGAGAGCGATCTGATAGTCGGCTCGGGCGTCATGCGGGACACCTGGGAGCGTATCCGCCGGGCCAGCCGTACGCGGGAGATAGTCCTGCTGCGGGGCGAGTCGGGGACAGGCAAGAGCTTCATCGCCCGCAAGATACACGCCCTCTCGCCCCGCGCGGGGGGCCCGTTCATCGAGGTGGGGCTGCTCGCGGATATCGGCTCCGACAACATGATCCAATCGAACCTGTTCGGCCATGAGAAGGGGGCCTTCACTGGGGCCGCCGACGAGAAAAAGGGGCTCTTCTCCCTCGCGGACGGCGGGACGATTCTCCTCGACGAGATCGGCGACGCCTCGCCCGAGCTCCAGGCCAAGCTACTGAAGGTGATAGAGGCTTCGACGTTCAAGCGTCTCGGCGGGGTCGAGGATATCGAAGTCGACGTCCGCGTCATCGCGGCAACGAACCGCGATCTCGAAGCGATGGTCCAGGACGGGAGCTTCCGGAGGGACCTCTACTACCGCCTCAACGTGATACCCGTACGCCTTCCGCCCCTGCGGGACAGGCCGGAGGAGATCCCCGCCCTCTGCGACTTCCTGCTCGCGCGCTCCTCCGCCCGACTGGGGCGCTCGCCGGAGCCCCTCGGGGAGGGAATGCTCTCGCAGCTCATGACCTACGGCTGGCCCGGCAACATACGAGAGCTCGACCACGCGCTCAAGCACGCCACCGCGATGGCCGCGGGCGATGATATATCCATCGAACACATGCCCGAGGCTGTCCGTTCGGCCGTGACCGACGTCCCGTCGGCCCCCGACATCCCACGGCCGGAGGGGCCCGCCCTGACCGGCGGCGTGATAGATATTCCGGCTCTGCGGACGGTCATACGCTCGAGCGGCGTTCTCACGAGCGGGGACACGGTCCCCACGCATGAGCTCCCCGCGCATGTCGATTTCGCTAAGCGCGTCTGGCTCGGCGAGCTCATAGATCACTTCGGCGGGGACCTCACGCTCATCGGCCGCTTCTGGGACAGGAGCGCCGAGAAGACTCTCAGGAAGCTCGTCCGCGCCTACGGCCTCGAGGGCCGGCTTGAAGAGGCAAGGAGCCGGCGCAGGGAGGGCAAGTCCTCATCAGGGGGAAGATCGTGAAGAAGATCAGCGAGACTTACGACGTCGCCGTTGTGGGCGGTGGTATGGCCGGGGTCTGCGCCGCGGTAGCCTCAGCCCGGAACGGGGCGAGGACGGTCCTGATACAGGACCGTCCGGTTCTGGGAGGCAACGCCTCCAGCGAGATCCGCGTACATATCAACGGCGCGCAGGGCCTCCAGGGGCCCCACTGGATCGAGCGCGAGACGGGCATCCTCGAAGAGATACTCCTCGTCAACCGCGCCCGCAACCCACAGGAATCGTGGCCGTTCTGGAGCCACCTGATCCATGACTTCGTGACGCGCGAAGATAACCTGAACCTCCATCTCAACACCCATGCCTACGAGGCGGAGACCGACGGGCCGCGCATCTCCGCCGTCCGCTGTCATCAGGTGACGACGGAGGTCACCTTGCTGATCGAGGCGAAGCTGTTCGTCGACTGCTCGGGCGACGGGCTCCTCGGGGCCTCGGCCGGGGCTGAGTGGAGGATGGGCCGCGAAGGGAAGGACGAGTTCGGCGAGTCCTTCGCCCCCGACAAGCCCGACCACTGGACGATGGGGTCCTCGCTCTTCTTCTGGGCCCGCGACACGGGGAAGCCCGTTCCGTACGAGCCCCCTCACTACGCCCACAAGTTCAAGAGCTGCGACGACCTGAAGTACCGTCCGCACGGCGACGCCAAGCACGGCCACTGGTGGATAGAGGTCGGGACCGAGGACGACCCTATCGGCGAGCAGGAGCAGATCCGCGACAAGCTGCTCGGGTATCTCCACGGCCTGTGGGATCACATAAAGAACTCGGGCCAGCATCCCGAGGCGGAGAACTACGCCCTCGAATGGGTCGGCTCGGTTCCGGGTAAGCGCGAGTCCCGCCGCTTCGTCGGCGACCACATCCTCACCGAAGGCGACCTCCTCGAAAATCGCCAGTTCCCCGACGTCGTTGCGTTCGGCGGCTGGCCCATCGACGATCATTGCCCCGGGGGCATCGAGTCGCCGGAGGTCCCGCCGACGGACTTCTTCCATCACTTCGAGAAGGTCTACCAGATACCGCTACGCTCGCTCTACTCGCGTAACATCGAGAACCTGCTCTTCGCGGGCCGGAACGCGAGCTGCTCGCACATCGCCATGGCCTCTTCCCGAGTGATGGCCACCTGCGCGGTCATGGGACAGGCGGCCGGAACTGCCGCTGCCATGTGCGTCGCTACGGACAAATCACCCCGCCAGATAGCCTCCGACGACATCGCGGAACTCCAGCAGCGCCTGCTGAGAGACGACGCGTATATCCCGAACTGCTCCGCTGACGGCGAGGGAGACCTCGCGCGCGCGGCTGCGCTCAGCGCCTCCGGGACTTCGAGCGGCAACGTGGAACTGCTCATCGATGGCGTCGGCCGCGACGAGGACGAGGTCTGCCACCACTGGGAGTCCGGCGGCTTGCCCGCGTGGGTCGAGCTCGCGTGGCCAGAGCCCGCCCTGCTTTCGCGGATCGAAGTGAAGCTCGACACCAATCTTCACAGGCCCATTCAGATGAGCCCCTACGAGGGGGTGAGGAGCAAGCAGCTCCCCGGGCTGCCGCCGGAGCTGGTCTCCGACCTCGTCGTGGAAGCCGAGGCCGACGGGGCTTGGAAGGAGCTCTTCTCCCTCGGCCGGAACAGGCGGCGGCTCGTCCGGCAGAGCTTCCCGCCGGTCCGGGCCGCGAAGGTCCGAATCCACCTCGCCAAGACATACGGGCATCCGACCGCGCGGATGTACGAGGTGAGGTGCTATGGATAGGCGGCCGCTCGGCGTAGGCTGGGAGGCTCAGCTGCCGATATGCTTGCGGTAAACGTGCTCGCGACGATGCCCCCACCCCATCCATCCCAAGGGGTTCGCGTGGAACTTCTCGCGCACGACGCCGACGGGCACGTCGACCACCTTGACGCCGGCCGCCGATGCCATCTGGCAGAGCATCTCTCCCATCGGCCCTACAACGAAGCTGCCCCCGTTGAAACGACCCGCGTGGTTGATGACGGCGATGAAGACCTCGTTCTCGGCCGCGCGCGCGCGCGTTATCATCTCGTTGTGGGCTCGGTTGAGATGTCTGGTGAGGTCCGTCGTGCCGGTCGCGAGCGGGCATGCGACGAGTTCCGACCCCAGGGCCCTCAGACAGCGGACCGACTCGGGAATCTCGCGGTCGAAGCAGATCATCAGGCCGATCTTCGCGTAGTCGCGCTCGACCATCTCGAACCGCTCGCCCGGGACGAAGCGGCCCTGGTGCTCCGTGCTCTCGAAAGGCCGGCAGTGGACCTTGCGATAGACGGCGGCCACATCTCCGTCGCGCGAGATGAAGGCCGCCGAGTTGTGCACGTTCTCCCCCTCGCCGCGTTCGGCGAACCCGAAGACGACGTCCATCTCGTGCTCTGCCGCCTTTTCTCTGACGGCGCCGAAATGGGGGCCGTCCAGCGGTTCGGCGACCTCGAGCATCCGCCGGGCGTAATCGGGAGCGCCGCCCTCGCCGTATCCGTGGAGCACGCATTCCGGCGTGACGGCTATCTGAGCCCCCAGCGTGCCCGCCGCGTCGAGAGCCCGGAGCGTGCGCTCCAGGTTGCCCTCTACGTGCCACTGCTCGGTCTGTACCTGGCAGAGCGCCAGCTTGGTGATCGAGAAAGCTGTTTTTCCGCTCATGGTTTCGTGATCTCCTTGCCTGGACAATCTACCGCGGCAAAGGCTCCTGTCAAACGCAAGGGGCGAGATGCCCCGGTTGCCACGAGGACGACCGGCCGCACTCCCGTCACATCGGCTGATCTGCCCATAAATCTCTTGACACACGGTCGGGCAAATGGTTAAATTGTGCGGCATCGAGCCAGTGGGCTCTTCTCCGTAAGGGATTTCACATGGCATCTGTCAGCTTGGTCTTCGGTGACAAAGAGGTCGCCGAATACCCATTCGACAAACCGGCGCTGGTCGTCGGCCGGGACGAGTCGAGCGATATCCACATCGACAACCTCGGCATTTCGCGCGCCCACTGCCAGTTCATCAAGCGGGGAGTCACATTCCTGCTGCAGGACATGAACTCGGCCAACGGCACCATCGTTAACGGGCGCAAGATCGGCGAGCACTACCTGAACGACAAGGACGAGATAGTTCTTGGAAAGTACAAGCTGATATTCCACAACGAGGAGCAGCAGGCCGACGCCAAGGTCGACCGACAAGACCTCGTGCCGGACTCCCTCAACACCTACGTGATGGACGGGGCCTCGATCCGCGACAAGCTCGCCCAGATGAAGTCGGCCGGCACCGCGGCCGTTCCCCCGCCGCCTGGCACCGAAGGTGGCCCTGTGAGCGCCTCGGCTTACGCGGCCCAGATGGGCGCTGCGGCCCAGGCGCCCGCCGCTCCGGCGGCCCCGGTCGCGCCCCGGGTTATCACCCGGCCCGCGCCGAAGGCGTCGAGCACACCGCTCGTCATAAGCATAGCGCTCAACATACTCCTGGCAGCACTTCTCCTCTACCTGTTGCTCTCAGGCAAGATAGCCCTTCAGGCCTTCGAGATTGAAAAGATCCCGCCGCCGCCGGGCGCGGGGGCCGAAGAGCCGCCCGCCAACCCCGGCTAGCTGCACGGGTGTCCTGTGAGCCCTGCCTGCGCGAGAATAGCCGCCATCATCTTTGCGGTGGCCTTCGTCGTCCGCCTCGGCGCGGCCGTCTTCGTGCCGCAGGAGGCCGATGACTCCGCCAGGTATGTCACCCTTGCGCACAACCTGAGAGCCCACGGGACCTACTCCGCCTACCCCGATGCCTCGAAGCCCACGATGGACGACGCGCCCCTGTACCCGCTGGCGCTCGCGCTGTCCATGTGCCTCTTCGGAGCCGGAGGGCTCGCACTCAGGCTGCCCGGGATTGTCTTCGGCGCCGCGGCCGCGCCCGTCGCGTTCTTCTTGGCAAGCAGGCTCTCGAAGAACACCAGGACCGCTGCGGCCGCCGGGATCGCCGTGGCCCTCCTGCCCAGCCTCGTTGCCGCCAGCGCCCTGGTGCTGACCGAAGGGCTCTACGCCTTCGCACTCGCGTCGGCTGCGCTGCTCTACCTTCGCGGGTGGAGGATGGCCGATGCCGGGGCGGCTCCGGCGAGCGGGCCGCGACAGCTTGTCCTCGCCGCGGGCGCCGCAGGAGCGGCTCTCGCCCTGGCCGCACTGGTCAGGCCCGTGGCGGCCGGGTTCTTCGTGGTCGGCGGAGCAGCGCTCTTCATCCGCTCCGGCGTTATCGGCCGTCGATGGGCGGCGGGCGCGCTCCAGGCCGGTGCGTACGCCGCGTGCTTCTGGCTAGTCCTCTCGCCATGGGTGGTGAGGAACTACACCGTCACGGGCCGCTTCGTGCCGCTCACGTCGCGCGGCCCCGGCCAGCTCTGGCTGGGTTCCTACGAGCCGAGCGGCGGGCGGTACACTGACGAGTCGTACGCCGCTTACCAGGCCAGATGCCACGAGCTGAGCGCGGACGAGCTCAAGGCAGAGGCCCTCCAGCGAATAGCCGCGCATCCTGTCAGGTGGGCCGGCTGGGGGGTGATGAAGGTCGGCAGCGTCTGGCTCGGCCGGCCCGGGGGCGAAAGGTTGCTGAGGGGCAAGAGACTGCTGGCGGCGGTGGCCTGGCTGCCCGATCTGGCAGCGGTGGCGCTCGCGGCGCTGGCGATCATACTGCTCGGGCGAGGACGCATGCCCCCTGGCGCCGGGGCCCTGTTACTGTACGTTGCGACCGAAACGGCCGCCTACTTCGCGCTGCTCGGGCTCCCGCGGTTCCGAATCCCGCTGATGCCGCTGGTGATCGTCCTCGGAGCCCTTGCCGTAGAGAACCTGTGGCCGAGACGAGGCACCCCCGCTGCGGAGCCGCCTGCGGGCGGTGATGTGACCAAGCAGCGCAGCGCGCCGAGTCAGGGCCCATAGGCGGGCGCCGGCGCGCAGGCCTAGGCCTCATGCCCTGGCGAATACGGCTTCGGCCGCCTTAACGGCCGCGCTGGGCTCGACCTTGGCTCCCAGCTCCGCAAGGGCCATCTCCAGCGCCGAGAGCGCCACGATGACGTCCGATGGCGAGCAGTAGCCCATGTGCGCGACACGGAGTATGCGCCCCTTCAGGTGTTCCTGGCCGCCGGCGACCTTGACGGCGAACTTCTTCTCGAGCAGCTTCGACAGCGCCGAGCCGTCGATGCTCTCGGGCAGCTCGATGGCCGTCACTACCGCCGCCGGCCGCTCAGCGAAGATCTTCATTCCGAGGGCCTGTGCGCCGGCGCGCATCGCCTCCGCGAGCAGGCGGTGCCTTGCGAATACCGCCTCTATCCCCTCGCCCTCGATCATCCTGAGGCTCGTCGCAAGCGCCCGGACGAGCGTGTTGGCGGGGGTGTAGGGCGTGTCGGAATCCGCGGCTTTGTCGAGCGCCTTCTTCAGATCGAAGTAGTACGCCTGCCGGTCCGCCGTCTCGATCAGCTTGCGCGCCTTCTCGCTCACGACGGCCAGCGCCAGCCCCGGGGGCATCATCAGCGCCTTCTGGCTGCCCACCACGAGAATATCGACGCCCCAATCGTCGAAGCGCAACTCGCTGCCGCCCGCCCCGGAGATGCCGTCAACCACCAGAATCGCGTCGGTCCCTGCGACGGCCTCGCCAATAGCCCTGATGTCGTTCTCCACGCCCGTCGAGGTCTCGACCAGCGTGGCGTAGACGGCGGCTATCGATTTGTTGGCCGCGAGCCGCTCCGCCACAACCGCCGGGTTGGCCGCCTTGCCCCACTCGATCTCGACGCGCTCGCATTCGTAACCGAACGCCTGGCAGATATCGCCCCACCTCTGCCCGAACTTGCCACCTTCGAGCGAGAGGCCCTTCCGCCCCCCGCCGAGCACGTTGACGACCGATGCCTCCATGGCTCCGGTGCCCGAGGCGGCCAGCACGACGACCTCGCCCGACGAGAAGAAGATCCTCTTCAGGCGCTCGGTGACCTCCGACTGGAGCTCCTTGTACTCGGCGGTCCGGTGATGGAAGATGGGCTCCGCCATAGCCTGCAGCACCTGCGGCGGGACCTGGCTGGGCCCGGGCGTCATGAGGAGGGCCTTCTTCATCGGGGCTGGTCCTTTCTGCGGGGAGCGCGCAAGCAGCAGTGTCTTCCGAAGACGTCGATCAGTCACTTCCCTTCGAGGGCGCGGGCTTGCCGGAGTCGCCCTTCGCCTCCTTCTTGGCGTCGCTCTTCGAGTCGGATTTCGACTCGGACTTCGACGCCGTCGAACCGGCCGACTTCGCGTCCTTCTCCTTTTTCGCCTTCTCCTTGTACTCCTTGGACCTGTAGTCGGTCTCGTAGAAGCCCGAGCCCTTGAAGATTATACCCGCGCCCGCCCCTATCAGCCTCCGCGCTTTCAGTCTGCCGCACTTCGGGCACTTGCGGATGGCGCCCGCAGTTATGGACTGGAACCGCTCGAACTCGTGCCCGCACGCGCCGCACTCGTACTGGTAGGTGGGCATCTCCTACTCCTCCTTCTTGCCTTCATCGTCAGGCGGAGCACTCTCGTTCCCGTCGCCGTCGGGGGCCGACGGCGACGCGGCGCTGACGACGACCTGGCTGGGGCGAAGAACGTTCTCTTCCAGCAGGAACCCCGCCCGCACCTCCTCGAGAACGATGCCGGGCCCCACCTCGTCAGTCGGCCTGCTGAACAGCGCCTCGTGGATCTCAGGATCGAAGATCTCGCCGACAGGCTCCATCCGTTCGACGCCTGTGGATTTCAGGAATCTGTGCACCTCCTTGAGGACGAGGTCCAGCGCGGACCGCAGGCCTTCGATGTCTTCATGCTGACCTGCCGAGGCGGCCGTAATCTCGAGCTGGTCGAGCGCGGGCAGCATCCCGAGCACGGCCTCGCGTCTGCCCGCGGCCCTCCACCTCTGCCGCTCGGCTTCCATGCGGCGCTGGTAGTTGGCGAAGTCTGCCTTGACGCGCCTAAGCTTCTCCATGAGTTCCGCCGCCGGCGGCAGCTCCACCATGGCTTCCGGGGGCGCTTCGGTTGCCTCGGCCGAGCGCTTGAGTATCTCCTCGACTCTGGCGGCTGCCAGCTCGGAAGAGCTCGGAAGGGCCTCGTCGGCCTCATCCGCGGGCCCGTTAATCGGGATGCGCCTTGCGTGGCCCTCATCCCTTCTCGCCCCTGCATCGCTCACGAATCGGTCACTCCTTGAAGTAGTCCTTGAGCTTGTCGAAGAAGGATTTGCGCATGGGCGACACGTTCACCTTCTCGGTCTTCGCGAACTCCCGGAGGATGTCCTGCTGCTTCCCGTTCAGCTTCCTTGGGGTCTCGATCACCACGTGGACGAGCTGGTCGCCCTTGCCATTCCCGTACGGGCTCGCGAGCCCCTGGCCCCTCAGCCGCAGTATCTCGCCGCTCTGCGTGCCCGACGGGATCTTCACCTTGGCCTTGCCGCCGAGCCTCGGCACCTCGATCTCCGCGCCCAGGGCGGCCTGTGTGAACGTTATTGGCACGTCGATGACAATATCGTCCCCGTGGCGCTGGAAGAACTCGTGCGGCCTTACGTAGACGTAGCAGTAGAGGTCTCCGCGCGGCCCGCCCGCGGTCCCCTGCTCGCCCTCCCCCGGAATGCGCATGCGCGTGTGGTCTTCGATCCCCGGCGGGATCTCGATCTTCACCTTGGTCTTCTTGGGAACGCGGCCCGTTCCCTCGCATTCCGGGCAGGGCTTGTCTATCACCTCGCCCGTCCCCCCGCAGCGGGGACACGCGCTCTGCATCGTGAAAAAACCCCGCGTCTGAGTCAGACGCCCTGCCCCGCCGCATGATGGGCAAGTCGACTTCGCCGTGGCTCCCTCGGCACCGGTCCCGCTGCACTTGGCGCAGTTGTCGTGGCGAGTCAACTCGATCGTCCTGGTGGTACCCCCGGCTGCCTCCTCGAAGGAGACCGTCAGCTCGCACCTGAGCGACGGCCCCGGCTCCGGGCCGTACGAGCGCCGCCCCGCGCCCCCGCCGAAGAGGTCCTCGAAGATGCTCCCGCCGACGGCGCCTCCGCCGCCGAAGAAGCTCGAGAAGAGGTCGTCGAAGCTGACCGACGAGAAGTCGACGCGCGAGGCGCCCCGCAGCCCCGCGTGGCCGTACATGTCGTACTGCCGGCGCTTGCCGGCGTCGCGCAGGACCTCATAGGCCTCGGCGGCCTCCTTGAACTTCTTCTCCGCGTCCTCCCGATTGTCGGGGTTGCGGTCAGGATGCCACTTCTTGGCGAGCTGGCGGAAGGCCTTTTTGATCTCGTCCTCGGAGGCCTCCTTCTTGACGCCCAGGATCTCGTAGTAGTCGCGGTCAGTGGCCATCCGTGAGCCCTTCTCGCTCCATCAAGGCACCGAGCCCTCCCGCGGCAAGCGCCGGACGAGAGGGCTCGAGCTGCTGCGTGAGCCGGCTGGACTGGTCAAGTTACCGCGCCGGCCGTCGCCTTCTCCGTCTCATCCTCTTCCGGGAGTTCGGTGACCATGGTGTCGGTGGTCAGCAGCAGCCCCGCGACCGACGCCGCGTTCTGCAGCGCCGAGCGCGCCACCTTGGTCGGATCGATGATCCCGGCCTTGACCAGGTCCACGAACTCCTTCGTGCTCGCGTTGAGTCCCTCCGAGCCCTTCCTTTCGAGCACCTCCTCGACCACGACCGAGCCGTCCAGCCCGGTGTTCGCGGCAATGCACGCCAGGGGCTTCCTCAGGGCTGCGGCAATGATGTCCGGGCCCAGCTGCTCGTCTGCCGCGGTCAGCTTCTTCCTGGCATTCGCGACGGCCTGCAGCGAACGCAGGTACGCCACGCCGCCTCCGGGGAGTATCCCCTCCTCCGCAGCAGCGCGAGAGGCGTGGAGCGCGTCCTCGATGCGCGCCTTCTTCTCCTTGGCTTCGGCCTCGGTGGCCGCGCCGACATTGATGACGGCGACGCCGCCCACGAGCTTCGCCAGCCGCTCCTCGAGCTTCTCGCGGTCGTAGTCGGACGTCGTCGTCTCTATCTGGTTCTTGATCTGCGTGACGCGCGCCGCCACATCAGAGGCCTTCCCCGCGCCGCGCACGATGGTGCACGAGTCCTTGTCGACGGTCACCTTCTTCGCGCGCCCGAGGTCCGCAATCTCCACGTTCTCGAGCTTGATGCCGAGGTCCTCGCTGATGCACTTGCCGGCGGCCAGTATCGCCATGTCCTGGAGCATCGCCTTACGCCGCTCGCCGAAGCCGGGGGCCTTCACGGCGCAGCATTGCAGCGTTCCGCGCAGGCGGTTCACGACCAGTGCGGCAAGCGCCTCGGCCTCCACATCCTCGGCGATCACCAGCAGCGGCTTGCCCGCCTGGGCGACCTTGTCGAGAAGCGGAATGAACTCGCGCAGGTTGGATATCTTCTTCTCGTGAATCAGGATGAGGGGGTCCTCGAGATCGCAGCTCATGGTCTCGGGCTTGTTCATGAAGTATGGCGATATGTAGCCCTTGTCGAACTGCATGCCCTCAACGAGGTCGAGGGTCGTCTCCATCGACTGCGCTTCCTCGACTGTCACGACGCCATCGGTGCCCACCTTCTCCATGGCCTCGGCGAGGAGCCCGCCGATCGTCTCGTCGTTGTTGGCGCTGATCGTGGCCACCTGCGCGATCTCGGATTTCTTCTTGCACGGCTTGGACATCTTCTCGAGGTTGCCGACGACAGCGTCGACGGCCGCGTCGATGCCGCGCTTCACCGCCGTAGGACTGGCGCCTGACACTATGCGTTTCAAGCCCTCCGAGTAGATCGCCTCGGCCAGCACCGTCGCCGTGGTCGTCCCGTCGCCGACCACGTCAGATGTCTTCTGCGCGACCTGTCGGACCATCTGGGCGCCCATGTTCTCGAACTTGTCCTCGAGCTCGATCTCCTTCGCGACGGTGACCCCGTCCTTCGTGACGTTGGGTCCACCGTAGCTCTTGTCGAGGACGACTACCTTGCCCGTGGGCCCCATCGTGACCTTCACGGCGCGGGCGAGCTTGCGGACGCCGTCGAGGATCTTGCGACGGCCCTCCTCACCGAACATCAGCTGCTTGGCCATCTATATCGCTCCTATCTGCAGTCCACTGCGCACTGCCTGCACTATTCGATCTTGGCGAGAATGTCGCTCTCTCGCATGATGACGTACTCCTTGCCGGCCACCTTGACCTCGGTGCCGGCATACCTGCCGTAGAGGACGCTGTCGCCGACCTGGACGTCCGGCGCGCCGCGCTCGCCCGAGTCGAGAAGCTTGCCCGGCCCCGCGGCAACGATCGCCCCGCGCTGAGGCTTCTCCTTGGCCGCATCGGGAAGGACGATGCCCCCGGCCGTGACCTCCTCGGCCTCCTCGGGCTCGACCACCACCCGGTCATCGAGCGGCTCGATGCCGATCTTGGACGCCTTCTTGCTCTTTGACTTCTTCTTGGCCATCTGAGTCTCCTCCCCGTCTTGGCTCGGCCGCCAGGCCGCAGTTGATTCGCTACATCATGCCCATGCCGCCGCCCATGCCACCCATTCCCCCCATGCCGCCCATTCCACCCATGCCGCCCATCCCCCCCATGCCTCCAGGAGGTCCCGCCGGCATCGGAGGCTCCTTCTCAGGGACATCGGAGACCATGGCGACGGTGGTCAGCAGCATCGAGGCGACCGACGCTCCGTTGGCAAGGGCGCTCTTGACGACCTTGGTAGGATCCATGACGCCTGCCTTGTAGAGGTCGCCGTATTTGTCGTTGAGCGCGTCGTAGCCGTAGGCGCCCTTCTTGGCGAGCACCTTCCGGCACACGATGGCGCCGTCCACGCCGGCGTTGTCGGCGATCTGCCTGATCGGCGCCTCGATCGCCTTCCTGAGGATGGCGACGCCCTCGGCCTGCTCTCCGGGGAGCTTGACCTTGTCGAGAGCCGCGCGCGCCCTGAGCAGAGCCACCCCGCCCCCGGGGACAACGCCCTCCTCGGTGGCCGCCCGGGTCGCATTGAGCGCATCCTCGACGCGCGCCTTCTTCTCCTTCATTTCGGACTCGGTCGCCGCGCCGACACGGACCTCGGCGACCCCGCCGGCCAGCTTGGCGAGCCGCTCCTGGAGCTTCTCGCGATCGTAGTCAGAGGTCGTCGACTCTATCTCGTTCCTGATCTGCTTGATCCTGGCCTTGATGTCCTTGGTCGCCCCCGCCCCCTGGATGAGCGTGGTCGTGTCGGAGTCGATGATGACCTTCTTGGCGCGCCCGAGGTCGCCAAGGACCACCGTTTTCAGATCGATGCCAAGATCCTCGAATATGGCCTTGCCCCCGGTGAGGAGGGCCATGTCCTGCAGCATCGCCTTCCTGCGGTCGCCGAATCCTGGAGCCTTCACCGCCACGCATTTCACGATGCCGCGGAGCTTGTTGACCACGAGCGTGGCCAGGGCCTCGCCTTCGACGTCCTCGGCGATGATCACGAGCGGCTGGCCCGCCTTGCTCGCCTGCTCGAGCAGCGGGATCAGGTCCTTGGCGTTCGAGAGCTTCTTCTGGTAAATGAGGATGTACGGCTTCTCGATCTCGCACGTCATCGCCTCGGGATCGGTCACGAAATGAGGCGACAGGAAGCCGCGGTCGAACTGCATCCCCTCCACGACGTCGACTTTGGTCTCGAGGGCCTTGCCTTCCTCGACAGTGATGACGCCGTCGGTGCCGACCTTCTCCATTGCCTCGGCGAGCATCTTACCGATCTCTTCGACGTTGTTGGCCGCGATGGCCCCGACCTGGGCTATCTCGCTCTTGCTCGACACCTTCCTGGACATCGTGTCGAGCTCGGCCGAGAGCGCCTTCACTCCGGCCTCGATGCCACGCTTCACCTCCATCGGGTTCATGCCCGCAGCAACGCGCTTGGCGCCCTCGAGGTAGACCGCCTCCGCGAGCACGGTGGCCGTCGTGGTGCCGTCCCCCGCGTCGTCGGAGGTCTTCGAAGCCGCCTCCTTAACAAGCTGGGCGGCCATGTTCTCGTTGGGGTCCTTGAGCTCGATCTCCTCGGCGACGGTGACGCCGTCCTTCGTGACATTCGGCGCCCCGTAGGATTTGTCCAGGACGGCGTTGCGCCCCTTGGGTCCGAGGGTGACCTTCACCGCTCGCGCGAGCTTGCTGACCCCCTCGCGGAGCGCCGTGCTGATATCCTCATCGAAGGCAATCTGCTTGGCCATCTTGGATCTCCTCCCTGCTGCTGCCTGAAGCTGCTGGTCGCCGGCGACCTATTCCAGTAACATTCGCAAGCCTCGTGCCAGAGGCCGGCGCTCACCGGATAACCGTGCTGGAGGCTCAGAAACGGCCCCTGAGGGCCTCGGCGGGACTCCTGCCATCTCTGGCCCAGGGCCTGCCTATCAGTCTGACATACCCCCCCGGCCCTGCATACCTGGTCAAAATGACCATACTGCGCGCACGCAGGGCCGCATTATAGCCACTGTGGAGGAGCCTGCAAGGAAAAGACACTCCCGTCGCCGCGATCGTCGCTCCAGGGCTGCTACAGCGCCGCTGGGACCACTTCCACGCGGTGCTCCGGCCCCTTGAGGCCGGCCAGGTTGACGGTCCTGAAGCTGAGCGAGGCACCTGTCTTGCCGAGCTTGAGCTCAACGGACTCCCCGCAGTCCCGCCATCCCCCCTGGCCGCGGCGCATCTGGTAGGTCTTGAAGTTGGGAGTGCACGTGCGGAGGGCCACCCGGGCCCTGTCCTTCTCTATGTGGACCCGACTGCCGACCACATTGGGGGTCCACTCGATCCACGAGCGCCTCCTGACCGGCACGAAGTAGTCGGCCTTGTAGGCCCAGTGCGGCTTGCCGTCGCGGTACCAGACGTTCTTGCGATAGAACTTGTCGTCGTAGACGACGAGAGCCGACGCCAGGGCGTTGGGCCATTCCGTGAACCGCGAGTTCAGTTCCCATGAGATCCACCGGTAGGTGTGAGTGCTCTCGGGGAAGTCCTTCCGCTTGTGTTTCCTCTCCGGCCCGTACGTCCGCTTGACGTCGAGGCCGCCGTTCCGGATGACCTCGTCGCGGACATCCAGGGCCGACATGGGCGCGCCGTCCAGCTCGAAGTGCAGGTCGTACTTGGCATCGATCAGCACCCACTTGAGCAGGTCATTGACCCAGACCTCGTTGACCCCGTGATGCCCTCCGCGGCCGGGCGGCGGTTCGCCCGGGCCTGCGCCCAGGCGCCGTGTCACGTATCCGAAGCTGTTGTAGATGGCCTGCTGCACGATGCTGAAGTGGGCGCAGTGGAATCCTCCGCCCTTGAGCGCCGCGTCCAGGATGCCGAAGGCGTCGCCGCGCGTCCTGGTCGGGTACTTGTTGTTAATGCGTATGTGCTTCTTTATCCACTGCCGAAGGAGCAGTATCCGCGCGAACTCATCACGCTCGCCCTTGACGACCGCGTCGAGCTTGTACTTCAGCCGGATCTCCCTGCACCGCGGGTGCCGCAGGTTCTCGTGAGCAGGGAATATCTCGTTCATCCGGAGCTCCGGGTTCTCGACGTCGGCCAGCACGAACTTCGGCCTGCGCCCCGTCTTCCTCCCCCGCTTCGTCTTCGCTGCCGCTGCCATCGCTTCTCTCCTAGCTGACCAGGGCCTTGCCGTGCTTGAGAAAATACTCGAAGAACAGATACATCTGCTCGTTGGACTCGGCCGTGGGGCTGTGGCCCTCCCGGGTTGTCATCGCCACGCGGTCATCGTGGCCCAGGAAGGTGTTGACCTCGAGCGAGCGATTGAGGGCCAACCATCGCTCGAGCTGATCCTCCGCCCCGCCCGAGACCAGGAACGGCCGCGGCGCCATGAGCGCGTGGAGTTCGTGGAGGTCGTGCCCCTCCTCCAGCAGCCGCCTGTAAGCCCCGGTGCGCGGGCGCTCGGGGGTCACGACGCCCTTCTCACGTTCGAAGCCCGGCTCCCATCCCAGGTACCAGGGCTCCCAGTAGTTGACGTTCGGCCGGGCCTCGTCCCACACGATGCCGCCGTCCGACCAGACGCCGCACGCGAACTTCTCGTAAAGGCACGATGCGAACATCGACATCTTGCCGCCCAGCGAGTGTCCCGTCACGCCGACCAGCCGGGCGTCCACCTCCGGCAGCGTCGTGAGGTAGTTGTACCCGTTGGCTGCCATGTAGGCGTGGAAGGACAGGCGCTGCAGCGTGCGCGTCTCCGGAGTCGGATACGCCTCGGGCCTGCCCATCGAAAGCGCAACGAAACCGCGCTTGACGAGCGCGTAGGCGAAATCGCGCAGGGCCTTGTCATTCAGCCCCGCGGCCGTCTCCGGCTCGTAGTAGAGGACGACCACCGCCGGGAACGGGCCCTCGCCTTCGGGCACGAGAAGATAGACCTCGTCGGTTACGCCCGGCGCGATTTCGAGCCGCAGCTTCTTCTGCCGGAAGTTCTCGCGCGGGCCGTCCTCGAGCACCGTCGCCGACGGCCGCTCGATCAGCTCGGGCCACGGGCCCATCACCTCATGCCAGTAGGCGAGTATCTCGTCCCGGCGGCGCCTCCAGTCTGCCGGGGTCTCGACCGGCGTGCCGTCGTAGAACTCGAGCACAGTCCGGTAGTCACCGCAGGCTCCGGCGTGCTCGGTCGGCGGGCGGAAGAACGGGGCGATCCTCTCCCAGATGGCGTCGGCTTCGTTCATCGGCTCACTTCCCGGGCTGTGAGCCTGCGAGGTCGGTCTTCTGAGTGAATTCCTTCTTCACCGAGGCCCTGCCGGCCTTGACCTCGATGCGGCCGCCGGGCTCGGCGCCCAGCTTGTTGAAAGTCACCGTGATGGTCCGGCCGGCAGCCGTCCTGATCTTAACCGTCGCGGTCGTGCCGGTCTCGGCAAGAACCGTCTGCGGCGGCTTGACTCCCTTGTCGACCGGGGAGAGAACGTGCAGGAAGTGGATGTTCTCCCGGATATCCTCGCCCCGCGGCATCGTCTCCATCCGCCAGAGGCCGCATATCTGCTTGAGGCCGCGCTGCGAGTAGGTCGTCCGCTTCTTGCCGTAGTATATCTTCGGGTACTCCTGGAGGTGCGGATAGGCCTTGGCGTAGATGCCGCCCATCGCGTGCATACGACCGTCGAGAGCGCCGCCCGGGATCGGCCAGCCGACCTTTTGGGGATCGTCGAACTGGAAGCCCTGCTTCTTCGCGTCGCCGAGCTTAGGCTGGCCGATCGTCGGCACGCGCCAGTTGTCCACCCACCACTCGTAGCCGCGAATCAGCACTATCCGCCAGTGATAATCGGTACCGGGAGTGCGCAGCTTCCTGAACATGCCGTTCTCGAGCGCGGCCAGCGTCGGGTACTCGGCGAAGGAGAACTTCTCGAACTCCTTGCCGTTGCGCAGTATCGTGATGGCTTCGCCCGTCACGCGCGCCTGCCATAGAACGTGCTCGCCCGAGGGGATCAGCTTCGACTCGCGTGCCGGCCATATCCAGAAGCCGCAGCGATAGCCCTTGATGTTCGGGTCATAGAACGGTATCTGCGTGTCGAGCCGCCCGGCCGTGTTGGACTTGTAGCACCACCGGTTGAAGCTGCCGCCCACCCAGTTCGGATGCTTCTTGAGCTCCGTGCCGTTGTGGGCCACGAGGCGGAGGTAGTAGAGGCCCGGCGCCAGGTTCTTGCTCGGGACGTCGAACTCGGGATCGATCCCGCCGACCCAGCGCACGGTGCGCTTCGCGGGCAGCAGCACCTGCACGTGGAGCTGGGCCTCCGCGCTTTCCTCGCCAGGCCAGAGCCCGCCTGCCGGAAGCGTGTAGAGGTCCGCCTCGCCTTCGGTCTCGAACGACCGAATGCCGGGCGCGAGCGCCTTGCCCTTGCGCCTCGGCGTCGTGGCCACGTTCATCAGCCATCTCTTCGACGCGCCGCCGTGCTTCAGTGGGCTCTTGACGGCGAAGTTGGCCGGGTCCTCATCGACGCGGTCGAAGACGACGACGACGTCGTCGGAGCCTGGCGGGTCGCTACGCACGTAGACGAGCTGTCGCCGCACCTCGTCGGCGCGGTCGCGCTTGAGGGTCTTCGAGTGGAACTTCAGGTACATGGGCGTGGCGTCGGCGTTGACGTAGGTGTAGTGCTCGTTCGTCTCGAAGGCCTCGACGTGGCCGCCCTCGCGGTAGGCGCGGTAGCAGTAGTGGTTCTGCGAGCCTTCGAGGAAGCCCTTGAGCTTGCCCCACGGCCCGTCTACCATCTCCGTGTCCATGATGGTGATGGTGTTGCGCGGCAGGCTGGTGTGATGGTATTCGATGATCTCGCGCCAGTTGTTCGAGTCATACGTGTGGCGGCTCGCGGCCTGGACGGCGAAGTACCCCTTGCGATAGAGGGAGAAATGAAGGTTGCCGACGTCCTGGTGGCCGTCGAAGAAGTCTCCGCAGCGGAAGTAGATGTAGGTCTGGTCGTCGTCTCCCCAGTGGCTGCGAATGATGACGCGCCCGTCACCTTCGGCCTTGGCGTTCTTCTTGTATGGCTTGTTAAAGGGCGTGTAGTAGGCCAGGGGCAGCTTCGCGTCCTTCGGCCTGACAGGCTTGATCTCGGGGTCGACGAAGAGAAGCGGGAGGAAGGCGCGCATTCCCGCGTGGCCGTACTTGGTATAGCAGTTCCTGAGATACCACTGCCCGAGCGGGTCGCGATGCGCCTTCGTCAGGATGCCGACCGACCACCTGTCGCACCATCCGTATGAGTTGATATCGCCGTGCGGCTCGGCCAGTCCCCCCAGGCCCTCGGCGACCGCGGTATGCGGTATGTCCTGCGCGATCTTCTTGAGGAGCCTCTCCTGCGAGTACCGGCTGAACTTCCAGGGATCGTAGCGCCCGCCGAGGCCGTCCATCATCGCCGTGGCGAAGACGTGCAGGTCGCTCATGGCCTCGCCGTAGGATACGCCGCAGGGGAGGAAGCCGCCCGAGACGTTCCAGTCGGCCAGGTAGACGTCGATCATGTGCTTCGCGTGCTCGTCGAAGGTCTTCCGGGCCTTGGCGTCGTGCGGGGCGACACCAATCAGCGCGCGTGCGGCTGCAAGCTTCGCGGCCAGTCCCTGGGTGTAGCTCGTCGGCGTCCACGAGTTGCCGTTGCCCCTGACCACCACGGGCCCCAGCTTCTTCGCGAGGCGCTCCTCGAACTTCTTCCTCTCGGCGGCCGGGAAAGCCTCCTGCTTCCAGTGCTCGTCGCCCGCGACGAGCCAGTCGTAGACGATGGCGTCGTAGTTGACGCGGTCGATTGTCCACCCCTCGCTGGAGTGTGGCTTCCAGGCCTTCTCGCCGAACCGGACGTCGCCCGTCATCAGGTATACGAGGGCGCAGTGCGTCCGCTGCCACGCCGCCCACGACCGGTCCTTGAGAATCGTATTCTTGAGGCCCTCGACGTACGGGTTGAGGGGGCCGCCCGGCTTGGCCCACTCGATGCGCTTGGGCAGCTCGTCGGCGCTGAGCACGATGCGGGGCCGCGCGCGTGGCACCATCTCGGCCGGCAGGACCGGCTCGCGCGCCAAGGCGGGCCCCGAGTTAAGGATGAGCACGAGTGCAGCGACTGCGATTCCCTTTGCCATCCGCCGCTCCTTCAAGTGGGGACCATTCGGTCTGCTGCCGAGGGCAATGAAGTCAGTCGATCTTCGCCCTTGCCTTCTCAGCGATACTGGTCTCGGCGAACCGCTCCACGATCTGCCCGTAGAGCCTCTTCGCAACGTCGCGCTGGCCCATGCGCTCCGCTTGCCGTGCCATCTGGTAGAGGCGCCCCGCCTCCTTCTCCTGTTGAGCGCGCTTTGCCTCCTCGGGTGCCATCGCTGGCTTCATCTTGCGCGCGACCACGGTTCGTGGCTTGGGGGGGACCTTCACCATCGGGCCGATGTAGCCCCTGGCGATCACGAAGTTGTCCTCGAAGCGAGACTGAGTCTTGGGGGATGTCCAATGCCCGCCGAAGTACGCGCTGTGGTGGGCTTTGAGCGTCAGCGTGTTGACCGAGCGGAACCGGATGCCGTCCACCTTGGCCCTGAGCTGCCCGTCGATCCACATCCGCATCGCCCCGTTGGGCGCCGGCAGGTTGACGTCGTTCGCGCGGACCATGAGCTCCATGCAGTACCACTGGCCCGTCTCGAACCTCACGCGCTGGCCCACGTTCTGGTGGCCGATATCGCCGTAGCCGCCCTTCTGATCCATGTGGTAGTAGTAGAAATGCGCCTCGCCGCCCTTGCCGTAGCATATCTTCGCAGTGAATCGGTCGCGGCCGTTGGGACGCTCCCCCGCGTGGCCGCCGCCGACCCCCGCAGCCGAGGCGTGGAAGCCGGGAGCCTTCTCGCCCTTGCCGAAGTCGTAGCCTTCGGGGAAGTACGCGTACCACCTGAAGAAATAGCAGTCGCCGGCAGGGATGGTGAGGTCGAAGGCCATGGGCTTGTGCGACCCCTGCTCGTGAGGCACGAGGAGGCATCCGGCGCCATCGAACGCTCGCCCCGGGGTCGTGTCAACTGAGCACCCGCTGCGGGCGAGCTTCGAACTGCGGCCTTCGAGATTGTCGAAGAAGACGACTCGCGGATCGCTTGCCAATCCGCCGTCGCGCACGTACCGCGCAGCGATACCCGGCCCTCCGTCTGGGATCGCGGCCGTCTCGGCCCAGGCCATGCCCGCAAAGGCCGCCAAAGACAGAGCCAAGCCCACGCTGGTGCGCACAGCGTACTCTCCTTACCTCGACCTCGCCCGGGCCTTCTCGGCGACGCTGGTCTCGGGGAACTTCTCCACTATCTGGCCGTAGAGCCTTTTCGCAACGTCGCGCTGGCCCATGCGCTCCGCGCGCCTGGCCATCTGGTAGAGCCGGCCAGCCTCCTTCTCGTCCAGGCCCTTCGCGTTCTCCTCCGGATCGCCCGCGGCGGGGGCGTTCTTGGGTCCGGGCTTCGGTTCTGGTTTCGGTTCAGCTTTCTTCGTAGCGACAGGGCCGACGTAATTCTTCGCGATCACGAAGTTGTCGAAGTAGACGATGTTCTCGTCCACCTTCATCTGCTTCCACGTTCGATCCGACAGGTACCACTGGAGCGACGCCTTGTTGATCTTGAGCATCTCGTGGCTGCGCCAGCTGAAGCCCTCGAACGGCTTCGGGTCCTTGTTCCAGAAGCCCGAAGTATGGAACGTGGCGCGCATCCAGGAGCCGATGGGAAACCCCGGACCCCAGTGGCCGACCTTCTTGCCGTCGATCCAGAAGGCCCGCTCGCCGTCGTGCTTGCCGATGGTGTTCAGCTTGACCATGTACTCCAGGCAGATCCACTTGCCGCGGCCGACGAACTTCCGCTGGTTGTCCGGATTGAAGCCGTTGCCATAGTATGCGTTCCGCCGGCCGTCGGAGGCACCGTGCGGGGTCTGCCAGCTCCGCATCTCGTGCCAGTACGTGTAGAAGTGCCAGCCGCCCTCGGGCTTGTCGAGCTTCGGCGGCTCCAGTGTCGTGCCGAATGCGCCGTGCTGGCCGCCCGGCGGACGCAGGCCAGCGGCGCCGCCCCACCGGTACTTGTAGGTCGGCGTGTGGCCGCCGATGTTCACGAAATGGTGCGGCATCGCGGTGTCCTTGTGGAACTTCACGTATACGCGGACGAAGCATTGCTCGACACCGTTTTCCCACATGATCTTCAGGTCGCCGCCGGTGTCCTTCCGGCGGGTGGCGGTGATCTGTGCGCAGTGAGCCCCCGTTCGGGCGATCTTGGGATCGCTCAGGATCGAAACGCCCTTCCGGTTCTTCCTGAGAGGGGCCTTGATGCCGTCGTCGAAGCTCGTGGCATATATGACGCTCGGATCGTTCGCGATGCCGACGTCCCCGAGGTACTTCGACGCGATGCCGGTGTCACCCTCCGGGGCCTTGGGCGTCTGTGCCCAGAGAGCCCCGCCGGTCATCACGAGCATCACGAACGCCAGCAGAATCTTGCCGGACATGGCCTTCTCCTTCAGTTGAGCTTCGCCCTGACCTTCTCGGCAATCCGAGACTTCGGGTACTTCTCGACGATCTGCCCGTAGAGCCTCTTCGCGACGTCGCGCTGCCCCATCCGCTCCGCGCGTCGGGCCATCTGGTAGAGCCGGCCGGCCTCCTTCTCTGCCAGAGCCTCCCCGTTCGCGTTGGGTGCTTTGGAAGCCGGGGCAACCTTGGGCTCCGGCTTCGGTTCCGCCTTCTTCTCTGCAACCGGCCCGATGTAGCTCTTCGCAATGACATAGTTGTCGAAGTACACGATGTTCTTGTCGGACTTGCCCTTCCCTGTGACGCGGTTCGAGACGTACCACTGCAGCGTCGAGTAGTTGATGCTGAGGCTCTCGTGTGTCCGCCAGCTGAAGCCCTCGAAGGGCTTGGGATCCTTGTTCCAGAATCCCGATGTGTGGAAGGTGTCGCGCATCCAGGACCCGACCGGGCGCCCCGGGGCCCAGTGCCCGACGAGCTTCCCGTCGATCCAGAAGGCCTGCTCGCCGTCGTGCTTCCCGATAGTATTCATCTTCCCCATGAACTCGACACATATCCACTTCTCGCGCCCGACGAAGGCCCGCTGCTTGTCGGGACGGAAGTTGTTGCCGTAGTAGGCGTTCCGCCGGCCATCGGAGGCGCCGTGCGGGGTCTGCCACGAGTGCATCTCATGCCAGTAGGTGTAGAAGTGCCAGCCCGACTCGGGCTTGTCCAGATTGGGCGGCTCGATAGTCGTCCCCCAGTGCCCGTTCACCCCCCCCGGCGGGCGGAATCCCGCCCCGCCCCCGAACCTGTACTTGAAGGTCGGCGTGCTGCCCCCCATGTTGACGAAATGGTGGGGCGTAACGGTATCCTTGTGGAACTTGACGTAGACTCTGACGAAGCACTGGTCCACGCCCGGGTCCCACTTGTACTTGAGATCGCCCCCGGTGTCTTTGCCGCGGGTGGCGGTGATCTGGGCGCAGGCGTTCCCCGTGCGCGCTATCTTGGTGTCCTTGAGAACGACGACCCCGGACCTCCGCTTCTTCAGGTTGCCCTCAATGCCGTTCTCAAAGCTGGTCGCATAGATCACGCTGGGGTCGTTCCCGATGCCGACGTCGCCGACGTACTTCGATGCGATGCCGGTGTTGCCCTCTGGGGCCTTGGTGGCCTCCGCCATCAGCGATCCCTCAGCCAGCATCAGGGCGAAGAACGCAAGCGCCGTCTTGGCGAACATATCTCTCTCCTTCACTTGAGGCCCGGTCCGGTCGCTGCCTCGGTTCCAGGCTTCTCCTTGAAGACGGGGCCGATGTACTTCGTGGCAACCACGAGGTCATCGAAGTATATGGCCTGCACCTGCCTGTTAGCCTTGATGTCCGGGAATTTGGCCAGCCGCCGCTCAGTCTTCTGGGCGGCTCTGTCGCTCCCGCTCATGTAGACGCCGAGCGACAGTTGGTTCAGTTTCAGCCGATCTGTCGTCCTCCAGCTGAAGCCCGAGAACTCTTCTCCCGAGCGGCCGTTCCTAACCCAGCGGTCTTTCCACTTGCCCTTGACCCCCTCCGGACCCCACCAGCCCAGGAGCTCGCCGTCGATCCAGCACGCGAGCGCCCCATCCTTCTTGTCGGGCGCGGAGTTCGCTCGGATCATGGTCTCGGTGCAGATCCACTCGCCGCGCTTAACTGGCGTGAGCTTGCCCGGGCCGAAGGTAGTGCCCCACTTCGACTGCATCTGATGCCAGTAACCGTAGAAGTGCCAGGACCCCGGCGGCGGCGCATACGTGCCGTTCGGGCCCTTCGCGGAGGGCTCGAGGTTCATGCCGAACCACTGGTCGCCCCGCGGGCGCGTTCCAGCTCCGCCCTGCGGCCAGGGCTTCGGGTTGATCCTTGCCGAGAGACTGGCAATGAAGGCGTGGTGGAGGTAGTTCGAGTCCTCTGCGAAGCGCACGTACACCCGCGCGAAGAGCGTGTCATAGCCCTTCTTGAGCGACGCGAAGAGCATGCCCCCCTCGTCGTGTCCGCGGTTGGCCTTGATCGCAAGGGAGCGCTTGCCCGGGCTCGCCTCGGGCACGGACTCCGAGAACTCCATGCAACGGCCGCCCTTGTTTCGCACGTCGGTCCAGACGCCCTTCAGGAAGTCCTTGAACTCCTTCTGCCCCTCGAAAGGCTCGTGGACGACCACTGCCGGGTCCTTCTCAATGCCTTTGTCGCCCGGGTACTTCGCCGCGATACCTGACTGACCGTTCGGAATCACCGTTTCATCCCCTGCCGACGCGCCCCACGCCATCCCGAGCGCGCACACCAGAATCCCAATCCTCCCGGCCATGATTTCCCCCATCACTCCAGCTTCGCCCTCGCCCGCTCGGCGATCTCGGTCTTCGGGAACTTCTCGACAATCTGCTGGTAGAGCTTCCTGCCCACGTCACGCTGCCCCATGCGCTCGGCCTGGCGGGCCATGTTGAACAGCCGGCCGGCCTCCTTCTCTTCAATGGCGCGCTTCGCTTCGTGCTCGGTGATCTTCGGCTCTATGAGCACGGCGGCGGGGGCCTCCTTGGCCTTGGGCCTTTCCATGACCAAGGGGCCGATGTACTTCGTGGCAACGATGACATCGTCGTACCACAATGTCCGCGTGTTCCCCCACTCGGGCTTGTAGTCCTTCTCCTCCATGTAGTGCGAGAGCGCGACGGAGTTGATCCTCACGTCCGCCCCGCGGCGCCAGTTGATCTCACGGAACTCGCCGCACTTGACGCCGTTGGCCCAGCAGTCGAGCTCCCCGTCCGGTTGCCCGGGCGCGTTGACCTTCACGCGCCACTCCAGACATATCCACTTCTCGGTGCGCGGGTTGATCTGAGTGGTCGGCGTGAAGTGGTTCCCCCAGTACTTGTTGCGCCAGCCGATCTTCATCTTCCACCAGTAGGTGTAGAAGATGAAGTTGCCCGGCGGCTTGTACTTCCCCCAGCGCCCGTCGGGCTCGAATGTGGACCAGAAGTACTTGTCACCATTTGGGCAGATTCCCGCCCCGCCGCCCGGGTGGGGCCGCCCCTTCACGAACCCTTGGAAGGAGCTGCCCCCGTGGTGCAGGTACCCGAAGTCAGGGCCGTACCGGGCGTAGTGACGCATGTAGACCTCATCGCGCGGCTCCGGGAACATCCACTTGATGTTCATGCCTGAGCGCTTGCCCTTGGTGCAGACCATCCTCACCGACCGTCTCCCGCGGACGATCTTCGGGTCCTCCTCGACATGGATGAACTGCTGATATCGCTTCTTGGTCCACTTCGACCAGGGCTCGCCGGTCTCGAAGTCATCGTGGAACATCACTGCCGGGTCACGCTCGACCCCAACATCCCCCGGGTACTTCGCCGCGAGGCCAAGCTGGATCTCCCCTGCTCCGACACCAAGACCCGAGAGCGCCAGAGCCGTGACCAAGGCGATCGTCCGGAGCATTCGGTCCTCCAGTCAGTTCAGCCTGGCCCTGGCCTTGTCGGCGATCTTCGTGCCGGGGAACTTAGCGACGATGCGCGCGTAGAGCTGCCTCGCAACTCCCAGCTGGCCCATGCGCTCGGCCTGGCGCGCCATCTGCAAAAGGCGCCCGGCCTGCTTCTCCCGGGCGGCGCCGTCGTCGATCTGCGGTCGCACAGGAACAGCCGGCGGTTTCTCCTGGGGCTCGGGCTTCGGGGCTTCCTCGGCGACGGGGCCTATGTACTTCGTCGCCACCACGAGGCTGTCGAGGTAGCTCCACTGCTCCTTCGTGGTGCCGCCGTGGAAGTAAGGCCCCACCCACCAGCGCCGCCAGGTGGCGGCCTTCGACTCGCCGTCGCGGATCATGCAGTTCTTCACGTGGTAGTAGAGCTTGCCGTCGATCCAGCCCTTGATCTCCCCGTCGGCCTTGCCGGGCGTGTTCATCTTCCCCATGTACTCTACGCAGAACCACTTGCCCGGAGGGCTCTTCGGAGAGCGCTCCTTGGTCGTGGTGGCCAGCCACCATTCGCCGCCCTTCAGCCTGTGCCCGTGCTCCTCCTGCTTCTTGCGCGACGCCCTGATCGCGTCGCTGATGTAGCGCCCCCGGGTGTAGAGCATGAGCCCGAAGAGCCCCCGCCGCCACGGGTTGAAGTGAGTGCAGCTCTCCATCATGAGGACGGTCATGTCGTTCGCCTTGTAGGCCTGCTTGGGCAGCTCAGGCCCGTTTGCGACAAGTCGCGTGTCGTGGCCGTTGCCGTCACCGGGCCCCTTCCAGTTCCAGCCGTCCATCCACTTGCGGTAGTAGCGGACGTGCATCGTCTCGATGCCGTGCTTGAAGTGCGGCGCGCGGAACCAGGGCCCCGTGCCGCCCTTCCCGTAGACGATCTTGATGGACTTCTTCCCGGTGGCCTTGTCCTCGTTGGTGACCAGGAGCTTCTTCCCCCACCCGTGGAGATCATACCATCCGCGAGCGCGAAGCTGGTCGTCCTCGAAGTCCTCGTAGAAGATAACGTCCGGGTCCTTCGCGATGCCACCGTCCTTCACGTACTTCGAAGCGATGCCGGCATCTGGAGTCTCCTCGCCCGCCGCGGCGCAGAGCGTCGCCGCGCAAAGCACCGCCGCCGCTGCGATCACCTTGAACATCATTGTCTCCCTCAGTCGAGCTTTGCGCGGGCCTTCTCGGCCACGCCCGTTCCAGCATGCTTCTCCACTATCTGTTGATAGAGGCTGCGGGCGACCGCCTTCTGGCCCATGCGCTCCGCTTGGCGGGCCATCTGGAAGAGACGCCCGGCTTCCTTCTCGGCGATAGCGTTCCTGCGGGCCTCGGGCGTCGACTTGGGCGCTGCGGCCTCCACCTCTGCCTTCGGCTGTGTGGCCTTGCGCGTGGCGATGGGGCCGACGTACTTCGTCGCGAGCACGATGTCGTCGAACCACACCTTGGAGACCTTGCCCGCCGGCGCCTTGGTGATGTAAACCGTGGTGCCCATGGTGTTGATCTTGAGGTCCGCAGTCTTGCGCCACTTGAGCCCTTCGAACGGCGGATCGCTCTTCCTCGGCACCCAGCTGTCTCGGATCCAGTGCCCGTTGGGGAAGCCGGGGCCGTGGTGGCCTATCACCTGGCCGCCGGCGCGGACGAGGCAGCCGTCGATCCACAGGGCCATTTCGCCGTTACGCTCGGTCACTGGCGTGTTGAGCTTGATCATGAACTCGACGCAGATCCACTTACCTTTCGCCACCGGCGGCCGGAGCTTCGCGAAGAAGTCGTTGCCGTAAAACGAAGACCCCGTGCCGTCCGGGTTGTTCCAGCTGCGCATCTCGCCCCAGTAGTTGTACCAATCCCATTTCCAGTTCTTGCCGTCCGTCTCGGGGCCGGTGCTGAAGCGGTCGGCACCGGTGGGCCTCAGACCCGCGTTGCCCATGGGCCACTTGGGGCCGACCGGGTTCCGTCCTCCGAGGTTGCAGCCGAAGTGATGGAGAGGATTGCAGTCCGGATCGAATCTGACGTACGAGCGAAGAAAGAGCGTGTCGTAACCGTACCCGCCCGATTTGTTCTTGATGCGTCGCCAGAGCATCGACCCGGTGCCCTTGCCGCCGACGTGCGTCATGAGTACCGAGCTCTTGCCCGAACTGCCCGCGGGAGTCTCCGCGACGAGCTCCATCTGGCCTCCCGAGTCCTCCCAACGGCTCTTGACGGCCCCGACCGAGCCTTCTTCGAAGTTCTCGATGAAAACGACCGCTGGGTCAGCGGAGATCCCGGCGTCCCCCGGGTACCTGGCCGCTATCCCGTTGTCGCCTTCCGGCAACGGCACGCGTTCCGCCGCACCGGCAGCAACTGTCACAGCCGCCGCGAAGAGAACCCCGCAACCCAGACGTATCACCTTCATTCCAGCTTCTCCTTGGCCTTCAGTGCCATGTCCGTCTTGGGGTGCTTCTCGACGATCTGCGCATACAGCCGCCGGGCGACGCTGCGCTGTCCCATGCGCTCCGCCTGGCGAGCCATCTGGAACAGTCGCGCCGCCTGCTTCTCGGCAACACCACGCTTCTGCTCCTGCTCGGAGATCATCGGCCTGTAGACAACGGCCGCAGTCTCGGGCTTTCTCTCTGCCACGAGCACCTTCGGACCGATGTACGACCTAGCGACCACGACATCGTCGTACCAGACGGTGCGAGTCGCCGTGCCCCTGTAATCGCCGCTCTCCATGTAGAGGCTGAGCCGCGCGCAGTAGATCCTGATGTTCGCGGCGTTGCGCCAGTTGACGTCGCGCCACCGGCCGCAGTGGACGCCGTTGAACCAGCAGTCGAGCTCGCCGTCTGGCTCCCCCGGAGTGTTAGCCTTAACGCGCCACTCGATGCACGTCCACTTCTCCAGTCCGGGGTTCTGCGGTGGGCTTGGCCTGCGGCGGTTCTTTCCCGAATCCCCCCAGTATCGGCCCGAGCGCCCGCGGTCCATCTGCCACCAGTAGGTGTAGAAGCCGAACTGCCCCGGGGGCTTCGCCCCGCCGTGGCGCGAGGGCTCGAAGGTGCTGGAGAAGTACTTGGTCGGGCGGATGCCGGCCTGCCCGCCCGGCCGCGTCTCTCCCTCAGGCGCCGCGCTGAAGCCGCTGCCGCCGTGGTGAAGGTAGCCGAAGTCGGTCCCGTAGCGCGCGTAGTGCCTCATGTGAAGCACGTCGACCCTCGGGCTGATCGTGTAGACCATGCTGATCCCGAGGCGCGTCTTCGGGGTCATCACGCAGCGCGCCGACTGCCGGCCGCGCGCTATCTTCGGGTCGGTTTCGGCGAAGACGCACTCGCTGCGCTTGACGCGGGTCCACCTCGATCCGGGCTTCGCACGCTCGAAGTCGTCGTGGAACATCACAGCGGGGTCGTTAGCGATGCCGACGTCGCCGGGGTACTTCGCCGCGATCGCCGTCTGCGGCTGGGTCGGTGCACTGCCTTCGACAGCCCCCGCCCCGCAGGCCAGCATCGATGCGCACACTACTGCAGACAGCTTCCCCGTCATGGGCGCAGATTCCCGATCACCGCAGCTTCGCCTCGGCCTGCTTCGCAATCTCCGTCTGGCCGTGCTTTTCGACTATCTGCTGGTAGAGCTTCGTTGCGACGTCCCGTTGGCCCAGCCTCTCGGCCTGGCGAGCCATCTGGTAGAGCCTGGCCGCGTCCTTTTCGGCGGCGGTGCGCTTCTGCTCCTCAGGAGACATTTTGGGCTCGATCGGCAGGCCGGCGGACGGGGCCCCCTCGGACTTCGGTTTCTCCTTCACCACGGGCCCGATGTATGATCTGGCCACGACGATGTCGTCATACCACTGGGTCCTCGTGGTGCCGCCGCCCGAGCGCTCGTACCCGTCATTGGTCAGATAGATGCCGATAGAGAACTGGTTGACCTTGAGCTCGGCGGAGCTGCGCCAGTTGACGTCTTTCCACTCGCCGCACCGGACACCGTTGACCCAGACGCACAGTTCGCCATCCGGCTGCGCCGGCGTGTTGCACTTCACCCGCCACTCGACGCACGTCCACTTGCCAATGCCGGGATTCTGCGGAGGGTCGGGCTGGAACCAGTTCCCCCAGTAGTTGCCGCGGCCGTCGGGCTTCATCTTCCACCAGTAGGAGTAGAAGATGAGCCTTCCGGGCGCCTTCCAGCGGCCGCGCCGGCCGATGGGCTCAAGGGTGTTCCAGAAGTACATGTCGCCCTTAGGCGACTTGCCCGCGTGGCCGCCGGGGCCGAACCCGCCGCCCCTGCGCGCGGATGCGCAGAAGCCGCTGCCGCCGTGGTGGATGTAGCCGAAGTCGTCCCCGTAGCGCACGTAGTGTCGCATGTGAAGCACCTCTTCGCCAGGCGTGAGGCGCTTCCACAAGCCGTTGTCATCATCCTTGCCCTTCGTGAGCGCCGAGCGCAGTGACTGCGTGCCTCGAACGATCTCCTTGTCCGTCTCAACGAAGATGCTCTTCGGGCTGCGCACCCAGTCCCACTTGCCGCCGAGCTTGCCCTGCTCGAAGTTGTCGTGGAAGAGCACGGCCGGATCGGCTTTGATGCCGACGTCGCCGGGGTACTTCGCTGCAAGCCCCAACTCCACCTCCCCCGCCGCGACGAGCCCCCCGCTCGCGAGCAGCAGAACGCCACAGATTGCAACCATGTCCCTCATCTCACCACCTCCGCTTCAACCCTCCGGGCCGGCGTCCGCATCTCCGCGGGAGAGCCGCAGGATTCGCGCACGATCACCTTCGGCTCACCGAACCACTCGGTCTCGCGATCGACACGCCCCTCTATGGCCGCCTCGAGCAGATCGAGCGCTTGCCGGCCAAGTTCTTCGGAGAGGAAATCGACCGCCGTGCATCCGGGGCTCACGTTCTCCGTCCAGTGGCTGTCCATGACGCACACGACGCCCAGTTCGCTCCCGATGCCGATCCCCTCTGCGAGCGCGAACTCGTATACACTGTGCGCCATCCCGGGGTTGATGGCCACCACTCCGTCCGGCGGCTCAACAAGGCCGAACATACGTCTGTCGAACCAGTAGTGGCGGTCGGCGCTAATCCCGTAACGGAACTCCTGCGGGGCAGACGCCGGAGTGCAGCTGACCAGCGCCTCATCGTATGCAAGCCCCTGCTCGATAAGCGCCTCGCGGTATCCCGCGACGATATCATCCGCCAGTGAGTAGTCAGGCCCAGCGCTCCCGACCAGCGCGATACGCCTTCGACCGAGCGCAGCGAGGTGGCGGACCCCAGCCGCGACCGCGGCAGCTTGGTCGGCAACGAGTCGCGGGACCAGTCCCTTGACGCGCAGGTTCGCGGCGATGACCGTGGGAAGGCTTTCCGCCACCTCCTCGACTATCTCGTGCCTGACATGCGCAAGACAGAGAAGGCCGTCGCATCCCCTGTCCAAAATGGTCCGCAGATACTCGGCGGGGCTCGCCAGGCGGACGTCCTGGGGGGTGTGAAAAAAGAGGTCCAACCCCTTCTCCTGACACGCAGATGAAATGCCCGCGCACACGCGGAAAAGGATCGGGTCATCGAACGGGTTGGCCCACTTGCCGAAGTACATCGCCACAGCGCCACTGCGCTTGGCGGAGCCATCGGTCACGAACGTGCCACGCCCCACCTGCCGCGTAACGTAGCCGTCGGCGGCGAGGCTCGCGAGCGCCTTGTGAACGGTCGGGTGGCTGACGCCGAGCTCCTTGGCCAGATCGCGCTCATACGCGAGCTTCGCCCCAGGCCGGAGCCGCCTGACTCGGATGTCCGCGAGCAAGCGCTCTCTGATGCCTTCCCAGCGAGTCAAGCGCGATTCGGGCCCCACTTTTGCCTCCAGTGAGCGATGATTACCCAGATGCCCTTGGCATTTGCCTCCAGCAGGTAATACACGCCAAGCGCCCGTGTGTTCACTAGAAAATGACGGCCGGCGAAATAGGGCCTCACATTACCAAGCTCTGAGAAAGCACAGACGCGGGCCGCAGCCTAGGCGCTAACAGCAGGAGGTCCGTCCGAGGCGCCCTCATCTGGATCGGCCTGGACGGAACGCCAGGCGCTGACCACATCCTCGGAGCTCGCATGGAGCCCTCGTTCGCCCAAGCGCCGCTGGATTTCGTAGATGAGCTTCGGCGACGGCTCCGGCATCGGATGGGAGTGGATGAGCTCCTCGCATATGCGTCGAAGGGCCGCGGTCTTCCCCGCGCCGGAGCTGCCGGCAAGCCGGATCTCCACCTGAGGGATGATCGTCTCGAAGTGCAGGAACGCGCAGATGGTCGCGCATCCCAGAATGCTCCAGAGAGTGGTCGCGCCCCTGAGGCTCCCGGCCACTGCCGCGGCAAGGTAGAACAGATACGACCCAACGACGTTTGCGGAGAGCATCCCCAGCAGGAGGAATAGCAGCCGCTCCCGCCCCGCGTAGCCGCGCTCCTGCCCGATCCACATGGCGACCCGGGCGCCGATGATGCACAACGTCAGCGAGCACGCGCTTATCGAACCGACGATGAGCGCAACGCTCCCTTCCTGCTCGATATAGGCGCGGAAGAACCAGCGCACGAACCCGGTGACGCCGGTCACCACCGCAATCAGCGAGAGGAGTTCGCCAAGCGTGTACTGGGGAATCCTGAGCGTGACACGGAGACGCGGGAGTTCCTCTCGTGAGCTCACTCGCCTCCCGGCCCTCCCCGGGCGTCACCTGTGGCGAGTGCCGCCTCGACCGCCCCCCAGAACCCGTCGGCTCCCTCAACCAGCTCAAGCTCCACCGCCAGGTAGTAGAGAGGAATGGGCCAGCCCGGATCCTGCCGGACCTTCACCGCGTCCTTCTGAGTAACGACCACCATTTCTGCATCGCGCGCGGCCGCCTCCGCCCCGATCGCCTCGAGCTCGGCTTCGGTGTAGACGTGGTGGTCCTCGAACCGCTTGGCGTAGACCACCTGCGCGCCGAGGCCCCGCATCGTCATGCCAAAGGCATGGGGATTGCCGATTGCCGAGAACGCCGCCACTCGACAGCTCTTCAAGTCCTCGACGGGCCGCCTGTTCTCGACCAGGTGCCCGCGCAGCTCGACGGGCCGGTGCCGCGACAGTGCGACAACGGCCTCCGGGCTGTAACGTCTCAGCCCTTCGGAGAGCCGCCTGACGTCGTCCTTTGCCGCGAGGTCGGTACGCGTCAGAACGAAAACATCGGCTCGCGAGAGCCCGCGAAGGGGCTCCCTGAGGAGACCCCGCGGGAGCATCTCGCCATAGCCGAACGGAAACGTCGCGTCGATCGCCACAACGTTCAGATCACGCCCCAGCCTCAGATGCTGGAAGGCGTCGTCGCACACGATCGAGTCGGCGCCATGCTCGTCGATCGCCATCCGCGCTCCCACGACGCGGTTGGCGCGGAGCAGGTGCGGCACGCCCGGCAGGTTGTCGCCCAACACCAGTGCCTCGTCGCTCACCCCGGACCGGGGACCCTCCCCCTCCCGCACCGGAGGCCCGTAGCCCCGGCTGAGAATCGCGGGCTTCCTCCCGCGTTCCGCGAGCCCCTTCACGAGGAGCTCGACGAGTGGCGTCTTGCCGGTCCCGCCAGCCGTGATGTTGCCGACCGAAATGACCGGGACCTCCATGTCAGTGCGCTTCAGTATCCCGGCACCGTACGCGGCATTCCTGAGCACGACGAGGGCGCGGTAGACGTGCGACACCCCCTTCAACGCAGGCAGAGCGGCACGCGCCCTCCAGTCGGTGCGCTTGCCCGAGATCGAGTCGAGCACGAAGTCCCTGATTCGGTGAGACACCTGCGTCAGACGGGAAGCGACTTCCCTACTCCTCTCTCGCTATCTCAGTAGCAATGCTCAGTTTGTCCGACCCGATGCCAGCAACCTTGCACCGGTCCCAGACTTCGACGACGTGCTTCAGCCTGGCATTCGTGTCGGCCTTGATGAGCACCGGCACGCCTTCGCGCGCGATGCGCGAAAGCTCCTTGTCAAGCTCGTCCGGACTGAGTTCCTGCTTGAACCCCTGCATGTACTTGAAGCCTCGCTCGTCGATCACAATCTCGATCCGGTGGTGCCTGACAGTCTCGCTGTGCGTCACCTTCGGCAGCTTGATGTCTATCCCCGGCTGGACCATATAGCTCGAAGTCAGCACGAAGAAGATGAGCAGAAGGAACACAACGTCCACCAGCGGCGTCATGTCGACGGCCGAGAAGCCCTTCCTGCCGATCCTGGGCAAGCGCATCTCTATTCGTCCTTTGCCGTCGACGGAGCCGAGTGACCGCAGACCACCTCGACCGCCGCGCCCGACACGCGCTCGGTGCGGCCAATGAGCCTGTTAACCCACGTCGAGAGCCCCGCGTACGCGACCAGAGTCGGTATCGCGACGCTCAGGCCGAAGGCCGTCGTCAGGAGCGCCTTCCGGATGCCCCCCGACAGTATCTCCGGATCGACCAGACCGCCCGAAGCGCCCTGGATCTGAGCGAAGGTGTCGATCATTCCGAGCACTGTCCCGAGCAGCCCGAGCAGCGGCGCTATCTGCGCGACGGTCGCGAGCACAACCAGATTGCGCGAGAGGCCATCGACCTCATGCGCTCCAGCGTCCTGTGCCGCGTCCCGGACTTCGTCCCTGGGGGCGCCGTGCTTCGCGAGGGCCGCTCCGCAGATTCTCGCCGACGGAGTCGCCCGCGAGCCGCACAGCTCCGCCGTCTCCTGAAGCGTCCCCCGGTCGATCAGCTCGGTGATCTCCCTCTGGAATGCCTCCTCCGAGCGCGCGAGTCTGACAAGAGTCATCACCCGTTCAATCGTCACTGCGAGCGCCGTCACACTGCATATGAGTATCAAATACATCACAGCGCCGCCCTGGTTCACAACATCGAACATCGCACCTCCAGCGCCCACTCGTGTACCGCTACTGCTCCTTCTCCGTGTGTCTCAGCTCTCTGAGCTCGGCCATCTTGGTCTCGCGCCATTTCCGGTCCTCAGAGAGGCCGACAAGCTTCATCGCGTTATCCAGCAGCGCGAGCTTCCGCTCCTGCGTAGCACCCTCCATCGACCGCCTGAAGGACCTGTAGACACCGCGGATGGCCTTCTCGCGAAGCGCCTGCTTCCCCTCACGGAGGCCCTTCGTGGCGAGGTAGAGCTGGGTGTAGACCTCCGCCGCATCGTCAAACCGGTTCTGCTCGTAGAGCGACGACGCAAGGCCCGCCATCGCCTGCACCGAAAGCGCCTTGTCCACGCTCTTCATGGCGAGGCGGAACATGGCCTCGGCCTCTTCTGATTTCCTGGCTGCGAGGTGGATCCGTCCGGCCAGTTCCGCCGCCCGCCTGGCCTTCTCGCTCTCGCGGCCGGCCTCCTTCAGCACCCGGCCCAAACGAGCGAGGGCGCCCTTGCTCCGCCCTGCAGCCAGGTCGATACCGGCAAGAGCGAGCTCCGCCTCCCAAGCCTGCTCCCCCTTCGCGGCGGCCACCTCCCTGTACCTGCGGGCTGCCTCGCGAGCGCTCCCTTCTTCGAGTGCCGCGGCCGCCGCGCGGACCTTCGCACGGGAAGCGAGCTCAGCCATCTCTTCCTCCGTCAACACGCCTGCAGGCACACTCGACGCGAGGCGCGCGGAGAGGTCGAAGCTCTTCATCGCCTCCGCCCTGCTGCCAAGGCCCTCGAGCAACAGCCCGCGCTCGAAGGCTGCCTGAGCGGCCCGGCCCGGCCATTCAGGGAACTCGGCCAGGAATTTGCCATACGCATCTGCGGCAGGGCGTTTCTTCCCGACTTCGGCCAGGCAGGCCCCCTTCAGGAAGAGCGCCTCTGCGCGGTGCCCTTCTCTCATGCCCTTGATGCGGAATCCAGTCTCTATGTGTGCAAGCGCCGCGGTTGGATCCCCGGCATCACGGGAGGCCCGGGCGCACTCGAGATGCAGCCGGGCCCTCTCCGCGTCGTCCCCTATCTTCGACTTGAGAAGGGCATCGAAGATGTCGCGCGCACGCTTCGGCTGACCCCTGAGCTTGTGAATCTCGGCTTCGGCTATCGAGGCCAGGTACGCGTATTCGCTCGCCTCCCCCTTGTGGCGGATATCGCCGTACTCCTTGACGGCGAGGTCGAATAGCTTCCGTGTCTTCCCCGCGTCTCCTCCGTCCGACTCAGCCGTCGCCAGCCTGTGTGCGCTCCTGCCCAAGAAGTAATGGAGTCGGGAGTATGAGAGCTCGGCCGCGAGGTCCCTGCGCGAGGCGATCTCCTGCAGGATCTGCATCGCCTGCGAGTACCGCTCCTTGCCGAGCTCCTCAGCCTTCAGATATGACATGGCAGCCATGAAGAACATCTCGGCCTTCACCGCCGTCTTCGAAGCCCGGTCGCGCAGCTCCAGGTACACCTTCGCCGCCTCCACCGCCTTGCCCGAACCGGTAAGAGTCTCGGCTTTCTCCTGGCCGGCCGCCAAGCTGAGTTCCACCGAGACCGCCCCCTCGGCTTCGTACTGCTCGATCTCCTGAATCCAGGCCAGCGCCTTGCCGTAGTGCTCTGCTTCCCTGTTAGCCTTCACCAGGAGGTAACGGGCCTGAAGGTAGAGCTCCGGGAACGTCTTCGCAGGCGTGCACTGCTCCAGAACCGGGATCGCCTCGGCGTTGCGCCCGAGGGCGATGAGGATCTGCCCCACCTTGAACGTCGCCGCCCTGGCGATACGTTCGGTGGCAGGGAGCCTCGAGACGACAAGGAACTCTTCGCGGGCATCCTCAAGATCCTTGCGACGCTCCTTCTCGGTCGTCTGCTCGGCGGCCCGGTGGAAGAGCGTCCATCCTGCGCCGTAGCGTGCCTGGTAGAGACGCTCGGGCACCTTCGCCGCGAGCTTCGCGGCCTCCCTGTGGTCAGCAAGGGCCTTGTCCCAGTCCTTCA
>Ga0272441_10002497_pt1 | contig 36975 bp, 30 predicted proteins | sample SSMProp6N_FD_193582 | JGI IMG/M metagenome (GOLD analysis project Ga0272441, IMG submission 193582) | Marine sediment archaeal communities from Little Sippewissett salt marsh, Falmouth, MA, United States - SSM-Prop-6N | ecosystem: Environmental > Aquatic > Marine > Wetlands > Sediment ...
CAAGCCGAAAGGGCCGCCGAGAATGGGCCCGATAGGTGTAGCTCGTCGGAGGCGGCCCTTTCGGCGATCACTTGATTTTTAAACACAGTATCTCGCAATGACAGGTGGAGGATCGGGATTGCGTTGCATGTCTTTCTTGAAATCGCTGCCGGAGGCGGTGGAGGGCTCGCAATGACAGGGTGGAGGATCGGAATTGCGGTTGCATGTCTTTTTGGGGAATTACCGTTAGAAGCACAGTTCTCCGCCTATTCAGATGAGTCCCGCCCGCTTCACAAGACAATCTTCTAAAAGAAGCGACACAAGCCCGACCCCTACCTGTCATTGCGAGGAGGCGGTGGAGCGATAGCGGAACGCCGACGAAGCAATCCCGGCGGTATTATTTTGGGCCCTGGATGAGCCACTTGTGGCAGTCAAGCCTGGCTTGTCGTTAGCACGAGGCATGCGGCGATAGCGAAAGCCGAAGTCTCACCGTCTGAAAATGCAAAAAAACTGCCTCCCATTGCGGGAGGCAGTTGTCAAACTCGAGCAAAATTGAGGATTAAACTTCCTCGGGCACAACGAACGGTTCGCGGTAATCGCGTGTCAGCATGCTGTTGGCCTCGTCGTCGTTTTTGACCATCTCTTTTTCGGTGTCGATTTCCAGCACCCGGTTCACCCGCGCGCCCGTCAACGCGTAGTGCGACAAGGCCGAAGAGTAATGGCCTTCGATGGGCGGGGCGTTGACCTTGCCGGCATCACGGCTGCGGACGCACTCGATGAAGTTGCGGTAGTGGTTGAGATCGTCGCCGTCGTCGGCCTGCTTGATGAGCTCATTCTTTTTGCCCCTGTAGGCCTTGTAGCCGCCGTAGTTGGGGAACGTCATCCACCCGTCGGAGCCGTAGAATATGACGCCGAACGATGTGCCGCCGGCCTCGTCGTTCGTGCACCACGGCCGGACTTCGAGCGTCATGATCTTGTCCTTGCCGTCCTGGCCTTTGAACATGAACGAGGACGACGACACGTTGTAGATTTCCTTGGCGTCGTCCCACAGGAACATGCCGCCCATCGAGGCCACCCGGTACGGCACGTCCACGCCGAGCCCCCACCGCGCCGCGTCAAGCTGGTGGACGCCCTGATTGCCGATGTCGCCGTTGCCGTACGCCCACACCCAGTGCCAGTAGTAATGGACGTAGATGCCCTCGCCCTTTTCGTTGAGCATGAAGGGTTCTTCCTGGGCCGGGCCCTGCCAGATGTTCCAGTCGAGACCTTCCGGCGGCTGGCCGGGATGGCCCTTGCCGATGGTCGGCCGCCACTTGTAGCACACGCACCGGGCCATGTAGACGTCGTCGCCGATCAGGCCGTTCTTGAGTTCGCGGATGCCTTCCTGGAAGCCCGGGTTGCTGCGGAGCTGCGTGCCGTGCTGCACAATCCGATTGTATTTCTTTGCCGCCTCGACGACCTTTTTGCCTTCGAAGATGTTATGCGTCATCGGCTTTTCGACGTACACGTCTTTGCCGGCCTGGCACGCCCAGATCGTTGCCAGCGAGTGCCAATGGTTCGGCGTGGCAATCGAGATGGCGTCGACGTCCTTGTCTTCGAGCACTTTGCGAATATCCTGCTCGCACTTGGGTTCGGGCTTGCCGGCCTTCTTGAACTGGGCCAGCACCGGCTTGAACAGCCTGCTGTCGACGTCGCACAGGGTTACCACCTCGACGTTTTCGAGCCTGGCGTAGGCGCCCAGGTGGCTCTTGCCTCGGCCGTTAAACCCCATCACCGCGACGCGCACGCGGTCGTTTGCGCCGGCCCACGCCGTTTTGGAAGTCCCCACCAACCCCGCCACGGCGCCTGCGCTCGCTGCCGTCTTGATAAAGGATCGCCTTGATATGGATTTCATCGCTCAGAATCTCCTTTGCAGGTTATGTGTTCTTTGGCCGTCAAATTAGCAGGAGCTGTGGTGCGTATTCAACTTGCGGTCAACCTTTCGCACCCCGCTTCGTAGGCCGATTTCGCCGAAGCCGGCCTTTCCGCAAGCCGACGCTTTGTCATGAAACCTTTGCCTTGCTCCTTGGGGCCGACTTCGGCGAAGTCGGCCTTTCCGCGCAAAGCTCCGATGATCCCGCTGGCATTGGTGCACCAAACGGGACGAAAGTCGGAGCGCTCGTGGGTGCCGAAGCTTTGTTATAAAACCTTTGCCCTGCCCCTTGGGGCCGACTTCGGCGAAGTCGGCCTACGAAGCCGCAATCGTGCAAGGCGGTTATTTGGCCATGAGGTTCTGATCGAACTCCAGGGTCTGGCTCGGAGTGGTCTCGAACTGGCGCACGGTGTCGCCGTAACGGATTTTGAGCGGGCGGCCCTGGAGCGACTTCACCACGGCCTTTTCGAGCTTGCCGTCCTTCCACTGGATGTCCACCTCGAATGCGCCGCGCGCGCGCAATCCCGTCACGCGGCCTGTCGGCCACGCGGCGGGCAGGGCGGGCAGGAGTTCGAGTTCGCCCGCGTGGCTTTGCAGCAGCATTTCGCCGATGCCGGCGGTGATGCCGAAGTTGCCGTCGATCTGGAACGGCGGGTGCGTATTGAACAGGTTGGGCAACGTGCAGCGCGCCAGCAATGCCTGCGCGTTTTCCCAAGCCCGGTCGCCGTCTTTCAATCTGGCCCAGAAATTCACGATCCACGCCCGGCTCCACCCCGTATGCCCGCCGCCGTGCGCCAGGCGCCGCTCGATTGTCTTCCGCGCCGCCTCGAACATCCGCGGGTCGTCGGAAGTAATGAGCGAGAACGGGTGCAACCCGACGAGGTGCGACATGTGGCGGTGGCCCGGTTCGCTTTCTTCATAATCCTCGATCCATTCCTGAATCGTGCCGTTTTTACCAACCTTAATTGGAGGCAGTCTAGCGATAACGGCATCGAGTTCGCCGCGAAATTCCTGGTCAACATCGAGAATCTCGCCGGCCTCCACCACGCTTTCCAGAACAGTCCTCACCAGCATCGTGTGAAACGTCGACGCCCACGTGATCCGCGCCGGCCTGCCGGTTTCCGGGTGAACGTACGAGTTTTCCGGCGAACACGACGGCGCCACCACGAGCATCCCTTCGTGCTCGACGAGGTAGTCCTGAATAAACTCGGCCGCGCCTTTCAGCACGGGGTATTCCCGGCGAAGAAAATCCTTGTCGAGCGTGAACTCGTAATGGCGCCACAATGTCATCGCCATCCACGCGCCCGACAGCGGGTCGAGCGCGCCGTTTTCGAACTGCGAGCCCGCATTCGAGCCCGAGGGCGTCGTGCGGCCAAACGGATTGGTGGCATGGAACGACACCCAGCCGTCCGCGCCGTACAAGCGTTGCGCGCTGATTCGTCCGCGTTCGCTGAGGCCGCGGAGCCAGTCGGCAAGCGGGTCGACCGTCTCAGGCAGGTTGCACAGGTCGGCGGGCCAATAGTTCATCTGCAGGTTGATGTTGAGATGGTAATCGGCTTCCCACGGCGCCCACATCTCCTTGTTCCAGACGCCCTGCAGGTTGGCGGGCAACCGGCCCGGCCGCCGCGAGCTCGACATCAGCAGGTACCGCCCGTACTGAAACAGGAGCGCCGCCAGCCCCGGATCGCTTGCCCCTTCTTTCACCCGCGCCAAACGCTGATCCGTCGGCACGCCGCTGGCGCCGCTGCCGCCGAGGTCAAGCGAGACGCGCCCGTACAACGCGGCATGCGATTCGGCATGAACGTTCTGAAGATCGGCCCAATGTTTTACAGCGGCTTTGGCCAGAATAGCTTCGGCTTTTTCCGCAGGGTCGATTGACCGGTCAAAGTTCATGCGCTCGAGCGAATAATCCGTCGCGGCGGTGAACAGCAGAAGCGCCTGGTCCGCCCCTTCAATCACCAGCGCGTCCTCATCGGCGCGTAACCGGCCGCCGTTGTTTTTGATTAACAGCCTGCCGGCGAACCGCATGTGCGGCCCGCCCGGGCCCGACCCGCCGGGGTTGTCGTCATAGCCTTCCGGTGCGGCGATGTCCACGATTTGCCCATCCATGCGCAAGGAGTTGCCGGCGGCCGTGACGGTGGCGTCCTTCTCGCGGGTGAGCCACACGCGGGCATTGATCATGCCCGGCGCCGATGCGGAAAGCCGCATGACAAGGACATCGTCGACAGACGAGATAAACGCCTCCCGCCTGTAGGTGGTCTCGCCAACCGTATACGACGTGGTTGACATACCCACGTTCAACGCCAGCTCGCGGCGGTACGCGGAAACGTCCGAACCGTGGTCCATTTCGATCCATAAATCGGCCAAAGGTTCGTAAGAGCGGAACGAAGTGGGGGACTTCACCATGTTTTTCCGGCCGAACTCCCGGGCCTCGCGCGTCTTGCCCCTGAGGATCAGCTCACGCAGTTTCTCCAGGTTCTCCTTGAAGTTGTCGGGATAAGCGTCAACCGGCTCGCCCGCCCAAAGGCTTTCCTCGTTCAATTGAAGGCGTTCGAGCGGCGCCCCGCCGAATACCATCGCCCCCAGCCGCCCGTTTCCCAAAGGCAACGCCTCGGTCCACTCTGCCGCCGGCTCGATGTAAAACAACATATCCGCCGGCTGCGCCAGCGCCGCGGCTCCGGATACGACAACCAGATTTGTTACGAAAGCCGTGCGTAGACTCATGATTCAGACTCCTCTTCTGCGATGAAAGCCTCGCGACCCTGTTCCATCCAGGACCACAAAGCCTCGCGCCACTGCTGTACCCGCTGTTTTTCAACGCCGGTTTCGGCGCGTTGTTCGGCTTTTTTGATAAGGGCGCCGAGTTTTCTCATCCGTTTTTCGGTTCCCAAGTGCGACCATGCCACGGATTTCCACTTGATGGAGTTTTGGCGCCGGTAGATCGGTTCGGGATAATTGGCAGGGTCGCACGCAATCTCTTCAATGAGCCTGTAGAACTTTTCCATGGGTTTTGCGGCCGCGCCGAAATAGCGCACGAAGAACTCGCGCATGATTTTATCGACATCCTGCCCGGGGGCGTCCCAGATTTTCGCAATTACGTAGGCTTCAAGCATGTCCTGCTCGCCGCAGATAAAAATGCCTCGGACGCCGTCCCGGATGAACATGCGCATCGATCCCGCGGTGTTATGCACCATGATGTTCGGGAAACATTTAAATTTGTCGATGAGGGCCGGCTCCATCGGGTGGTGGTAATAGTTCCAAAGGAATACGGGCGCCTGCGCGGTTTGCAGCCAGCCCCGGTAAAGCTTCATGTCGTTTTGGCGGATATCCGGATGGATGGCGTACATGCACGTGTGCAGGCAGGGTGCTATGGAAACGTTCGGCTCGATTTTGAACCCGCGCGGCGGGTAGGCGTAGTCCCAATACGCCAGCGTGGCGATATACTTGTCCGGGTGGGTTTTGCGCACCTCGCGCGCCACGGCGTTGACGAACGTGAAAAAATAGTTGCTTACTTCCCCGCCGCTGAACTGGCCGGTGCGCATGTCTCTGCCCGACTCGATCAGCGCCTGGCATTTGCCACACTCGCAGAACTTCGCGTTGTCGTCGGGAACGATCGCGAAGTAGTCGCCGACGGCTTTCCATCCTTCAGGCGTTTGTTGCTTGCTGTCAAAGTAATCGCGGGCCATCTGCGCCACCTTCTCGACCAGGCGGGGACTGGAGTAGCAGAGTTGCGTGCCTTCTCCCGGACCCTTCGCCTGGTACGCCGGGTCGGTGAACATTTCCTGGACCGTTTTACGATGGAATGTGTGGTTGCCGGCCCATTTCTCTCCGCCCAGCCGAAGCCGCCGCCAAAACAACCAGATCTCCTGCTGCGTGACAGGCCCCCACTGGCCCTTCATAAACGGCCAGTTGCCCGACCACAACGCGCCCCGGTATTTGAGCGCCGGCGACCGCCGGACGTCGTGGCCCGCGCACAGCATCGTCTTTTGCTCTGGCATTACGATGCTCACGCTATTCGGGCCATACCACCGGACGTGGCAGAATCGTTCGAGAAAATCGTACGTCGCGTAGCAGGATCCCTGCTCGTCGTATACGCCCGGCAGCTCAATTTCGCCGGCGCTGCGTTCCGGCAGGCCCACCGTTTTCCAATAGTCGATGCGATGGCGTGTGGCGGCCAGTGTACTGCCGCAACTCATTGGGCGGCCCAACTCGTTCCGGTTAGCCGCCGTATCCTCCCAGTCGCGGCCAATCAGGACCAGCGTGTTTGGCCGGAACGCGATAACGTACTCCTGCGGTTTTAACAGCGAGGTTTCGAAGCCCATCGCGCGCGTCGCCCGGCTGTCTCCGATTAGCACGCGCCGGCCAGAGACGTTATCGGCCGTTGTGTGGATGGGCAGTTCGGCGCTCGTAATCTGCAGGACGTGAAACTGGAGTTCCAACGCCGCCAGACGCGCCGCCGGAGTCGGGTTCTCAGACGTAACGATCGTGCAAGCGGCGGCGCCGTTTTCAGTGAGGCAGAACTCGGAATACCCCGGCCCGCTTGAGGTGGCGCATCCTGCAAGCGCCATGAAAATCGAAAAAGCCAAGATTCTGAAAACCAAGCCAAACCTCCTATGCACGCGTCCGGCTATGCATTATGTGGATGCCCGGCGCGGCAGTCAATGGCCATCCTCCTTTCGGTAGGGTTTTCGACGGCGATGCTTTTTTTCGACAGCCCCGTTAATTCCGGCGCCTGAAATTTGATATTTAATTGAAAAGTCTGTTCAAATCGGGCGACTGCATACGGCCGGGCCTGTAACGCGCGGAGCACCAGCAATGGCTTTAAGAATGAATCGACGCGAGGCAATTACCCTTGGAGTGACGTCGCTGGCGACGTTGTCGCTTTCCGGCAAAGCCGGCGCCGAAAGTGCAAGCGGGGCGAGGGTGGCGCCGACAGTCCTGGAGGCGCACGATGCAAATCTTAAGGCGGCGCTCGTGTCGCAGATAACAGAAAAAGCCAGCCGGTGGTGCGGGGGCATCCCGGACCGGTACGGGTTGCATCACTGCCGGACCGCCGCAACATTACTGCGCGACGGGGCGGCGGCATACTTTCACGAAAAATCCGGCTATTGTGGAAGCAAAGAATTGTTTGAGAGGATGAAGCTGGCCGCCGGCTTCCTCCTGCGCGCCCAGAACGAGTCGGGAAACATCGATCTTCTTGTTACGAACTTCAATTCGCCACCGGACACGGGGTTTGTCGTTCACGACGTTGCCACTGCCGCAAAACTTGCCCAGGTGAACGGAAACCAGCCGTTTCTGTCGCTTCTGAAGGAGTTCCTCCAGCGGGCCGGCGCGGGGATGGCAACAGGGGGCATTCACACACCAAATCACCGCTGGGTTGTGTGTGCAGCCCTGGCGCAGATACACGACCTTTTTCCCGAAAAGCGTTACCTCGACCGGATCGAACAGTGGTTGGCCGAAGGCATCGACATTGACGAGGAAGGCCAGTACACCGAACGGAGCACGGCCGGTTATAACGCCGTTGTGGACAACGCGCTCGTCGTCATGGCCCATAAGTTGAACCGGCCCGAGTTGCTTGAACCGGTTCGCAAAAACCTGGACGCCATGGCCTACCTGCTCCATCCCGGCGGTGAGGTCGTTACGGAGATTTCGCACCGCCAGGACCAGAATACCCGCGGTACCATGCGTGGCTACTGGTTCGCGTTGCGGTATATGGCAATCCGCGACGGCAACGGCATGTACGTTTCGATGCTCAAGCCCCTGGAGCCCGAGCACATCCGGCTGGCGGCCCTCATGGAGTACCCGAAACTGCAAGAGGACCTGCCCGCGGCGAAACCGGTGCCGGAAAACTACGAGAAGAGCTACGCGCTGTCCGGCATTACGCGGATCCGCCGCGGCAAGACCAGCGCCACTATCGTCCACAAACGCAGCAGCCGGTTTTTTGCCCTGCGCCGGGGCAGCGCGGTTGTAAATGCGGTTCGATTTGCCAGCGCTTTCTTCGGAAAGGGCCAGTTCGTCCCTGTATCCTTTGAAAAACGCGGCCGCGACTTCTGTTTCGAGCAACATTTGACCGCCCAGTATTACCAGCCGATTGACGACCCTGACCTGCTGCCCGTGGGCAACAACGAATGGTCGCGCTACAAAGTGCGGCGCGACACATCCGAGATTTGCCGGATGGCCTACGAAACCCGCATTCGGGAAACGGAGCAAGGTTTTGAGGTTTTCATCAAGGCCCACGGAACGGATAATGTGCCGTTGTCGGTTGAAATAAACTTCCGGGAAGGCGCCAAGCTCAGCGGCGTGGCGGAAGTGCCCGGAACACGCGGCGCCTTCTTGCTCGAAGCGGGGTTCGCCGAGTGCCGCGTGGGAAACGACGGCATCCGTTTCGGGCCAGGGCACTGCGATCACGCCTACGTTCAAGTGCGAGGTGCGGAACCGAAATTATCCGGGCCAAGCGTATACCTTACGGCGTATACACCGTTCGAGCATACGTTAAAATTTCAGTTGCTTTAACCATCGAGGCAATTTCGCATGAAACCTTGGAAGATGTTTGTTGTCTGTGCAGTTTTTGCCGTAGTTGCGGGTGCGTACGCGGAAGAGACAGTTACGGTCAAACCCGCGGATACGGGTGCCGCGCTCGTCAACCCCGGTATGGGTTGGACGCTGCACTTCTACTCGAACATCCCAACCAACTACGGTTCCAAACTCGAACCTTCCGATACGCTGGACGACTGGCCCGGACTGTCAACCGTCTACCTGCGCGTGCCATGGGCTTTCCTCGAACCCGAGGAGGGCAAGTTCAATTGGGCGTTGCTCGATACGCCGGCCCAGCGGTGGATCGACAAAGGCAAGCGGATTGCCCTGCGCCTGACATGCTCGGAAAACTGGATGAAGTTTGCCACGCCCGAATGGGTTAAACGAGCCGGCGCGAAAGGCACGTTCTATAAGTTCGGCGAAGGGCCCGATCCCGAAGGCGGTGCGTGGGATCCTTACTTTGACGACCCAGTCTTTCTTGAAAAACTTGAGGCCTTCCTGGCGGCCGCGGCGGGTCGGTACGATGGCAACCCGGATGTTGAGTTCATCGATATCGGCACGTACGGCCTGTGGGGGGAAGGCCACACGTTCATGAGCAGCAAGCAGGACGATATCGAAACCGTTAAGCGGCATATCGACCTCCACGTCAAGCATTTTAACAACACGCAGCTCTGCATCAGCGACGATGTCGCCGGCCACGACAAGCCCGGCCGCCGTTTTCCCATCATGGACTACGCGCTGTCGAAGGGCGTCACGCTCCGCGACGACAGCATCATGGTCCAGCCGCCGCCGCGGTCGTGGTACCACGCGGAGATGGCCGAGGAGTTCTGGCCGCGGCTGCCTGTGGTTCTCGAGCATGAACACTACGGCTCGTCCAAGGCCCGAAACGCGTGGGACAAGGATCTTTTTCTCCGCGCCGTGGAAGAGTACCACGCCAGCTTCATGTCAATTCACTGGTGGCCACGCGAAGAGCTTAACGACAACCGCGGCGTCGTCGACAAGATCAACCAGCGGCTGGGTTACCGCCTGCAACCGGTCGAGGTGAGTTGGCCGCGTACCGTCGTCATCGGCGAGCCGTTTATAGTCCAATGGAAGTGGGCCAACAAAGGCGTCGCGCCGTGTTACGGCGGCGGCTTCCCGGCGTTGACGTTCAAAGACGAAGCGGGCGGCATCGTGGCCGTGCTGAGCGACGAAACGCTCAACGTGCGCGACCTTGCCGTCGGCCCGCCCGGCTCGCCGCCCGTGACCGAGCACCAAACCGAGTTTACCGCCGGCTTGGTTGCCCCCACTACAAAGCCGGGCACATACGGCGTCTTCGTATCGGTCGGCCGGCGGGATGGTACGCCACTAATCGCGCTCCCACTGAAGAACGACGACGGCCGGCGCCGCTACCGCCTGGGTGAAATTGCGCTGGTTGGGAGCGAGTAAGCCGCCGCCACTATTGCCGCCCGTTTTTACAATGTGTAGCGAATACAGTATTCTCTCCTCACAAAGCTGAAAGCGGCTGAGAAAGGATATGTTATGCAAGATTTTTCACGCTTGTGCATTCATACGATGACCAACAAGCCGTGGTCGCTGGCCGAATGCATTGCGGGTTACACAAAAGCCGGCGTTCCGGGCATCACCGTCTGGCGCCAGCATCTCGAGCCGCAGGGCGCGGCCGAGTCGGCCAGAATGCTTGCCGACTCCGGCCTTCAAGTCGTCAGCGTGTGCCGGGGCGGGTTTTTCCCCGCGCTGAGCGAGCAGGACCGCCAGGCGGCCATCGATGACAACCGCCGCGCAATCGACGATGCTGCCGAAATCGGCGCCCCGTTGGTGGTCCTCGTGCCGGGGGCCTGTCCGGGGCAGCCGCTGGAAACAAGCCGCGCTCAAATAGCCGACGGCATAGCCGCCGTGCTCCCGCACGCGCGCGCCGCGGGCGTCAAGCTCGGGATCGAAGCGCTGCACCCGATGTATGCCGACGACCGCTCGGCCGTGAACACCCTGCGCCAGGCCAACGACACCGCCGAACAGATCAACGATCCCAGCGTGGGCGTCACGGTAGACGTCTACCACCTGTGGTGGGATCCCGCGTTGGAAAGAGAAATTGCCCGCGCCGGCGACAGAATACTCTCGTTTCACGTTTGCGACTGGCGAACCCCCACACGCGATCTGCTCAACGACCGCGGCCTCATGGGCGAAGGCTGCATCGACATTCCCGCCATTCGAAGCTGGGTGGAAAAAGCCGGTTTCGGCGGTATGATTGAAGTTGAAGTCTTTTCGACCGAGCATTGGGCCGAAGATCAGCAGGCGTACGTCGAGCGGATCAAACAGGCGTACCTGGCGCACGTGTAGTCGCGGCAGTCCTCGGGGTGGACTCAGTGGACCGAGCAAAAAAGACGTTGCGGGGAACGCGCGACCTCTCGCTGGGCGAAGCGGCGGGGTTTGCCGCCACTTTCGTTCGTTACCTGGTGCTCGCGCGCGTGCTCGGGCCGGAACAGTTCGGAATCGCCGCAAGCCTCGCTCTGACCGTCCAGATCTTGCAGACGATCAGCAACATGGCGCTCAACATGCTGATCGTCCAGTCCAAACGCGGGGAGCGTAACGAGCTGCTGGCGACGGCCCACTCCGTCCAGATTCTGCGCGGTCTGGTCAGCGCCGGGATCATTGCCGCGCTTGCCTGGCCGGTCTCGGCCATGTTTGGGGTGCCCGAAGCGCGATGGGCCTTCCAGGTGTTGGCGCTGGCGCCGATGCTCGAAGGCCTTCTGCACCTCGACGTGTTCCGGATGGAACGCGAGATGCGCTTCCGCCCCGGCATCTGCGTCAACGTTTTGCCGAAGATTGCCTCAGCCGCCGCGGCATGGCCGGTGGCGGTTTGGCTTGGCGATTACTCGGCCGCCCTCTGGCTGCTGATTGGCCAGGGCGCGGTCGCCGTCATCGCATCGCATGCGCTCGCCGAACGCCCCTACCGGCCGGCCTGGGACGGCGCGAGCGCCGCCGAGATCTTCCGGTTCGGATGGCCCCTGCTGCTCAACGGGGTGCTCTTTTTCGCTATAAGCCAGGGCGACAGGTTCATCGTCGGCGCCGCGTACGGCATGCGCGATCTCGGCATCTATGCGGCGGCCGCCGGGATGGTGATGACGTTGAGCGGCTCGCTGTTCAAGATCGTGCAGACCGTCGCGCTTCCGGCGCTCTCGCGCGCGCAGGACAGCCCCCGCGAGTTTATGCGCCGCCACCGGATATGCCTGCGGTGGTTCGCGGTCCTTTCGGCCGTTTACGGGCCGGCGCTGATCCTGGCCGGCGGCCCGGTGGCCATTCTCGTTTACGGCGCCGGCTACCGCGCCGCGGGCGTGCTTGTGGCGTGGCTTGCCGCGGCACAGGCGATCCGGCTGCTGCGGCTGGCGCCGTCGCTGTCCGCGATGGCCAGGGGCGACACACAATGCCTGATGCACGCAAACCTGCTCCGGCTCACGGGCGTGGGCGCGGCCGCGATTGCCGCCCTGGTACAGGCTGAACTTGTATGGGTGGCGGCGTCGGCCGTACTCGGCGAACTTGCGGCGGTCGGCTATCCGGTGTGGCGGCTGTCGCGCCGGCACGGGGTTCCCGCCTCGACGGGCGCGTGGCCGTTTGCCCTATCGCTGGCCTGCGTGGCGGCGGCGGGCGCGGCAGTTGCAACAGGCCGGGGCGATGTCTTATTGGCCGTGGGACTGGCCGCGCTGGGGGTGGCCGCCGCGGCCGTATGCGTGTGGGCGGTGTTAAGTTTTTCGAGCCTGCGGCGGCGCGCTGCGCCGGTGGGCGATGCGCTCGAGCCCCGCGAGGAAGGGGACCGGCCGTGAAAGTAGCCTTGTTTGGAACATTCGATACGCCCAACTTCGGCGACTGCCTGTTTCCCTTGGTTGTACGCCAACAGATCGAGCGGCGCGTGAACGGCGCGGAAGTGATGCCGTTCAGCCCAACAAGCCGGGTACCGGCCACCGCCGCGTACCCGCGCGTCTATGCCTTCGACGAACTATGCGAAATGCCGCCGGCCGGCCCGGCCGCCTTTATGATCGGCGGCGGCGCACTGCTTTCAACCGAACACATCCTTTTTTCCTACCCGCAGGTCAGGCTGGCCTGCCCGTACTCGCTGAAATGCTGGCTGCTGCCCGCCATGGCCGCGCGCGCCCTGAACGCCCCGCTGATCCTCAACGGAATCGGCCTCGGCCCGTTCGACCCGGCATTCGGCCCGCTGGCCTCGAAATACCTCGCTCCGGCGGAAGTCCGCGGCGTCCGCGACGGCCTGACGCACAATTTTTTGCAGCGCCTGGGCGTCTCGGCGCAGATTGTGCCGGACTGCGGCATTTTGACGCCGGATTTGCACTCGTCCGCCGAGTGGTCGGCCCGGTTCGCCGAACTGAAGCAGCGGTTTTCCCTGCCGGAGAAGTATGTCGCTGTACAGGCGTCGGTGTTTCTCAACGCGCAACTCGAGCCGTTTGCTGCTGCGGCCGCCGACGCCGCGCGGCAGGCCGGTTTGCCGGCGGTGCTCATCCCCATATGCCACCATTTGAACGACCGCGTTGCGTGCCGCATCATGGGACACGTGTTTGCCCAAAAGAACGTAGAGGCAAAGGCTGTCGATGCAGCCTTGACATCGCTGGACACCGCCGCGCTGCTGTCACACGCCGAGCTTTTTACCGGAACAAGCTTGCACGGGACGCTCGTGACGATGGCATTCTCGAAGCCGGCGGTCAGCTTTACGCTGCCCGGTATGAAGAAGAACCCGTCCGTGCTCGAGGCGGTGGGAGTGGGGGGGGAGCCCGTTGTAACCGACGCGGCCCTGCTGCCAAACGCCGCACGTGCGGCATTCCAACGCCCGGCGCCGAACCTTCAGCCGGCCCGCGAAAAACTTGATACTTTCTTTGACCGTGTCCGCGGCGTGATATGCTCAACCCAGACAGCCGATCGCAAAGAACCGGCGCCCCGGCTTACAATCGAGCGCGGGCTGCTGAAGTGCGAGCCGCAGACGTGCGGCCCGTTTGACGAGGATTTGCGCGAGGTGAAGCGCCTTTGCCGGGCTTACGGTAAGCAGGTGCCGTTGTTGCGGCGGCTCGCGGCGGTTGCCGTGCGCAACAACCGCATCGTCAGCGAATGGTACGACCACGCGCGCTACCGCCGCGACGTGCGAAAACAATCGGGGCAGAAATGAGCGACGTACACGCGGAACAAGACCAAAAGGGCCGGCAACGGTTCTGGTTTGTGCTGCTTTTTGCCGTGTTCGCGGCGGCCTCGTTCGATTTCCTGATGTCGGTGGACTACGTCGAGCGCCGCGAACGCACGGTCGAGGCGCGGCTCGAGCAGTCCGTGGAACGCACCGAAGCCGGAAACGTGAGGCGGCAGGCCGTATTGCTGCTGCTCGGAGCCGCATCGGCGATCAGCCTGTTCAAACGCGGCCGCGATCCCCTCTCGCTGAATGGCCCGCTGCCCTGGCTGATCGCGTTCCTGTTCGCGTGGGCCTGCCTGAGCGTGTTGTGGTCGTACGACGGGGCGCTTACGTTCAGACGCGTGGTGATCCTCGGCATCCTGTTGCTTTCCGCGCTCGCCGCGGCCGAACGGTTCACGTTCCGCCAGATCATGCAGTTCGCGTTCGTATCGGGCTGCGCAATGCTCGTGCTTGGTCTGGGCGCCGAACTCGCGCTCGGCATGTTCAAACCGTGGGACGCCGAGTACCGGTTCGCCGGCGTGATGAATCCCATCTTCACCGGCGCCCATTGCGGCATGACGGCGGTCGCCGGGTTCGCCCTCGCCCGCGACGCGAAAAGCCACCGGAATTGGTACATCGCCGCCGCGCTCGCCGCCCTGCTGTTCATGCTGCTGACGCGCTCGCGCGGGCCCGCCGGCGCAACCGCCGCCGCCATGCTCGTCTACGCATGGATGGTGCGGCCGCAGTTTCGGCGGTTCGCCGTGCTCGGAATCCTCGCGCTCGCGGTACTGCTCGTTTTTCCATCGTTCCGCGGCGACACGTATTCAACCACCGAAGGCGCCCTGTTGTTCGGGCGCCAGGTCGAAAGCTCGCACGAATGGCAGGGGCGCGACGCGCTCTGGCAGGAATGTCTCGCCTATGCGGCCCGCCGTCCGATACTCGGCTACGGCTACGACGGGTTCTGGACCCGCGACTTCACCTTCGACGTCACCGATGCCAGCGGGTTTACCAGCCAGCACACCCACAACGCGTTCCTCGACATGCTGCTCGGCGTCGGCATACCCGGCGCGGCGGCCCACCTCCTGATCGTGTTGCTCGCGATGATCTACCTCGCCGCCCGCTACCGCCGAACCGGCGTCCCCGACTACGCCGCCGCCCTCGCCCTCCTCGTGCTCTACGCCATCCACAACATGTTCGTCTCGGTACAACTCGCCGTCCAAATCCAGACGTTCGTCGTACTGGCCATCATCATGAAGCTGGCGTTTTTCCAGAAAGACACCGACGCCGCTTCCGCATAATTGATCGCCCTCCCCACCTCGAGGCTCAGAAACAAGAACGGCCGCAAAAGGCGGAAGCCTTCTGCGGCCGTTGAAACATCATGGTGGGCGACCGCAGGATCGAACTGCGGACCTCCGCCGTGTGAACCAAACCATCACATTTTTCGAAGGTTACAAGGGCGTTTTGTAAGTAAGTCTAACGCTTAGCAGTAGCCTTTACCCTTTGAACATTTTGACGACCTCAGCGAACCCAGAGAGAGTATTTGGAGGCTCTTCATTCCCCACCAAGCCCGTTACACTGTTCCTGAAGATGGCCTGAAGAAGGAAAGCTCTGTCCTCCTTGGACATAGCAACATCTTTTTCCCCGAGCAGTGCGAGAAATGTCTGTGCCATGGTCGCCTTTTCCGAAGCATCCCCAGCAAGATGATAGTTACTCATCATGAGTTTGTAGGAGCCGCGTATGATGAAGAAAGCGATCGCAGAGAGAAAAAGCAGAGGCAATGATAGGACGTACAATTGGGGAGTTTGAATACTCTCTAGTTTCGGATAGATCCAAAGGCCCCATACCGATAGTATCGCCGCAACTGGCAAGAAGCACGCAAGCAAGAAATACCTTATCGAAGTATGTGCTTGCTTGGTATAGAAATCAGAACGTTGTGTCCAATACTCTACCGGGGCCTGTAAATGAAGCTTTTCCCTGTATAGCGTCTCAAGCTCCAGCAACCGCTGACGAATTGACTCGTAAAGCGCTTGACGTGACTCAATATCAGAAGTCGAATCTTTAAGTTGTTGTTCTAGAGCGTTTTTGGCTGTTCCTAACACTGTCTCCATATCGCGATGCACTTCAACTGTCTGCTTGCGGACCTCTTCCACCCTTTTCAGAATAGTCTGCGGTAAGAGGCGCTCCTGTTCGCGTAGCAGCACCAATTTCGCTATAGCGCCTATTCGGATATGTTGATTGTGTTTTGGATTCTGAAGATAACTGACTGCGTGTTGTTTTTCGGCGGGTTCAAGCCCGCCAATAAGAATACCGAGTGGCGAAAAAGACAAAACGAGATTTCTTTCCTTGACATCCTGTTCCAGCTGCTTTATCGCCACTTGGATTCTCTCTTCATATCCTTCAGGGTCTTCCAGCGCCCCAGAGACTCTATTCAAGGCAGTAGACAAGACAGTTTTATAATCATCATTGACAGACATAGACTCAGCGAACTTGTATTCATTACTTATCAGGTCTCTCAGTTCCTTTCTGGAAAAGAAAGGATATTCTTGGGAATCCACCTGAAGTACGGCAATAGGCTTTTTTTCTGCTTCCATTTCACACCCCCAATGTCCAATGTTGTAATGAGTGCAATGATAACACAAACAGTTTTAAGAGGCGCTAACCTGCGGAAGGAGAATCTGGGCCCATAGTCGCTGCCACACAAGCAGGAACATCGGATCAGGCGAGGGAAGAGACGGTATCGCTCACACCGCTGGTGACGGAGCCTGTGTTTCTCTAAAGACTTGAGAATGTAAATCAGTTGGAATAACTGACCTTCATTTTTTAGGGGAACCGATTTCATCCTGCCGCACAAAAAAAGTACAGTGTGGTCTATATTTGGTGTACCATTGGGGAAATTACTACCTATAAAAGGGGACTCTAAATGGTTTTAAGATACCCAGTCGAATGTCTCACTTGTCACGCGCTCTACACATTACGCATTTCCGTCGGACATAGAGACTATCAAGAACATAGAATCAACTGTAAAGAGTGCGGAGAGGAAATTCGAGTATGTCTCAAAGTCGACTTTGATAAAATCACAGCCGAACCAGTCTGCGTTCTTAACTGCGCCCCCTCCCGCCCCGGGGGTCTAGTAGTGAATTTGTACCCCGAGCATCCTATTGGGCAGGACGAAATACATATGGATTCTCTAATACCTGGACTTATGGCAACGCAGAAACTCTATCAGAAGCTGACTGAGCAAGGTGAAGCCATTTTGAAGAAACCATCAAGGTCCCGCGACATTCTTATTGCGGACCCTTCCGCGGCGTGGAAGTTGATAAGAAAGTCCTGGCAACTTCTTCAAAAAGGCAAAGTTGAACTCGCTAATGAGTCCATCGAGGAATTACGGGTAAGATCAGAAGCCATAGCTAAATGTAAAGCAAATGTGCCGGAAGTTTTGAATTGTTTCTTTCAGTCATTCCTGGGCAAGAAAATTGAACTTATGCGGAACGCAGGGCATGTAATCCAGTACTGCCAACGGCATCATCCCTCTAAATATTTTAAGTTTCTTGACTGTTTTTACAACCAGCTCTGGCCGAGTCATCAAGATGGTTTTATCGATGCTGCTAACGAATACTTTGCAGTTTTCAGTGAGCTTAATCAGGTTCTGCGTTGTTGTCAGTTAGACTTGCCTTTGGATCCCGATGCAGCTGTAACATCATCTGCCTTTCACACAACAAAAATGCTCTATGGGAATCTTTTTGAAATTCTCACGCAGCAGTTTGTTGTTCTGGCGTGCTTGAATAATGTTGCTTCAGGACGGAAGTTTGATGAGTTCAAGCAACTTACGCTGCAGAAGTATTTAAAGCTTGATAAGGCAAATCGGGCGAATCCTTTCCTCATAAATCCTCAACTGGCCAGTTTCGCGGAGGGCCTTAACTCACAACTAAGGAACGCTTCGCATCACAGAGCGATGGAAATAACGGAGGGCGGGATTGTCCAATATCGCAGTGGAGGTTCTGGCGCGTTGCAGGAGCTGTCATATGCGGAATATTTGTTCTCATGCAATCAAATCTTCCTAACGCTGTGCGCCTTGATGTACCTGCAATTGCTCCTTAGTTATCAGTTCGCAAGCCTTAAGAAGCCGCCTCCTCAGTAAATCGGCATATAAATCCACCGGCGCAATTTCGTTCTCTTTGGCCTGCGAGGCAACTGTTAGCCTTCGTTATCTTCCGGTACATATCTCTTGAGGAGGTACTATGTCCGGAAAATGCAACCGCAGCGCGTCCTCCTCGTATCAAAGTACCGGGACTGATGGGCTTGCCACAGCCGCGGCGTTAAACTCGGCGGTGTTTAGTCGGGTCAATGCCACAGAAACCATACCGCCGACGTGGGAGGAGCGGGCTCGGAAGGCTTGGGAGTAATACCTTGAGGAACCGCTGGTGAAAAACTGCGTGAACTTGTGGCGGTCGTTTGCCGTGGGGGACGAAAACAAGAAGCTCGCGAAGGTGAAGACGAGTCCCTTCTTACTCGTCGAGGATGTTCTTGTTTCCATACGCGGATCGCACGACCTCTTCCATACGGGCTATCTCGCTGTCGGACAACGATTCGAAATGCTCCTTGCGCTTGTTGGCGGAGATTCTTCCGTTGTTCTGAAGGCAGAACCGAATGAAGAGGTCAATCATCCGATCCGGCATATCCACTATGGCCTGGATGGATTCTTTAGTTCGGTCGTAGTTCGCAAGAAAAGCCAGTTCATTGGCAAGCTCGGTGTCGATGGTCTGCGCAATAAAATGGAAGAGCGCTTCCGCCTGTGGCGTCATATCGATATATCGGTACCATTTCGCCGTGTCGTTGCGAACGGTCATGCGGCCTTCCTCGTCCAGGGAGTAGTCCACAAGGGTCATCAACGGCCGCGAAAATGCCTCAAGCGATGCGTCATAATCGGCGGGGTGTTTCAACATTACGGCCGAAACGGGGAACATGAGACCCTCCGGCGTGAAGCCGCGCCGGGCAAGGACGTTGTGGATCAGGAAACGGTGTATTCGCCCGTTGCCGTCGTCAAACGGATGCAGAAAGACGAACCCATACGCGATGGCGGCGGCCTGAATGACCGGATGGACGTTGCCCTCAGTCATACGCCTGTGGGCGTCTTCCATGCCTTCCATGAGGCCGGGAAGGTCTTCCGGCTTGGGCGACACAAAGTGAATTCTCTCCCTTTGCCACGCGACCGTTTCGCCGACGTAATTCTGACTTGAACGGTAGTCCTCTCCCGCAAAGCGCGGGTCGACAATACGGTTCTGGACTGATATCAACTGCGACTTGGTGCAGAAGTCTTGCTGCTCAGCGAGATGAAGCATCGCCACGAACCGCTCGACCCGGTTGGACGTCGGCCGGATGTGCTCTATCTCAAATGACGACTTGGTTTCTTTCGTGTACAGGTAACTTGATGCGCGCCTCAGCAGCGCAACGGGGTAAGTCGACACTACCCGGCGGCTTTTGTCGGCCAGGTCGGCTTTCTCAAAGTCTCTAAGTGTTTGAGTGCGCCGAACCAAAGGACAGAATTGGCTGTTTCCCAGAAGATTGTCATTGACCCGGTGGCGGCGGCTTGGGCGGGCCGGGCTTGACGTGTAGTAATCGTCCGGGTCCAATAAGTCCACATAGTTGCCTTGTCGCGCATCGTCAAGGGGCAGCGTTTTGCCGGTCAGGAACTCGTAAAGAAACCAGATGCGGCGTGCGTACTTGCCCGTCGGTTTGGAGCGCACATACGTCAGCACGTCATCTTCCGGGACCTTCTCAAACAGGGCCGCTAAAATGGCAAGGTTGACGCCGTCGTACTTCAGTGCGAACTCAAGATGGTCGGCCAACGTTTCTCCAGGCCAATACGTAGCGGGATAAAATTCCTCGACTATACCTTCCGTGCTCGCCGTCCTGCGTTGCCCGGAATCAGTCACAAACGAGCGGTGCCAATTGGGGATGACATCCAACCCGTACATGTCGATGAGAGCGGAGTAACCCGCAGGTCTTAAATCTTGTCTCTCCGAGTTCTTATCCATCGACATCGGCTCCCCAAAACAGTTAAGACCACATTATTATCATTTTATAAACGGGTTTGCAAGAAAAACATTTATCTTCCCGCAAATTCCACGCTGACTGCTGCGAAGAAATCGTTACAGAATCCAATTTTTGATTATATTTCGGCCGCTTCGAATAAAAACGTTTACAAGGGCTTGCAGTTCCTTACTCGGAAGACCTTTTGTAAAGACGTTTCTCTCTTTCCCGCTCGAGTTTCCTTTAAACAAGGTTTCTTTCTATCCCGGCCTCCTGTTCAAAGTGCGCAGTTGCATGGCGCAGGCGTAATCGTGCTGGGCGTGCCCGGTGATGACGGATCTAACGCCCGTCTAACAAAAGTCTAACGCTAACAGAAAAACGGCCACAAGGCGTTTTTTGTAACCCCTTGTGACCGTGGGACTTACTAGTGGGCGACCGCAGGATCGAACTGCGGACCTCCGCCGTGTGAACGCGATGTAGTTGTTTCCGCTTATGTTCAGGTATCGCCCGAACAGCCCCCGCTACCCCGTTCGCAGCCTTATTTTACAGGCTCTGCGCAAAGACCATACTTGACTAAACCAAACTAAAGTCGTAGAATCTTTTTGTGTTTCGCGTGTGTTTCAAGTCAAAAGGAGGTTCGGCAATGCCGAAAATCACAAACCGGCTGCTCGAGAAGGTCAAGCCCAAGGGCAAGCCTTACAACATTCCCGACAGCGACGTAAAGGGCTTTGTCTTACGCGTTATGCCGTCTGGCCGCAAGTACTGGTATGCCCGGTACCGGGTGAATGGCCGGCAGAGCCAAATGAAACTCGGCGACGCCGCAGTTCTATTGCCCGCTGAGGCCCGCGACAAGGCCCGCAAGGTTATCACCACGGCCATTGAGGGTAAAGACCCCGTGATTGATCGCCGGGTGCGCCGAATGCCAACGCTGGGGGCCTTCCTCGACAAAGAGTACGGGCCGAATGTGCTGGCGCACAAGAAAAGCGGCGATGAATCCTACCAGCGGATCAAAACCTGCTTTAAGGACTTCCTCGCCCGTAAGCTCAGCGATCCGACGCTCGCGAACGCCCTCACCAACTGGCGCGCGCGCCGCCAAAACGACGGCAGACAGGCGGCCACCATAAACCGCGACATGGCCACGTTGCGAGCCGCGTTCACCTACGCCGTCGAACAAGGCCTGATACCGGTCCATCCCATGGCGCGCATAAAGCCCCTCAAGCTCGACAAGAGCCCGAAGGTTCGTTACCTCGATGAGGCCGAAGAAAAGCGCCTGCTGGACGCCCTGGACGCCCGCGAAGAGAAAATCCGAAAGGGCAGGGACTCTCACAATGAGTGGCGGCGGGAACGGGGATATAAGCCGTTGCCCGACCTCCGGCAACAGCCTTTCGCCGACTACCTCAAGCCCATGGTGCTGCTTTCCCTGTGTACGGGCATGCGCCGGGGGGAAGTTTTCAATCTCCACTGGACCGACATAGATTTCGCCCGGGCAACCCTCACGGTCCGCGGGGCCGTCGCCAAGACGGGCACGACCCGGCATATTCCGCTCAATGCCATGGCGATCGGCGTACTCAAGGGTTGGCGCGAGCAGACGGCAGGCGCGGGCCTTGTGTTTCCCGCGGTTTCCCCGCCAACCCGGAGAAGGCCAAAGAACGCGGCGGATCGCCCCGAGTGGGCGAAAAAGACACGAAAGAAAGCGAAGACACCGGGGGCATTCGATAACGTCAACAAGGCGTGGCGGGCGTTGCTGGACAAGGAACACGCGAACATCAAGAATTTCCGCTGGCATGACATGCGCCACCACTTCGCCAGCAAGCTCGTTATGGCCGGCGTCGACCTCAACACGGTCCGCGACCTGCTCGGGCACACCGATATCAAGATGACGCTACGGTATGCCCACCTGGCGCCCCAGGCGAAGGCGGCAGCCGTCGAGAAGCTCCAGTTCGCTCAAACCAACGTTGTTCCGTTTCCGACCGCGGCAAAGGGCAAAAAATGAAGGTGCCACCTGAAGAGCTCGCCCACCGCGAGTACCTTACGCCGGCCCAGGCCGCGCGACGGTTCGGCCGTGGCGCGTCGTTCTGGCGGCGCCTTTTCGATGCTGGGGAACTGGAAGGCTACACAAGCGGCGGCGACGGCAAAAAAACGCGCATTTATCGCTACATCAAAACCGAGAGCATTCAAAGATACCTCGGCACCCTCTGCGCGGCAAGGACGCCCGTGCCGGAAACGCCGCGGCAGCGGTACCTGCGGTGCCTGCGGGAAGTTCTTGCGGAAAGGGAAAGGGAAAACCCGGCATAGGGCCGGATAAAATCGGGACTGCCAAGCGTTGCAGCGCTCAACAGCCCCTGACCACAATGGAGGATAGTTCCATCATGGCTAAGCAGAATTCTACCACCAACCACCAGAGACAAGTAATTGCAAAACTTCGGAAAGACTTTGAGCGGCACCGCCAAGCGCTTATAGAAAACGACCGGCGGACGCTTGAACAGGCAAAAGCCCAATACGAATACGCAAAAAAAAATCTTCGGGCCTGGGACACCACAGCCTTTCAGCGTTCGGCGCCGTGCTGTCCTTCGTGTGAGAAGTACATTCCAGGCGGGCAGAACTTCTGCCCGGTGTGCGGCGATTGCCTCGTTATCTTCGATTTGAGGGGCAAGAAAAGGCGCTAGAATCGCCTCAAGAGGGTTCTGTAGTACTCAATACCCTCGGAACAGGGAGATCGCGGCACTGTGGGGCGTTTGCGGCGCTCAGTGGGCAGAATATCGGGGTGAGGCTGGGCTTGCTACTAGCCCATCCCTGCCCGTATACTACGGCTGGTTATGGGGCTAATAACAGCGAGGGGATTACTACATGAAACGCTTAACCTTGGTATGTTTCAGCATTTTTGCTCTGTTGCTCAGTGGATGCGCTACTCACAGATTTGATGTAAGACTTGCCAGCGTCGCCGAAAACACTGCCGCACGTAAAGAGCCCATAGAAGTCACTGAAGGCAACCTGTGGGAAGATGAAAACATAGCCATTATTTGGGCTTTCACAAACCCGGCGTTGGACTTCGTCTTGACAAACAAGACCGAAGAAACGATGACTCTGCCGTGGGATCATGCCTGCGTGACGGGGCCCGATTCAGCCGTGCACCGCGTGTTCCATTCCAGCATCAAAATTATCGACCGGGCAAACCCTCAGGCGCCAACCCCCATTCCCGCAGGAAGCAAACTGAACGACATGTTCTTTCCGACCGACCTGATGACTTGGGGGGGGTCCATGGGGTGGGTGAGGGGAAGTCTCTTTCCAGTGGGCAAGACAACGACTCCAGACTTCTATCAAGGCAAGACCATTCAGGCCCTTCTGCCTCTTGAGTGGGGTGGAAAAAGGCACGAATACACGTTTCTTTTCAAGGTTGATGCAATTCCTCTAAATCCAAAACAGAAGTAGCGGATGCTTGACTCGTTCAAACGCCGGGGCTAGGTCCTGCAGGCCGAAAAGCCGCGACCGTGGCGGCCTGCCCCGGCTTCCATCACGGCACCTGACGGGGGTGAAGAATGATGTCAGAGTCGTATAGACAAGCGGTCGAAGGCTACGCCGAGTGGATAAATTTCTCTGCCGATGCCCTCTATCATCACGATCCCATTGCTCACGCCAATTATAAGCGTGGAATGGAACAAAAGGCCCAAGCGGCGCTACAGCGAGGAATGGCAAGCTGTTCCACACTACACAAAGTCTGCCGCTCGGTGCTACACGAACGCCTTGATCGCTATTACCTGCCCATCCTGCAACTACAGGGGAATGCCGGCGAAACGGAAAAGGCTGTAATAAAAGGCGCCGCACTGGCTGCTAATGTATTTTGCGTGCTCCTGAGAGCAGCTATTCACGCTCCGGAATATTTTGGGGTCAACAGAGCAAAGTTTTTTGTAGTGAATGAAAAGGCTGACGAGACCACTGTCCGTGCCGCATGGAGCAGGAACCGCGCTCACGCTCACATTCAGATGATTCTTGGGTTGTCGGCGAGGTCCGGGGGGCTGATTGAATGGGGCCCCCTTGCAGATCCCAACGGAGAAGAGACTGAACTGTTACGTATCAAAAGCCATTGTGAATGGGCGCGGCAAATAGTAACGTCAAAGATGTACAAAGGCCCTGGACAATGGAAAATGGTAGCCTTTAACGTTCACCCAACTCCAATTCCTGATGAGTTCATCCCGCCATTCTCAACACGCGAAACTGCGCTATTGGGGCGCTATAAGGTATAGCGTCGAAAGCAATTAAACCAAGAGGGGGGTAATTTTTTTCGCCCCAGGCGGAAAAGATTCCCCCTCTTTTCGTTCGTTCGTTTCGTGTAAGGCTATCCGCAAGGAGGCCAAACGAAATGACAGACACGGCAACACGAAGATACCTAAACACCAAAGATGCAGCCAACTACCTCGGTGTCAGTGTCGGCTATCTCAAGCTCGCTCGCACGGAAGGCGACCGCGGGAAGCGCACGCCGGGCCCGCCGTACTTCAAGCCAACTCCGCAGATCGTGCTGTACGCCGTCAGGGATCTCGACGCCTGGTTGGCACAATACCGCGTCGAGCGGCCGGCCGAGGTGGTCTAATTGGCCTGTGCAGTTGAGAGGCGGGCGCCGAGGACGCCCGAAGAATTGCAGGGCGCGGCCGCCCAGGCCGCGCGGGAGCTGTTATCGCGCTCGCTGCTTGAAACGATTGCCAGCGCGCGAATCGGCGCCCTCGAGGCCGTTGTGGCCCTTGACTGTGAGGCTTGGCCGGATGTTCTTTCGCGGAACGTGGCCGAGGCGATACGGTCGCTTCATGCGCGTGGCGCTGCGGTAGACCTGGCGGCCGTGTACGAAGAAGCACAGCAGCGGGGGCTGCCCATTTCGGGCTCTGAAATCTCAGCGCTCAGTGATTTGTCTGTTGACCATCACATCGGTTCAGTGGAATCCCGCCTTCAGGCGATCGAGCGATGGGATCGATGTCAGCGGCGCCTGCGCATTGCTGAGGCACTTCGGGATCCGGACCTCGCCGAAGAAGATCTCAGGCACGTAATAGCCGACGCGGGTCTGTTCGCAGAAAACCGCTGTCCAGCACCAACCGTCAACGCGGCAGTCTGGCTGGCCACAGAACCGACCCCAAGCGAGCGCGTCCTCGACGGTCTGCTCGATGCGGGCGACAAGGGCATTGTGGTAGGCGGGCCCAAGCTGCGGAAAACTTATTTTGCTGTCCAGGCCGGGCTGAGCCTGGCGGCGGGGCGCGATTTTCTTGGCTGGATTACGCCAAAGCCACGTCGCGTACTGATCGTTCAGCTTGAGGTCAAGGAAAATCATTTTCACCGGCGTCTGAAAAGGGTTGCCTCCGCACTGAACATTGAGCCGTGGAAGATTGGGGATCGCTTGCACGTGATTAACGGCCGGGGCGCCGAGATCAACTTCGCTGAGATTACCGCGGCTGCCAAACAGCATAAAAGCGAGGTCATCATCATCGACCCTCTGTATAAGCTTGTCCAGGGCGACGAAAATGCGGCTGTAGACGTGAAACCCACCTTGGCGGCATTTGATAGGCTCGCCGAGGAAACGGGTGCGGCAGTCATCTATATTCACCACGACCCGAAAGGCCATGCCGGCTCGAGGAACATCCGCGATCGCGGCGCCGGCACGAACACACTTGTGCGGGACTGCGACCTTTTAATTACGCTTACAGAACACCAACGATCGCCCGACATGGCTGTAGTTGCGACACTCAGCCGGAATTACCCACCAAAGCCCGAGATGTCAGTACGCTGGGATTCCGGCGCGTTCGTCGTCGACGACACGCCGCCCGTTGTTGCAAGCAAATCCGGAGGCGCTCAGGGGGTGGCAAAGGCATCGCTCGAGAGTTTTCTGCCCGACCTGCGCGCCGTTCTGAACGACTCGGCGGTACAGAAGGGTGTAGCTGTTGACCGACTTCGCCAGCGAGGCCTGACGAAGGACCGTTCCCTCGCGCTAATCTCCTTGGGCCTTGAGTCTGGGGAAATCTGCGCGTGGGATAAATGCTATCCGCGGGCTGTTTGGGTGGGATCAGGGGCCGCGATTGAGGCCAAAATCGCAGCCGAAGAGGCGCTGTCTGCTGATGACGCTGTTAGCCAACCCGTTAAACAAGAGGTGCCGAAATCTTGAATCTTCAAGTACGCAGCCTACTTACACTGTTTACCGGTCATCGTCAAACAGTCGTTAAACAGGCTTTTCGCCAGTGCTGTTTGCTGTTTGACGGGGGGCCTTATTATAGGCCCCGTCAGACAACACAGCACAGCAAGTGGGCAAGGGCAGGGATGCTCACACAATTAGCCTCAAGGGCGGCCGAACACCCTTGTTCGATGTCTAAAAGGAGCAAAGCACAATGATCTACGAATGCGAGACCTGCGAGCACTACCGGCACGACCGCGAAGTCTGTCAGCTTAATCCGGAGCCGGTCGATCCCCCGGTTGCTGGTGGGTGTGGCCAACACTCCGAACGCCAGGCCGCCGTGTTCAAAGAGCAGACAGAAGAAGCCGTTGCTGAGCTGGCGGACAGTATTGGGGAACTGCTGAAAGAGATTCTCTAATGGCCGTGCCGCAGGAAAAAAGAACAGCCAAAAAGACTGGCCGGCCGACGCGGCTCACGCCCGAGGTTGGTGCTACCGTCCTCGATGCCGTGCGGGAGGGATACGGCATAACCTCGGCGGCAAGGCTCGCGGGGCTGCCGTGGTCGACGTTGAAGTTTTGGCTGTGGGGCGCCGACAGCGGCAGGCTCGGCGGGCAGTTCGCAACCTTTTCAACCAAGGTTCGCGCAGCCCAGCGAGAGGCTGCAAAAGCCGTAATCAGAGCCAATCCTCGCCCGCTGGCTCGTGCCCGATATGAACACGACGCCAGTCCCGAGGAACTTCGGGATCTCTTCTTCCGTGAAGTCATGCGTTGCCAGAAAGAAGGGCGCGTGCCTTTCGATGTCGCGCGTGATGCCTTCCAGATGGCTGCCGACACGTGCGAAGACCGCCTTGTCGCGGAATCTGTCGGTTTCGCTGAAAATTTCGCTTTGGCGCGGACCCACGGCGGTAGCCGGGGGGTTTCTCAATGATTGGAAAAGACGCGATGAAACCGATCGAGAATCTTACAGCGGCAGAACTGCTTGAGGCCATCGAGCGGGCCGGGGGGCGAATCGTAAGGCGTGGCGGCCAGGTTGTTCTGCGAGGTCCCGCTTCGATTACGACACCGACGGTTATCAAAGCCCTGCGGCGGTTGAAAAACGAAGTGACGGAAGTTCAGAAAGGCCGTTGCTTCGAAGCGTACCGGGCCATGCTCAGGCGGCCGCACGGAAAAGACGCGCCACCGGTACCCGCAAGATGGATGTGCAACGACCCCAGGTACCGCGATCGGGCATGGGGTCTTTGGTGGGCGGCGTTTGACCAACAGGGGGCGGAATGAGTAAGCGCCGCTCAAGACGGTGGAAGGTTGTTGAAAAACGCGCGGCCGACGCGCTCGGGGGCCGGCGGGTGGATCTGCCCTGGACTTGCTTTCAGGAACGTCCGGACTTTTATGTTGATGATTTCCGCATGGTGGGCGATTCCAAAGCCTATGCCCGTTTCAGCTTTCACCGGCACCTGGAAGCCATCCAGAGCAAGTACTGCCAACACGGCGAAACGCCCATTCTGGTAACCCAGGAACCGCGAAAGCCGGCAGTGGCAAGTCTGCCGCTTGACGCACTCGCAGGGTTGCTTAACCTGATTCGAGGGGCCGAATGCCAAAAGACCTCTTAGATGGCCTGCTGGAATACCAGGCGAAACACGAACAGGCCCTTATTCGTGGCATAGCCAAGGCGGCGGCCCGTCTGCTTGATGACGCCATTAACGAGATAACCGCCGTTCCGCTCGACGAAGGCACGCTCCGCGGGTCCGGCACGGTCCACGTAAACGGCGAAGTCCGCGAAGTGGCGCCGAACGTCGGGGGCGACCCAACGCCCATGCTGGAAGACATGCCGGAGGATTTCAAGCAAGCCCTGGCAGACGGAATCATAGCCACGGTCGGGTTTAACACCGATTATGCGGCCGTCATGCACGAGGGAGGGTGGCGGACCGGACCGCTCGCCGGAGTAAAAATCCAGAACTACAACGAGCCCGGCACTGGGGCGAAGTTTCTCGAAAAGAAAATGAGTGAGAACAGGGACGTTTACCTTGGAATCGTGGCAGAGGAATTAAGGAAAATCGCGTGACAAAGTACAGTCCTTAAAAGGGAATAATGAGGTACAAAAGCATGGATAAAATCACCGTCACCGTTGGCAGCCTCCTTTTTCCCGGCATCCGCAGTCATTTCGAAGCCGATCCCGGGTCGACCGTTCTGGATCTGGTGCGCCTGGCCGGCATCCCTGAACGGTTCGACCGCCTGTTGCGCGTCTGGATCGATGATACGCCCATCCCTGCCGAATGGTGGGCCAGGGTGAGACCGAAACCGGGCCGGATCGTGGCTATCGGCATGGCGCCCGGCGCCGACCTTACCGGCGCGAACGGCAAAGACACCTTGCAGCTCGCGATTCCGTCGTTACTGCAATTCGGCATCTATGCTGGCGGCATGGCGCTTGGATTGCCCGGAATGGCTGCCGGCGCGGCATCATTGCTTGTCGGTGGAGTGGGTGGGCAGTGGATTTCTCAAAACCTGATTCACGTCCCTGAGCCGCCGACGAATCCTGAGTTTACCACAATCCGAACTGCCCGCAACCAGATGCGGCCTTACGAGTGTATTCCGCGCGTGTATGGTCAAATCCGCTACGCGCCGCCGCTGGCCGCCATGCCGGTTACGTCGGTGGAAGGACAAGATCAATACGTCCGGCTCTTGCTGTGTCCCGGTTACGGACCGCTGAAAATTACCGGGTTTCGAATCGGCGACTATGAGATCACCGGGGCGCGGGCGCAGAAGGTCGACATCGAGCGGCATACGTTGTGGAACGATTCGCTCGACGATCTCACGCTGTTTACCCGCGACGTTTATGAGCCGCCGCCTATCGAGAAACAGCTCGATTATGCGCCCGACTGGAACGACCTCGATGTAGCCAGCGTCCAAACCCAGACCGACTCGCGGGTCGTGACGGTCGTTACGCCAACCGATGCTACCGAAATCGCGCTTGATTTTCTTTGGCCCGAGGGGTTGTACGAGGAAAACAACAAAGAAACCGATTCTTATCCGGTCGAACTGGCGGTCCGGTACCGGCCGAAAGGCGCCACCGGTGCAAACTCCTGGATGTACTACGCCGGGGCATCGTCGACCTACACGCCGTCCAGCATCACCGACACTGATTTTTACAATCGGCTCGTGAACCTGAACGACGCGCTCGATGACGTGACTGCCAACCTGAACGCCGTCGCGGTCGGGTCAAGGTACGTATCCGACGCACTTTTCGCGCTGTTCGTGCCGAAGCTCAACGACGCCGACGCGGTACTGGCGGATAACATCGCGCAGGGTATTTTGAGCACCCCGGAAGAAACCGCGGCGTCGGCGGCCCGGACCAAGATTGCGGCTTTGCAGGTATTAGCCAACACGGTAACGGTTGTGGAAGACATTTCCGCCGTTGCGACTGATTTCAACGACAACCTGTCTAGCTTGATTTTCGTGCTCGACACGATCGACGGCATTCACAGGGTCTGGCAGTACTCGAGGAACAACGAGGGGCCGGACGTGCGCACCCTGCCGGCGTGGCAGCGAACCGTGGTCTACCTGCTCGGGCTCGACTGGGTTGTGCCGACCGGCGGGCCGGGCAGTTTCGTGGTACGGACCGAAGGCGGCAGCCGGGCGCCGCTGTGGAAATCGATAAGCTGGAAAGTTCCGAAAGGCCAGTACGAAGTTCAGGTACGTCGTGCCACTAAAAATAAGTACAAAGACGACAAGATTCACTCCAGGGTCGTGCTGTTCACCTGGCGTACCGTTCAGGACGATTCGGCGGTAAGCCAGTGGGTTAAAGACAATCTGGCGCTGGTAGCGATGAAAATCAAGGCGACCAGCGACTGGAACAACCAGATCGACCAGGTCTCGATGCTGTGCGAATCGCCGCTCTACTGGCACAACGGGGCCAGCTGGCAAGGTCCGGCGCTCGAGGACGATGACGGCAACAGCGTGTCGCGTAATCCGGCATGGCAGTTTTGCGACATCTTGCGAGGCAGCGCCGGGCGCGATCCCGTGACGGACGACGATGATCTTGACCTCACGCAGATCCGGGCGTTCGCCGATTATTGTAACGACAACGGCTATACGTGCGATATGATTTTTGACCGCCGCGTCTCGCAAGAAGAGGCGATGCAGACCGTCTGCCGATGCGGCAAAGGATGGCCCACCAAGACGGCCGAGGGCAAGTACAGCGTCATCATCGACCAGGAACAGACCACGGCGCGCGCACTGATTACGCCGCGAAACAGCCGCGGGTTGGTCGGGTTTAAGCAGATGGAAGAGCGGCCGCACGCGTTGCGGGTCAAGTTCATTAATGCCGATGCAGACTATCAGGAAGATGAAGCCTATGTTTACGCCGACGGGTACGGGAACGGCCTGACCGAACCCACCGTAATCGAAGACGTGCGGTTTGACGGAATCACCAGTACGACGCTGGTAAAACATTTCGGCCGCTATTTCCTTGCTTGTTCGACGCTCCGGCCCGAGACTTGGCAGTTCGAGATGGACTTCGAGAACCTCGTGTTCGAGCGCGGCGACATGGTCCGGTTGCAACACTGGACACCCCTGTTCGGCAAGGGCGCGGCCCGCATCACCGGCCTTGAAGCGGTCGGAACCCGCACGTTCCTGACGCTCGACGAACATCCGTCGGCGTGGGAATGGACGCCGCGCACCGCGAACGCGATCCGGGTCCGGACCGCCGGAAACGTGTTGATTTATGGCGAGGTCAATTACAGCGCCGGGGTGGACGCGGACCGGATGTATATCGACGAACCGTATCCGTCTGGCTGGGCCGGAGTGGCCGTGGGCGACCTGCTGGCCATCGGCGCGCTCACCCTTGAAACGACCGATTGTATCGTGAAAGCCATTCAGCCAACTGGAGACCTCAGTGCCCGCATCACGTTGATCGAACATGCGCCGGACGTTCACGACGCCGACGACGATATCGCGGAATACGACAGCCGGATCACCCTGCCGTACAACCCCGACATGGCGCGGCCGCCGCGGCCCGCCGTGATAAGCATCGAGGTTGGTGACAGCGCCACGACGCGTTTGACTGACGGCACGATGGCTGCGCGCGTCTTGATCGGAATCAACCTCCCGAGAGGCAATACGGCGGCGGAACGTGCCGCAGCCCGCGACGTAATCGGTATCGAGGTTCAGTACCAGCTTGTCGGGGCGGAACGATGGCAGGTGATGCCGACGTTTACTCGCGATCTTCAGAACGTGTTCGTCGATCCGGTCGAGAAAGGCAAGGCTTACAACGTCCGGGTGCGGTCCATGACGCGCACCGGCGTGCCATCCCTGTGGTTTTCCCAGTTCGGCCTGACGATCATGGGGAAACAAACGCGGCCGCCCGACGTGACGGGGCTCAGGTACGAGAACGGGGTGTTGTACTGGAACGCTTTTGCCGCGCCCGATTTTCTCGGCTATGAAGTGCGGCATATTTACGGGTCCGGCGCCTCATGGAGAGACGCAACGCCGCTGCACGATGGCGCGATTGTTTCTGCTTCGTGCGACGTAAGGCACCTTGAAGGCGGGGATCGCGTCTTTCTGGTAAAAGCGCTGGATACATCGGGGAACTATTCGCGGCATGCCGCAACGCTGAATATCGATCTCGGCGATTTGCGCGACGGCGTCGGATGGGCCGCGTACGATTTTATCAACCCCTACGGAAGCGAAGAAGCCGAACTGACAAACATGACTTTGTTGTCAGGCGGGATCATAGCCGCGGACGCAGGGTCACGTGACGGCCTTTACGACGGACCTGGGCGGCCGTTTTACAGGGCCGCCGGGGAACCCTTTTATCAAACCGCTTACCCGGCCTGCGAAGTTCGTTTTACTATCCCGGCCCAAATCTACAGTACGTTCGCCGCTCCACGAATTTCGGTCGCAACAACGATCACGGGGGCTGATTGGCGGCTTGAATGGCGCTGTCGCGACGTTTACAACTGGCCGGAAGACACTGATGATAATGCATGGCCAGACGACCTCGACGCCGATTTCTGGCCGGAAGAAATGGAGTGGCGTCCGTTTCGCGGCAGGGTAGAAAATGCCCGATATGCGCGGGTGGGCGAAACGGTCAATTATGAGTTCCGAATCGTCATTTATCCGTCAAACACGCAGTGCGAGATAACCCGGTTGTTTGCCTATGAGGACTTGAAGCGAATCGAAGAATTTCACACGAATTTCGAGATCGGCGCAACCGGCGAGTATCTCGATTACGATTCGCCGGAGTGGAGTGAGACCACGTTCGGCGACCAATACACGCGATACTGGTCGAAAGTGTTGATTCGGATTCGCCCGGAGTCAGCGCCATACGATCAGGTTCACCATGTCGATGTGCTGGATCTCAACCCCTACGAAAACCCCGGTTCACAAGTGAACCTCGGCCCGCAGGTAATGGCTTATGACGCTGGCGGAAACCCTGTGCAAGCGAAGATCGACTATACGTTGATTGGAGGGTGACCGAACGCCACTAGTCGCTGGCCTGCTCTTCCTCAATTGCTTCGATTAGCTGCCGGCGGCTTAAGCGCCATGAACCGCGTAGCTTCTTGCCGGGTATCTCGCCAGCCTTGAGCATTTCCCGCACTACACGCGGGGTAAAGCTGAGAAGCTTTGCTGCCTGTTCCACTGTCAAAATGTCGGCTGTTTCCACGGTTGTTACCTCCATTGGGCATAGTTTAGCACAAGTAAAGCATAACTTCAACATAAAAACGCACAGTATCAGCATAGTAACGGCACATATAAGTCAAGAGTTTATCCCCGCACCTTTAGCAGTTTCGGCGGCGCTTCAGGCTTGTTTGTAAAGCGAAAACCGCCAGCAGTCTTTTTGTTGGTTTACTCTTGACACTTGAAAAACATACTAAGTGCATATAGAAAGCATACTTAGCGTATATGCAGAACATAATGAACATTATCAGACGTAGACAATAATCACAGTTTCAGGCGCGCCGCCGGCTTATGCCAAGGGTGGGGTATGTATGGGCTCCACGTTCGCGCGCCTGGGGCTCGCAGAAGGCGGTTTTTCCTTTGCCACGGTGCAACTGCGGCCGGGCGGCAGACACAATCCAGCGCTCATAGTGGCGTTCTTGAGCGTCCTGCACAGAGTGCGGGGCCGCGGCTGTTGGAGCGCGCTGTGTCTTGGGCGAGAAAGAAGGCGGTTTTTTCGCTTTTCGTGTTCCCCATGTGTTCTGCCTTCCAGCATTAAAAACAAGACGCCCAAGGGTCTATTCTGTAAACCCATGGGCGTCAATTTCTTAGACTGGTGGGCGACCGCAGGATCGAACTGCGGACCTCCGCCGTGTGAAGACGGCGCTCTAACCAACTGAGCTAGTCGCCCCAGAACCGTTCAAAGATCGTAGCACAGCCTTTTATCAACCGTCAAATGATGAGTCGGTTTCGCAGCCGTGAGTGTGGATGCTTCCTACTCGGCCTGTGGCGGCGGCAACGGGGGCCGGGACCGCTGCGGCGCGTCGGGTGGCGGTGGCCCTTGGCGGAACGGAGGCGGGGCTGGCTGGTGCCGGCGCTCCCGGGCTTTCTGGATGAGCCTCCGCATGTCGCCTTCGAAATCGCTGATAAAAACGTAGAGTTTTGCGCGCTGCTTCACCGAAAGCTGGCCCGCGGCGCTCTGGTAGGCCTTCTTGCGAAATTCGAGCATCTTGAGGTCGTGCGCGATCAGATCCTGCAACGCGTCCTCGACGGCCTCGTTGGCCTTTTCTTCACGCAGCACGGTTCTCAGCCTGCGGAGTTTTTCCTGTCGCTGGCGTTTGAGGTCGTTCAGTTGCTCGCGGAACTCCGAGAACCGCCGAACCATCAGCACGGTTTCTTCTTCGTTCAGGCCCAGCTCTTTCGAGAGCCGCGCAACCATTACCGACTCGATCAGCTCGCTTATCTCGCGGTCCGCCCCTTTTTCCGGCACAGGCCGGCGTTGCAATGCCACGGTTTTCTTCTGCGGTTCCCGCGGAGTCGCACCCGCGGGCTGCGTGTGAGCCGGAATTGCTACAAGAATTACGGCCAACCCGCACAAAATGCTCGCCAATCCTTTGAAGTTCGCATGCTGGAAACTCATATTTCGGCGCCCTCCTCGTACCACCGGAGCAGTCTTATTAACTCTGTCTTTTCGCTATCGTTCAGTGTCCCCACAAGCTCGTCCAGATCCGATTCCTCCTCCCATGCCGCCGCCGCGTTTTCGAACCACTCGCTGTTCGCCAGCGCCATCACCAGAACGTCATCGCCGGCATCCGGCGCGTCTTCCGGAATCGGAAATCCATAATCCATCGGTTCCAGTTCCGCGCCCAGGAGTATCTCGCCCACCATTCCGGTTCCGGCGGCAACATCGGCGCCTCCGGACTCAACAATTGCCGGCTCCCGAAAGGAGAAAAGCACCGCCGCCACAATCAGCAGCACGGCCGCGGCCGCCAACGTGCCCGACACGGCAGGCCAATACCGCTTCGGCGCGGCTTTCCGCCCGAGCCTGGCCGTAACGCGCCCCGCAAATGCCTCGTCGAAACGCGGTTTCGGCAGGCCCTGCATGCCGGCCCGGATCGCTTCCAGTTCCCGTTGACGTTGCGCGCATTCGGGGCAAGCCGCCAGATGCGCCTCAACCCGTTCCGGCGCCTCGCTCTCGCCGTCCAGCCAGGCAGACAACTCGTCCCCGAGATGCCCGTCCTTGGGCATGCCGTCAGGCGTCATAACAAACCTCCTCCCAGTTCCCTTATTCGGGCGTGCAACTGATCGCGCGCGCGGGCGATCCGGCTTTTCACCGTTCCGATGCGGCAATCCAGCACCCGCGCGATCGACTCGTAATCCAGCCCGTTTATCTCGCGCAACACAAGCACTTCACGGTGTTCCGGCGACAACTCCGCCAGCCCGCGCTTGATCGCCTCGCCAATCTCGCTCAACCGCGCTTCCTCGTCCGGCCCGCGCGACCTCGCCGCAAGCCCCCGATGCGCTTCGAGCGGGTCTTTCCTACCCCGGCCGCGCCGTTTCGCGTCGCGGATATGGTTCAGCGCCAAGTTTCGGGCGATGCCGAACAGCACCGTCGAAAACCGCGCTCCCGGCTCGAGCCGGTCCAGGTACCGGTACAGCCGCACAAACGTTTCCTGCGCAACATCTTCCGCATCCTCGACCGACGACAGCATCCGGTGGCAAAAATGTACCACCGGTTGCTGGTAACGGCGGACAAGCGCCCCGAACGCGTCCAAATCGCCGTGCCGGGCCCGCTCAACCAGCCGCCATTCCTGCATGCCGGCATCCGGATCACTTTGTACAACACGTTTTGACCCGTTAAGTTCCAATTCCGGCCGCCGTTTTGCAGGTTCAGAAGGCTTCATGGTATCAACATACAAAAAAGCGGCGCATTTGCGCCGCTTTTGTTTTGTGCCTGCTGCAACAACCCCACAGCCTCTATTCTCCAGCCTCCCGCATCAGCCTAATTCCTCTTCACCCGCGGCCCGTCCGGCGTGTCTTCCAACACCCAGCCCTGCGCCGTAATCTGGTCGCGGATGGCGTCGGCCTTCGCGAAATCCTTTTCCCGCCGGGCCTGCTGCCGCTGCTTTACAAGCTCTAAAATGTCCGCCGGCGCCTCCTCCTCCTCGAACCCGAACAGGCCGGTCACCGCGTTCAGCCGGTCAAGCATTTGCTCGGCGCGCCGCGCGCCTTCCTGGCTCAACTCGTTCTCGTCGATGCGCTTGTTCGTGTCCCGCACGAAATCGAACACAACGCCCAGCGCGCCGCTGATGTTCAGGTCGTCGTCCAGCGCCGCGCCGAACGCCTCTTCGCATGCCGCCGTCTCTTTCTCAAAATCCATCCCGCCGCCCGTCACCGACCGCAACCGCAACCGGAAATCGCGAATCCGTTTCAACGATTGATCCGCCGCCTCGAGCGCGTCAAACGAGAAATTGTTCGGTTGCCGGTAGTGCGTTGCCAGCAGCACCCACCGGATCGCCAGCGGGTTGTAACCTTTCTCGAGCAAATCGCGCAGCGTGTAGAAATTGCCCAGCGACTTCGCCATCTTCCGGCCTTCCACCACCAGGTGGGCGCTGTGCAGCCAATACTTCACGAACGGCTTTCCCGTGGCATTTTCCGACTGCGCAATCTCGTTCTCGTGGTGCGGGAAAATATTGTCCACCCCGCCCGTGTGGATGTCGAACGTCTCGCCGAGGTACTTCATGCTCATCGCCGAACACTCGATATGCCACCCCGGCCGCCCCTTGCCGAGTTCCGTTTCCCAGAACACGTCGCCGTCGTCCTCGTCCCAGGCCTTCCACAACGCAAAATCCCGCGCTTCCTCCGCGGCGTACTCGTCCACGTCCACCCGGCCGCTCGCCCCGTGTTTCAACTGGTCCATGTCGTAATGGCTGAGCTTGCCGTAATCCGTGTACGTGTCCAGCTTGAAATACGTGCTGCCCTTCGCCTCGTACGTGTGGCCCTTCTCGGCCAGCTTCCTGATCAGCTCCACCATCTCGTCAATATGGTCCGTCGCCGCCGGATAATGCTCCGCCCGCTCGATCCCCAGCGTGTCCAGATCCTCGAAAAACGCGTCGATGTACTTCTTTGTCAGCGATTTAAGCGGCTGGCCCGTCTCGCGCGACGCCCGGATCGTCTTATCCTCCACGTCCGTCAGGTTCATTACCTGCGTCACCGTGTAGGCCCGGTACTTCAGGTGCCGCCGTAGCAGGTCCTCGAACACGTACGTCCGGAAATTGCCGATATGCGCGAAGTTGTAAACCGTCGGCCCGCACGTGTACATCCCCACCTTCCCCGCCTCGAGCGGCTCGAACTCTTCCTTCCTCCGCGTCAACGTGTTATAGAACTGAATAGCCAATGACCATCTCCTGTTTATACATGCCCGGCTTGCTGTCAAAACCCGCCGCTTTTCTCATTCCTGGGCCGGCTCATGTGTCCGAACTTGCGCCTGCTGTTTTTTATCCCGGCTCGCTGTCCAAACGTAGCGCTTTTCTCATTCCTAGGCTGGCTCATGTGTCCGAACTTGCGCCTGCTATCTTTTATCTTGGCTCGCTGTCCAAACGCAGCGCCCGTATCCGTCTTAGCCCGCTTCAGCGGGCTCCTCTTTGCCCCCGCCTTCAGGAGGCTGTCTCAGAAGGCGACCGCGTTTTCATTTAGACAATCTGTCAGATTGCAGCACAAGTTGCCCATACCGGTGTTGGAAAGATTTGAGTATCGCGTTTTGGCCCGAGTGGACCTTTTCCCATGG
>Ga0272441_10002498_pt1 | contig 36974 bp, 40 predicted proteins | sample SSMProp6N_FD_193582 | JGI IMG/M metagenome (GOLD analysis project Ga0272441, IMG submission 193582) | Marine sediment archaeal communities from Little Sippewissett salt marsh, Falmouth, MA, United States - SSM-Prop-6N | ecosystem: Environmental > Aquatic > Marine > Wetlands > Sediment ...
AAGTTGTCTGGAGCGTTCCTGAAGAACAGGAAAGAGCTCATATATCCAGGCAAGCCTCGAAGAAACATCGGCGGTTTTTTTCTGGCCATACAAACCGGTTCTGATGTTCTCCAGTACAGTGAGCTGGGGAAAGATCCTTGCCCCCTCCGGCACTATCCGGACACCCAGACGCGCCCGCTGGTGCGAAGGCAGTTTCGTAATATCCCTTCCCCTGAAGGTTATAGCACCCGCAGCTGTTGGCGTCATACCCATTACGGAATTCAATATGCTGGTTTTTCCAGCTCCGTTGGCGCCGATGATGGATACCAGTTCGCCTTCCTCGACATGGAAGGAAACTCCGTGCACGGCCTCGACATCCCTGTATGAAATATGCAGGTTCTCTACATCAAGAAGCACCTTCCGCACCAGCCTTTCCGAGATAGGCTTCTATGACCTGCGGGTTCCTGCTCACTGCTTCAGGTTTGCCTTCGGCTATCTTGCATCCGTGATCAAGAACTACGATAGAATCGGAAAGAGTCATTGCAACCTTCATGTTGTGCTCTATGAGTAAAATACCCGTTCCGTTTTTGCGTATCGATCCAACCAGGGAAGATAGCCTCTGTATTTCTTCGTGTCGAAGGCCTGAAAATGATTCGTCAAGCAGCAGCAGTTTTGGTTCCAGTGACAGAGCCCTTGCGATCTCTAGCCTTCTTAATTCTCCCAGAGGCAGAAGCCCCGCCTTTTGTGAGCATCTGTCCGCGAGGTCAACTTTTTCCAGTATTTCCATTGCCAGCTTTTGTTCGGCTTTTGCGCCGTACCTTCTCCAGCGTCCCCAGAATTGCTGATACCGGTTTATGCCCAGGGCCGAGATTATATTGTCGAGCACCGTAAGGGACGCGAGGGGTCTTACTATCTGGAACGTCCGGCCAATGCCCATGAGGGCCATTCTGTGAGGAGGGAGGCCGTCCGATCGCCTGCCCATAAAGAAAATAGAGCCGCTTGTGGGCTTGTATACTCCGGATATCATATTGAAACAGGTGGTTTTTCCCGCCCCGTTTGGTCCGATAAGCCCCAGAATAGAGCCGGCCTCCAGCCCGAAACTCACGTTTTCGACCGCATGCAGCCCTCCGAAATGTTTTGAAAGTCCATCGATCTGCAGCAATTTGCTCATCTGGAAACTCCCCCCCGGAAAATACGGGACAAAAGGGTCCTCGACCAGCTACCCTCTCCCAGAAGTCCTCCGGGCTGGAAGCGAATCATCATGAGCAGAAGAGCCGCATACAGCAGTATTCTGTAATCGGTGAGAGGCCTGAAGATCTCAGGAAGAACTGTCAGGATAATTGCTCCCAGTACGGGTCCCCAGAGAGTACCAATTCCGCCTACGACCACCATGGAAAGCATCATCACCGAGACCGGGAAACCGAAATCGGTAGCGCTGATGAAACGCATGTAATGGGCGTACAGCCCCCCTCCGACGCCCGCCATAGCCGTTCCGGCCATAAAAGCAACAAGTTTGAACATGACCGGCGAAATACCGATGCTTGAGGCCGCCGTCTCGTCCTCTCTAAGGGCGAAACACGCCAGGCCGCTCCACGAGCGCGAGAACCACCATGTGCACCCAAGGGAAACGACCAACAGAACAAGGGAAAGGGTGAGAAATCCCCCCTCTCTGAGCTTGATCCCGAAGAACACTATTCTGGGAATACCGCCTATTCCCAGGGCGCCCCCGAAAAACGGCACGTACATGAAAAGCGATTCAACTATAAAATTGATCCCTATGGTGGTAATGGCCAGGAAATCTTCCCGAACCCTCAGGCTGGGAAGGCCAAGCAGGAGACCAACGGCGCCCGTGACCAGGATCACGAAGGGCAGCGACATCCAGAAAGTGAACCCCGCTTTGGTCGCCAGAAGCGCTGCGGTATAGGCGCCTATCCCGAAAAACGCGGCATGACCCAGTGATATCTGGCCGGCGTAGCCTACTATGATGTTGAGTCCGCAGGCGACGATCCCGTTGATCGCTATGAAGATACCAAGGGTAAGGACATAGTTTCCCATGTTACCGCTCCTTTAACGCCTGCCGAGAAGGCCCTGGGGCCTCCACATGAGAACGGCGATCATCGCTATGAAGGCCAGCGCATCCCTGGGAAGAGGAATATTGGCGTATCCTATCAGCAGCGTTTCGGAAACCCCGAGAAGAATGGACGCCAGAACCGCTCCGGGTACGGAGCCAAGCCCGCCAACCACGATGAGCGCCAGAGTCTTGTAGGCCGGAACTGCTCCCATAGTCGGGTACACCTGGTTGAAGAATATTCCGACAAGGATCCCGGCTATGGCGGCTGTTGATGAACCTATGACGAATGTCGTACTGATGATCCGTGATGTGTTGATCCCCATTGCGTCCGCCACAGGAAGGTCCTGCGAGGACGCCCTCATGGCCAGTCCCAGTTCGGTTTTCGTCGAAATAAACCAGAGACCGAAAAGAACGCACAGTGTTACTACGTAAACGGCCACAAGAACCGGTGACAGAGTCACGGGTCCCAACTGGAGCTGCGGGAACGGAAGACTGGCCGGGAAAGCGTGGATATATGGCCCAGCCGCCAGACGCAATATTTCCTCAATTCCAAGCAGTAACGCGATGCTTCCGATAAGGGGTACATACGGAGGATATTTCAGGAGCGGGAAATAGACGAGTTTTTCGATGCCCACTCCAACAATGGAACAGGCCGCCATGCTTGCCGCCATGGCCAGAAAAAGGTTTCCAGCCACCAGGTACACTCCAAGACCTACGTAAGCGCCAAGCGCGTAGATCGCGGCATGAGCTACATGAAGTATTCTGAGGATACCGTAGACAAGAGCCAGCCCGGAAGTAATAAGGGCGTAAATGAATCCGATCGCTATACCGTTCAACAACTGTTCGAGGAAAAGTTCCATATCAACGCGTCTCCATGCTGAAATCCTATTCGAGAGGCCCGCAAGCCTGTTCCGCGACCTCCGTCAGCTCCCCTGTCCTGATCATATCCTGCAGAGATCCGATATGCGGATACATAAGCTCGTCTCTGGCTATAAAGGGAACCCTGGAGCGAACATGCTCGTAAACCGCAGCGGCGCCTGCGCCCGGCTTGAGAGGAGACAGAAAATCGATACCCTGGCAGGCCGTAAGCATCTCTACCGCAAGTACGTTACGAACGTTTTCCAGTATATTCAGGCTTTTCCTGGAGGAGAACATACCCATGGAGACATGGTCTTCCTGGTTGGCGGATGTGGGAATGGAGTCGACCGAAGAAGGGTGGGCCAGAACCTTGTTTTCTGAAACAAGCGCGGCTGCAACATATTGCGGGATCATGAAGCCGCTGTTCAGGCCGCTTTCGTTGACCAGAAACGGCGGCAGACCCGAAAGCTTGTGGTCCACCATACGGGCGACGCGCCTTTCGGAAATACTGCCTATCTCCGCCATGGCTATTCCGAAAAAGTCCATGGCCAGCGCTATCGGCTGCCCGTGGAAATTGCCCCCGCTGATGGCTTCACCCTCAGCAGGGAAGATCAGCGGATTATCGGTAACCGAGTTGATCTCGATGTTGATTTTCTGAAGTATGTATTCGAGGCCGTCTCTGCTGGCGCCGTGGACCTGGGGAACGCACCTGAGAGAATAGGCGTCCTGCACCCGGTCTGATTTGTGCTTTTCGACTATCTCGCTTCCCTGTATGAGCCGAAGCATATTTCGGGCAACCTTGCGTTGTCCTTCATGAGGTCGCAGTTCATGGGTCCTCGGGTCAAAGGCATAAGGAACTCCCTTCAACGCTTCCAGGGAAAGCGCAGCGGCAATGTCCGCCTGTTTTACGGTGCTTATCGCGTCCCACAGAACAAGCGATGCGATCCCGGTCATAACAGTGGTTCCGTTGTTCAGGGCCAGGCCTTCCTTGGGGCCGAGGGTTATCGGTTTATAACCCGCAAGATCCATTGCGGCGGCCGTTTCCATCCGCTTTCCCCTGTAGGTGACCTCTCCAAGCCCGAGAAGTGTGATCGCAAGATGAGACAACGGACAGAGATCACCACTCGCGCCGACGGAACCCTGACAGGGTATCACGGGATGTATTCCCTCGTTCAGAAAATTGACCAGCTGCCCAAGAGCGCCCAGACTGATCCCGGAGAAACCGCGGATGAGCGTGTTTATCCGGAGCAGCATTACGGCCCTTACAATATCTTCCGGAAAAGGCTCCCCTACTCCGCAGGCATGGCTTTTCAACAGGTTTTCCTGAAGCTGGGCGCTTTTACCAGGTTCGATGGCCTTGGAGGCAAGATCTCCGAAACCGGTAGTGATGCCGTATATTGACCGCCCCTGTTCGGCCCAGGAGGAAACCATCGAAGCGCTGCGTTCGACAAAAGCTTCCGCCGACGGATCCAGACGAACTTTTTTGTTACACCGGGCTACCTGAGCAATATCCTCCAGTTTCAGGGAATGTCCGTTCAGTTCGAGTACGTCAGCCATCAGAACTGCACCCCTCTCCAATTATTTCTACTACCGTCGATTGTGTTTTCAGAGTATCCTGAAAATCACAACATGACAATACCCGAGGGGGTGTCGCAGAGAGGGCAACGTCCATCTCCTGTCAAATGGACAGCCACCCGGTACCCGGAATCGCGTTCCACCAGAAGCGCGCCGCATGACGTGCAGAAGGTGTTCTGGCTTTCTGCTGTGTTCCCGGCGTATACGTGCAGCAGTCTCTGGCGTGCGATAGATACATATTGCCGAATAATATCAAGCGGGGTAGGCATTTCCCGCCATGTAAAGGCTGGAAAGTATCGACAGACATGCAGGGGTATGTCTGTCGAGAGACGTGCTATCCATTGAACCATCTTATCGAACATGTTCGGACTATCGTTGATTTTCGGCGTCACCAGGTGTGTTATCTCCAGATGCACTCCCATTTCAACCGCCATTTCTATTGATCTCAGCACAGGGGTCAAAGATCCTCCCATTTGCTGATAGGCATGTTCCGTAAATGCCTTGAGGTCGATATTGACTGCGGAGGCGACTCTGAAAAGATCCCTGGCCGCACGTTCCCGCACGTAGCCGTTGGTGACAAGCACTACATCTATATCCGCGCATCTGGCCGACGCAAAGCAATCCAGAATGAACTCGGTCCCGATGACCGGTTCGTTATAGGTGAAAGCCATGGCGCCAAGGTCGCTTCGGCGAGCCTCAAGACAAAGGTCGTCAGGGGACATGCATTGTAACGGGAGATCCTTGTCGATCCTGGCCAGTCTCCAGTTCTGGCAGAAGGGACACCGAAGGTTGCAGCCGGTAGTTCCAACCGAAAACACGCCTGAACCCGGTCTCCAGTGGTACAGCGGCTTCTTTTCGATCGGATCTGCTGCAAGAGCCGAAATTCTGCCGTAATTTAAAACAAATATCTGTCCACCGATATTTTTTCTTACTCCGCACAGGCCGACGTCGCCTGGATACAACAGACATTCGTGAGGGCAGAGCGTGCAGCGCACAGCATCCCCCTCTGATCGCTGATAGCGCCCCCCGGCCAACTCTGAAGTCTCCTCAAAGCGATCGGCGTTCATAATCTTTCCGGATGTCTTTCCACAGTAAATCGGAACAGATCAAACGGTTCCTCCCGTGATATCCCCGCCTTTCGCATTGCTATGGATATCTGCTGTTCGACAGTGTCTACTCCTTCCAGATCGGGGAGAAGCACTCCTTTTCCGCCACCTGAGGAGACCATCACGCCGTAACGGCGAGGATCCAGTTCCGAAAGCTTGCTGACAGGGACAGGCTCCGACAGAATATCCACCGAAAAAACAAGGTGATCAAGTTCATCTGGAGATATGGGAGGAAATCTCGGGTCTCTTGAACACGCCTCGACGGCGTTACATATGATCTCCTCCGAAAGAGTCGCCTTTACCGGATGAATTGTTCCCATGCATCCCCTGAGCTCGCCGGAGACCGTCTTGATGGAAACGAAACATGCCGCGGGTCGATCATATACGTTCTCGGCGCCTCCGCGAGGAGCCGGCGGCAGCGGTTTGCCTCTGCAATGGCTCTGGACGGCCATCCTTGCGAGTGCGGCAGGATGAATCGACCCGTTCTCCCGGGTATTCGTCCAGAGGGCGGTAGCGTAACCCACACCGAATGGACCCTCGTACGAGAAAACAGATATCCTTTCTCCACCTGCAAGTCCCAGCAGAAACATGACGGAACAAAGACCGCATTGCGCGGCGTTAAAGATCGCAGACGGCTGGAGTTCAAGGATCGGGTCCGGAGATGAGGTTTTCAGCGAATGCACGATGGCGGCGTCAAGCATTGCGCCGTCGGGATGGTATCCGGCGGGTCCTTCTGGTTTCAGGCTGTGTGAAAGATCTCCACTGGCCGCAAGCGCCCATTTTCTGGACGAAACGAACATTCCCGCTCTCCTGCCGGCGTTGAAGGCTTCCCTGGGTGAAAGGCCGGAGGGATTGGCGAGCAAGAGCTGGAATGGAGACTTCCAGATACCTCTGAATGGCGCGAGGGAAACGATCGCTGCGTAATCCAGGGTATAGGTTCTGGAATGATCGAAACTTGTGCGGGAATCGGCTCCAATCCATTCGATGAGAGACTCCGGATCTTCAGAAACGCCGGGCGCGTCGACCGAAACCCTCCTGGATCCAAATTCCGCGAGATCCCCCCTGTACCGGTCAGCTATGTGGAACATGATCCCGCTACCCGCGGGAGTGTGAGGGTCAAGCAGCAGCATGCAGTCGGGAGGATCTTGTTTTACATTTTCCGCCATTATACGGAAGCCTTCAATGGTCCTGGCGCATCGTTCGCTCTGTTCTCCCCCGATCTCCGGTATGAGCACGGGCGCGTGTGGAAGAAGAGCTCCCCAGATCCACATCATGGCGACCCCCTTTCATCGTAATTATGAATCATTATGGCGCAGAGGCAAGATGTGTGATAATCATTTGTACTATAGCCTGTAATTATTGAGGCGCGTCAGGATCTTTCCTGACCGGTCTGGAAGGAAAAAAGGGGTGATCGATCTGCGACAACGACAGTTCCATCTCTTTTCTGCTTGATACGCTTGAAACGGTCACGACAAAACTGAAACATCGCAACAACCATTTTCGTCCAGAGAAACCCGCGAAATACGTGAAGGCTATAATTTCTTTACCCATTTCGGTTTCAGCGCGGATGATCCTGGTCGCCATCTATCTGGACAGGGGAAACTCGGGGACAGAGTGCAACCTGGCCGCGACCGCGGCCGAAATGGGCATTTCTCCCAGAACGGCCTACAGAGCGCTCAGGGAAATACGTAATTGCCCACGGCTGGAAATAAACGCAAGGCCGGGGCGCGGAGTAAAAGTGTCATTCAGCGGACTATTGGTGGATGAACATTGCGTCGCCGAAGGAGAAGAACCGGTATCTCCGTAATACGGCCGTTCTATAGGCGTTCATCACATTATCGTAACCTCCGAAAGCCGCTACGAGCATCAGCAGCGTGCTTCCCGGCAAGTGAAAGTTTGTCAGCATCGCGTCAATGGTTCGCGGCGAATACCCCGGATAAATAAACGTATTCGCAGTAAATGGACCGGGTTCAAGTCGACCCCTGTCAGCAAAAACGCTTTCCAGAGCCCTTACGGTCGTAGTCCCCACGGCGATGACCCTGCCGCCCTCGCTTTTCGCCCGATCAACGGCTTCCACCGCTTCTCTGGAGAGAAATCCGCTTTCTTCGTGCATAATGTGGTCCCTTATGTCGTTGACCTTGACTGGCCGGAACGTGCCTATGCCCACATGCAGTGTAAGATGTGTTGTTCTGACGCCGGCAGCTTCGATTTCATCAAGAAGCCTTTTTGTAAAATGAAGACCAGCCGTTGGCGCTGCGGCCGACCCTTCATTCTGGCTGTAGACGGTCTGGTATCTTGAGGGAGGAGCCACTGTGCTCCGGATATACGGAGGCAATGGAACAGAACCGAAGCGGCGCATTATTTCCCGGGCGTTTATCCCTTCGGGGAATTCGACCGTTCTGATCCCGTTGTCGGATGCTTCCTGTATTTCCAGACACAGTCCATCGGCGTCCAGAAGCACCTTCGAACCTGGAGAAAGCCGTCTTCCGGGGCGAACCAGCGCCTTCCATTTCTTTTCTGCGGTGTCTACAGGAGAAAGAAGCAGTATCTCGATCCTGGCGGTCCCGTTTTTCTTGCGTCCTTCGAGCCGGGCCATGAATACCCGGGTGTCATTTAAAACCAGAAGGTCGCCTTTTCTGAGCATTTTGGGGAACTCTCTGAATATGCGGTGCCCCAGCTGTCCTGTTCGGCTGTCGAGAGTCAGCAGACGTGATCTGTCTCTCGGTTCCACCGGGTTCTGTGCTATCAGGTCTTGAGGCAGGTCATATTTATAGGAATCTATATTGTACATGTCGGGTGAAGTGTTCATCATAGATGTATACGGATGTCGGCTCTCTATTTGCCGGCCCCGATGAGCAATGTCCCCGGATAGTAGTGTTCGAGGATACGCCTGTAATCCCATCCGTGTTCCGCCAGTGATTTGGATCCCCACTGCGACATGCCCACTCCGTGTCCCCATCCTTTTCCGGAAAACACGACACTCCCGCCGCCGGACGATATGGCCCGGGGCGGCGAAGCAGCAGGCGCATCCTGGCAGCCGCTCTGTCTTCCCAGCGCTATTCTTAGATATGCCGCCCTCTTGTCCGGATGAATGAGCATTTCCATCAGTTCATCAGTCGTAAAAACGCCCTCCCGGGTAAGTTTCGTCAAAAGGGCTTCGTCGGATACATTCAGAACATCTGGATCCCCGGCAAACGAAGCGGAGTCCGATGCATCGCAGCCGCCGCCAACGTTTTGCGTCCCCATTCTGAAATTTGTGCTGCGCAATCGGCTTCCTCCGATCGCCAGTCTGAAATGGCTTGCCTTGATCAGTCTTTGCCCCGCGGATCCTGTCACCCTGACCGTAACGACCCGCCCAGCCTGGTCCGTGGAATGCACGGAAACACTGGTAAGTGTTCCTACACCCCAGCCTTTTTTTGCCAGAGCCTTCTGGATCTGCACAAGCGGTATCTCCGCTTTCCAGAAACTGTAAGGCGATTCATAATCGAAAGGTTCCGCGACACCCCTGAGATAGGTGTAGGAGCCGCTCCAGACATCAGAGACGTCAGCCGTGTGTCCGCCGCTGTCCGAGTGATATGGCGTAACCGCAAGTGCGCCGTTGTACTGAAGAACCTGGCCTCTCGTAAGGTCTACGGCTTTCGATAGTCTGGGATCCTCTGCGTTCACGCCCCTGTATACCTGGCAGTGAGGCCCGCTGCAGAGGTCGAACCCGGAAGATCCGTGCTTGCCGCGATTTCTCAGCGCATATGTCCTGGCTACAACGGCCTGAGCCTTTAGCGCTTCCATAGGCCAGCCGGGGTTGACTTCCATCTTGAGTACGCCCTTAAGATACGATTCAACATCTATCACGTTAACTACAGTAAATCCGCCAGGGGCCTTCACCAGTCGCAAGGCGCCCCTGTAGGGATGATCTTTCCAGACGAGAGGCGCCTTCGCTGATACTTCTACGGGGAAGTTCAACGATCTGCCTCCAGCCTTCAGTTTGCCGCCGCTGACTGAAACACTTACAGAGCCGCAATCGATGGCGGCGCCGCCCGCTCCCCGCAAATGCATGGTCGCGCTGCTGTGCAGAAGGCCAGATGATACGTTCTGGTCGACCCCTATCAGAATGGTCTGGGCGAAAGCCGCGCTGGCCATGCAAACGGTGAAGAAACAGAGTATGACCATAAAGGGTAATAGATGTTTGACACGTTTTACAGATCTCAATGAATAATCCTCCATATTATGTCGTAGAAGTCGCCCTGTGCTACTCACCTGACCATTCCCCGGCTTCGGGGCCGTCCGGGAAAAGCGTCTCCTGACCGTGTGCGAATTCCCCGTTCCATGGAATACCGAGATAGTCATAGGCGTTCTGTGTCGCCTTTCTGCCGCGAGGAGTCCTCTCGATAAGTCCCCGCTGGATCAGAAAAGGCTCGTAGATATCCTCTATCGTCTGGGATTCCTCGTTCAGGGCGGCCGACAGCGTAGAAAGACCGACCGGACCACCTGAAAAGAGTTCGACCAGGGCCCTCATATAGGATCTGTCCTTTTCGTCGAATCCCGCGGAGTCTATTCCGAGCATTTCGAGGGCGATGTCTGCAATATCCGCCGATATTCCGTTTTCCTGGCGGACTTCCGCCACGTCTCTTACCCTTCTTAACAGTCTGAGCGCCACTCTGGGAGTCCCGCGTGAACGGGAAGCGATCTTTTGCGCCCCTTCAGATGAAATCCCTATGCCCATGGCGCCGGCACCCCTCTGGACGATTCTGGAAAGCTCTCCGGTGGCGTACAGATTTAGTTGCTCTACGATGCCGAATCTGGCTCTGAGCGGTGAAGTGAGCAGTCCAAGCCGTGTGGTTGCCCCCACCAGTGTGAACGGTGGGATCCGGAGTCTCAGTGTACGCGCAAGAGGACCCTTGCCGACGATAATATCGAGTGCAAAATCCTCCATACCCGGATAGAGAACTTCCTCCACAGCCGCCGGCAATCTGTGTATTTCGTCGATGAACAGTACGTCCATCGGTTGAAGATTTGAAATGATAGCCGCAAGGTCTCCCGCCTTTTCGAGGGCCGGACCTGTAGTAACGCGAAGCTGGCCTCCCATTTCGGCGGCGATTATACCCGCAAGCGTCGTTTTTCCAAGACCGGGTGGACCGTAGAAAAGGCAATGGTCGAGGGCTTCCTCACGAAGAGTGGCGGCCTTTATATATATGGAGAGTTTCTCCTTCAGTTGATCCTGGCCGATAAAGTCAGCAAGATGCGAGGGCCTTAGAGAAACAGCGTCTTCCTCTGGAGACAGGGTTTCAGGATCCAGCGTGTTTTTGTTTTCGATGTTGTTCATGACGGAGGTCACCGTTTCTGGAGGAAGGCAAGAGCCTTCTGCAGCAATATTTCCTCAGAGGCGTCCGGAGTGTCCGCAAGCTCATCGAGGGCCATTGTTGCCGCTCCCTGCGCCTCTGCGGGTGAAAACCCAAGAACAGTGAGCGCCTCGAGGACGGAATCTATCCGGTGGGCGCCTGTCATGAGATGCGAAAGAGGACCTGTTTCCATTTTTTCGATCTTGCTCTTAAGCTCGAAGCAGAGTCTTTCAGCTGTTTTTGCGCCTATTCCAGGCGCCGATGACAGAACCGAGGTTCTTGAGGCGGCTATAGCCTGAACCAGGTCTTTCAAGTCGATATGCCGCATAAGGGTTATAGCCAGCCTCGAGCCGACACCCTTGACCTGCGTAAGAAGGCTGAAAAGCGCGCGTTCCTCCTCACACGCGAATCCGTAGAGGCCTATCCCCTTTTCCGTAAGCTGAAGATGTGTGGATATACGCAAATTCTCACCTGTACGGGCGGATCCGAGTACGCTCCCCGAGCAGAGTACATGGAAACCCAGTCCGCCTACATCCATGCATATACTTTCGGCGTCCTTGCCGGTTACTACTCCCTCAAGACTTCTCAGCAATGCAAACCTCCTCTTGCGATCCTGTTCGCGTAGTTTGCCATTGAAATCCCCGTTACGGCGATCGCCAGCGCATCGGCGGCGTCATCAGGTCTTGGTGTTTTCGACATATTGAGGACACGTCCCGTCATTTGCTGGACCTGCCGTTTCTCCGCCACGCCGTTTCCGCATACGGCGACTTTTACCTCGGACGGTTTGGGCTCGAAAACAGGGATACCCAGACGGGCGGCCAAAAGCAGGACGGCGCCCCGGACCTGAAAGACATTGGCCGCGGTGGTGACGTTTTTACCAAAAAAGAGTCTTTCAACTGAAACGGCGTCAGGTTTGTTCCCGGAGACGATTTCCTCAAGTTTCTCATATATGAAAAGGATCCTCAGGCAGACTTCCATCTTCGACGGGGACCGGATGCATCCATATCCGCCGCATTCGAGACGTCCTCCCTGTCTGATCACATATCCGTAGCCGAGGTTCCCAAGACCGGGGTCGATACCCAGGCAGCAGAAAGCCATTTAAATCTGGGCCAGTTCGTCCATGAGTTCGTCGGGAATATCGAAATTGGCGTAGACGTTTTGCACATCATCCTGGTCTTCGAGGTGCTCCATGAATCGGAATATTTTTTCGGCGTCTTCCTTCTTTGTAACAGGGACAGTCGTCTTGGGGGTCATGTCGATATCGGCGCTTTCCACGACGTAACCTGCCGAAACCAGCCCATCCCGAACCGCAGCGATATCGGAAGGATCGCAGAAAACACTGAAACCTCCCTGTGTTTTCTGTACGTCGCTGGCCCCGGAATCGATGCAGTGCGAAAGCAGTTCCTCTTCCTCCAGCGAGTCACCCGTAACCATGACAAGTCCACGTCTTTCAAAAAGCCACGAGACGCATCCCGATTCGCCGAGAGAACCTCCGGCCCTGCTGAAGAGCAGCCGTATTTCGGAAGCCGTGCGGTTCCGGTTGTCGGTAAGCGCCTCAACCAGAACGGCCACCCCTCCGCTACCGTAACCCTCGTAGGTTATTTCTTCGAATAAAACGCCTTCTACATCTCCCACTCCCTTGCGAATGGCCTTTTCAATGTTGTCGGATGGAACATTGACGGCTTTCGCCCTTTCAAGAGCGGCCTTGAGACGGATATTCAGCGCCGGGTCGGCCCCGCCCTCTTTGGCGGCGACCATAATGGCCCTGATATGTTTCTGGAATTCCTTGCCCCGCCTTGCGTCCTGAGACGCCTTGCGATGTTTGATGTTCGCCCACTTTGAATGTCCGGCCACTATACATCACTCCTGTTATAAGGCTGTTCACCGACGCTGCAGATCTCCGGCGTCGTACGTTTGTGATTTGAGCGCTTTCTTGCCTGTTCGATCATCTCTATCGTTTCAGGGGCTCCTTCACCGCGCAACAGGTACATGTCTATCTCGTCATATGACAGCCCTATCTCCTGTTCGTCGGTCTGTCCCGGCCATAGCCCCGCAGATGGCGGTTTGTCGATTATCGGTTGAGGGACTCCGTACCATGAGGCAAGTGAACGGACTTCGCCTTTGAGCAGGTCTCCCAGCGGCAGAAGGTCGGCTCCGGAATCTCCGAACTTTGTAAAATACCCTATAGTGAGCTCCGCGCGATTCCCCGTTCCACAAACCAGAAAACCTTCTTTCTGGGCAATGAAATACAGGACCGACATTCTCAATCGGGGTTTGATGTTGGCAAGCGCCATACGTGAGGAATCAGGCGATCGATCGCCTACAACCGAAACGAATTCATCGTATACGCTGGAAATATCGACCGTCATCGTCGGAATATCCAGGGCTTTCGCCACCAGCGCGGCGTCTTCGGCGTCGCTCGGGTTGCTGTGACAAGGCATAAGCACACCAAGCATATTCTGATCCCCACAGACATTTTTCAGGATGGCGGCCACTACGGCAGAATCTATACCGCCGCTCAGACCAACCACACAACCCCTGCGGCCCGAGTCGGAGATCATGTCGTTGAGCCATTTCTCGATACCGGTTGCCAGAAATTCGGGATGCCTGTATTCCCTTTGCATGTGATCACACTCCTGAAAACATTTTCTGTGGTCAGGGTAATTCTAGCACAGCCGCCGTTGGGGGATTACAGGGTTTCTTCTGGTTGTTCGGGAGGGAAAGATGTTACAGGATGATACATTCCGGGCGCCCGGCCCATGAACACCGGAAGCTGTTTTCGTACGAACTCACAATGCTTGATGTCCAGCTCCGCGATGACGGTTTCTTCCGAACAGCCTGCCTCTACAAGAACCTCTCCGTCAGGAGCCACTGCCATGGAATGGCCGCCGAAATCAACGCCGCCGCCGGTTCCGCAGCGATTGCATCCTATGACGAACATCTGGTTTTCTATGGCTCTGGCTTTCAAGAGGGTTCTCCAGTGCTCCAGGCGCTCCATCGGCCATTCCGCCGGCAGATAGAGGACCATGGCTCCGGCCAGGGCGATACTCCGAATATATTCAGGAAACCTTATGTCGTAGCTGACCGCAGCCGAGGAAGGAACACCCCGCATGCTGAACAACAGCGGGTCTTCGCCCCGTTTGAAAAGTAGATCCTCTCCGGGTCGAGGAAACAGGTGCACCTTGTCGTAGGTCGCCTCGACTGACCCGTTGTCCGAGATCAGATGGAGCCTGTTTCTCAAATGAGCATCCGGCGCCCTCCAGGGAAGGGTGCCGCAAAGCATCCAGACCCCCCGTTGACGGCACCAGGAAGACATTTCTTTTACGATGGCGTTCGTTGAATCAGCATGTTCAGCCATTTTGTCGTTATCATGGGAGCAGCTCCAGAGTTCCGGCATGATAACTGTGGAAACATCGCTCTCAAGTAACCGCATGTACGCAAAAGCAGAATGCAGGTTGGCGGCAGTGTCTCCCCACTGGACATCAAGCTGTAAAATAGCTACCTTAGTAGTCGTCACAGGGTCGCATTTTCCTCCATCCATCAGGGTCCCGGCCTGTCATACAGGGAGGTTTTTATGGAACGTCTTGCGCGTTTTAGTGTATCTTTACCTGAGGGTCTACTCAATAAATTCGATCACTGGATCGAAAAGAGGGGCCACAAAACCAGATCCGACGCTTTAAGACAACTTATCCGCTATTATATCGCTGAGTCTTTCTGGGAAGAAGGGGATCAGGAGGTCTACGGCGCCCTGACACTGACGTATGATCACCACTCCCATGACGCCGCCCGTGAAGTAACGGCCATTCAGCACGATTTCGGAGATATCATAATCTGCTCGACGCATATACATGTCGACCACGATCACTGCTTCGAGGTCGTTGTACTGCGTGGCGAGGCCTCAAAAGTCAAAACCTTTCTCAATGCGGTCTCGGGCCTGAAAAGCGTCCATAACACCAACCCGGTCTTTACTGCGCCTCTGTAATAAATGCAGAGCAATAAAAAAGCCCGTCAACGACGGGCTTGTGTTCTATATTCCTCAGCCTGAGGGGGCGCATCCGCCCTTTTTGCCCAGGCCTTCTCCTTCAACCAGTATGAGGGCCCTGCTCCGGCATTTGGGACACTTGCTTTCCGGCTGGCGCTCCTCCGTTTCAAACTCGTAACCGCAGGAGGCGCAACGGAATTTTCGTTTTTCTTCCATTGGAACATCTCTCCTTTTCGGCCGCAAATGAGAAGCGCAATTGCGGGACGCCAGAAAGCGGTTTACAGTGTTCCCGCAGTGGCCACCATCACAGCCTTTATTGTATGCAGCCTGTTTTCCGCTTCATCGAATACTTTGGAATTTCTCGACTCGAATACATCTTCCGTAACTTCGTTGCCTTTTACTGCGGGCAGGCAGTGCAGGAAAATGGCATCGGGGTTTCCTGTGGCCTTCATCAGATCGCCGTTGACCTGGTAGGGCTGGAGCAGTGCTTTCCGTTCCGCCAGTTTGGCTTCCTCGCCCATTGACGCCCAGACATCAGTGTAAATAGCGTCCGCGCCCTCGACGGCAGCTGCGGGGTCGTCTATGCACTCGATAAGAGCCCCTGATTCTGCGGCGAGTTCAAGACATTCGTCCACAAGCGCCTTTTCAGGGTGAAGGCTGGACGGAGCGGCAATAACGAAATGCATGCCCAGCTTCGCAGCCCCTATCATGAGAGAGTTTGCCATATTGTTTCTGCCATCACCCGCAAAAACCAGTTTCAGGTCTTTCAGGCAACCAAAATTCTCCTGCAATGTCAGGAAATCTGCAAGTATCTGGGTAGGATGATACATGTCGGTCAGACCGTTCCAAACCGGCACACCCGAGAATTCCGCCAGTTCCTCCACTATCGACTGCTTGAAACCGCGGTACTGTATGCCGTCGAACATCCGTCCAAGCACCCTCGCGGTATCCTTTACGCTTTCCTTGTGACCCAACTGTATATCGTTCTTCCCCAGGTACTCGGGATGCCCTCCTTCGTCGATACACGCGACGGTAAAGGCGCATCTCGTTCTTGTAGAGGGTTTTTCGAAAAGCAACGCTACGCTCTTTCCTTCGAGCGCATGGCCACGTACGCCTGTACGTTTCTTTTCCTTGAGCCCGGCGGAGAGATCAAGAAGGTACTGTATCTCTTCGTGGGTATAATCCTTTAACGTGAGGAAACTTCTTCCCCTGAGGTTCACAGCCATTGCAGTTCCTCCTCCAGTATTATTGAAAAACAGGCGCCGCTAGTCGCGACGCATGGGCATGCTCATACATCTGGGACCGCCGCGGCCGCGACCCAGTTCTGCTCCCTTGATCTCAAAGACCTTGATCCCGTTTTCGCGCAACACCCTGTTCGATACTACGTTGCGCCTGTATGTGACCACGACTCCCGGAGCTATGGAAAGCGTATTGGTGCCGTCGTTCCACTGGTCTCTCGCAGCGGCGATCGAATCGCCCCCGCCCGTTTCTATCAGGCGGACCCTATCGAGGCCGAGCACCTTTTTCATGCAGTCGGCTACGTCTTCATGAAGATCAATGGAAGCCAGAACGCCATTGGCGTCATATCTAAGTTCCCAGATACGTATACTCTCCTTGAGATCAGGATAGATCGTAAAGGCGTCCCAGTCGACCATGGTAAAGACAGTATCGAGATGCATCGCCGCCCGTGTTTTCGGGATGTCAACGGCCAGAACTGTTTTTACTCCCGTTTCCTTCGCAAGTCGGCTTCCTACTATCTGTACCGCTCCTGCTCCCGTTCTCTGACTTATCCCCATGGCCACAACTTTATCGGACAGAACCAGGACATCTCCGCCTTCGATGTGATAAGGGTAAGTGTCCCTGGCCTGATCGCCAAAAAGGATTTTTATGTTCTCAAAATACGGATGATTCTGGAATATATAGCGGGCGTAAAGCGGCTCTCTGCGCCTTGCGGCAAAATTCATAACACTTACTATGACGCCGTCCTGGACAAAGCTGAATGGATCCCTCTGAAAATACAGGTTGGGAAGCGGTCGGATAAGAAGGTCCTTGGGCGACAGTGCATTGAGCACCAGGCTGGTGCAGGGGCTGAACATTTCGAGAGCTTCTTCCTTGGTGATTCCGGCGATGAGTATCTCCGCCAGCTCACTGGCGTTGATCTCCATAAACTCGTTCTTCAGGGCGGTGGCCAGTGGGATGTCGAGAGCCTCAAGGGCAAGTACTTCGTCAAGCAGCGATGAGCGGGTTTCCTCTTCACGCAGAATGTGTGAGAGACAGTTTCTGAAATATACCACCTCGACGCCATTATCCCGAAGAAGATCAGCAAAGGCGTCGTGCTCTTTCTGTGCTTCCTCCACCCAGAGGATGTCATCGAACAGCAACTCATCCTTGTTGTCGATAGTAAGTCGCTCAAGCTCTTTTCCAGGCCTGTGGAGCATTACTCTTTTCAGTTTTCCTATCTCGGACGCTACATGAAAATCACTCTGCTCGTTTCCCATGACTTACCTCCCTGAAAATAAACTGAATACTGCTTTTTGTTCATTTCCAGTATATAACAGACATCGCGATTTGTCTCAACGAAAAAGAGCGGAGTTTCACTCCGCTCACCATTAATTCTTGCGTTCCGTTTGATGTGTTTCAGCGTGCGGCTTCTACCTGGTTCAGGGCTTCCTCTGAAGTTTCGCCTGTCTCAACGTAACCTCGCTGGACCTCCATCGTGGTAACCCTGGAGGCCTTCAGAAAGCCGGAAAGATAGTCAAAGGCTTTCCAGGGCTCCGCCCTGCACCCGCATGTAAAAAGATCTATTGCGGCGTATCCATGTTCCGGCCAGGTATGTATCGTCAAATGCGATTCCGAAATAATTACTACGCCGCTTATCCCGTATGGCTGGAACTTTCTGAATGCGACGTCAACGACCGTGGCTCCTGCAACCTCGGCGGCTGTTTGCATGGCCGCCTGCAATCCCGACAGGTCATCCAGTTTTTCCCTGTCGCAGTCATAAGCCTCCACCAGGATATGTTTACCAAGACTTTGCTGCCTTTTCAACAATTTCCACCTCCCCATAGTAACAGACACTCTCTTACCAGAGCCGCCCCAAGGGCGGACGTAACGCCATTGCAGTCAAGCTCGGGTGCGACCTCGACTATATCGAAACCCGCAATATTCACGCCGGCTTCCTTCATGATATGCAGCGAACCAAACACCTCCAGAGGGGTGTTTCCACCCGGTTCCGGAGTTCCGGTCCCAGGAGCCGAACCGGGATCGATCACGTCAATGTCGATGGACAGGTATACCGGAAAATCGCTGAACAGGTCGACCGCAGATCGCATGTTCTCCTCTATATCGGGTCCCGGGTACATGGAGACATTTTTTCGGCCCCACTCGATTTCTTCCCGGCATCCGGACCGTATGCCGAACTGAAAAAGGCGTTCAGGCGAACCCAGAACGTCGGAAGCGACTCTGCGCATTACCGTGGCATGGTTCAACGCGGAACCGAGGTGACGGTCTCTGAGATCAGCATGTGCATCCAGGTGAACAACCCTCAGGTCACTGAAAACCTGTCCCGCGGCCCGGATAACGGGTAAAGAAACGAGATGCTCCCCGCCAAGGAAGCATCCTCTGAAACCTCTTTCAAATATTTTGGCTGCGGTCAGAAATATCTTTTCAAGGTCTGTTTCCATGTTGACCCTGGAAAAGAACAGGTCGCCCATATCAAAATAATCTATCGAATCAAGTGATCTTTCAAGCGCCACGCTATATGTTTCGAGGTGGTGCGATTCTACTCTTATGGAGTCGGGACCGCGGCGCGCACCGGTTTTTCTTGTGACGGTGGAGTCGAGAGGAAGGCCCAGCAGACGAAAGCCTGTGGCCGGCGGTACAGTCGCGCTTCCGATGAACAACTCAGTCGTCACCCTTGTCGTCTCCGAGTATCTCGGTGAGAAACGGCGGCAGAACGAAAGATGCCGCGTGTATGGCCTCTGTGTAGTACCGTGTATCGACAGGAACGGCGCTGCGCGGGACCGAAGGGTCAGGCGCCTGTTTGCAGCCCGTACAATAGGTCCACATTCCCGTGGGATAGGTGGGCATGACGCCCCAGAAAAGTCGAACATCGTCGAACACCCTGGACATTGCGTCATGAGCGCTTTTAAGGATCTCAGGTTCCGCGAATGGCGACTCCGTCTGGCCCACGGCGTAACCACCCGGTCTCAGCGCCGCGCATACATCTCTGTAAAAGGGTTCCCTGAAAAGTCCTTCCGCAAAATCCACCGGGTCTGTGCTGTCGACAATAACAGCATCAAAATCCTCTTTGCGGCTTCTTATGAACTCGATAGCATCCATTGGTTTAATCTCGACCCGGGGGTCATCGAGCGCGACGCTTACCCCGGGAAAAAACTCTCTTGATGTATCGATAACTTCTCTGTCGATATCGACCAGAAAGACCTTTTCGACAGAAGGGTGTTTGACGACTTCCCTTACGACTCCACCGTCTCCTCCGCCTACGACAAGCACCCTTCTGGGCTCGGGATGTGCGCAAAGGATCACATGAGCCATCATTTCATGATAGGTGAACTCGTCCCTGTCGGTGACCTGAATGGCCCCGTCAAGCGCCATGAAACGCCCGTTCTCGAGAGAATCGGCGACCAGAATATGCTGAAAAGGGGTCTGTCTATTTACAAGTATCGTGTCTATCCTCAACCCCAGACGCATATCCGGCGTCTGGTATTCGGTGAACCACAGGTCTGTCTGGCGTTTTTCCATCTATAGACCTCCGGCTCCCCCGTGCGAGGAAGCGAAGAAAAGCGGACAGGCCGCAAAAACAGAGCCGCATTCCCCGACGACATGATCAACCGCCCTGACCTTGACCTGCTTCAGATCAAGGGATCTCATTTCGAAAGCCTCGCGAACCATCTCTTCCACCTTTACGGCGGCCTCGTCTGCAGGGCAGAACCCCGAAAACTCCATGATCATTCCGAAACTCAGGGCGTCACCAGGAATGCCTACTCCAATGGCGGCGGCGATCGTTTCTCCGGGAACATCGCTGGTTATGGAACCATACGCAATAGGGAGCAGAGATCCATAGGGAAGCCGGCATTCCGAAACATAGTTGCAGGCGGGAGGAAGCACGCTGCTTACCCGCAGAAGGTTCATGTTACCTACACCCGCGTCAAGCAGAGCGCGGTCGAATGCCGTCAATTTCTTTTTTCCCTCACCTTTACCGGCAACAAGGGTAAACACATCAGGCACTGGCAGCATCTGGCAGGCCTCCTCCAAAGATTTTCAAAAAAAACGGATATCATTATATCCCCAGTTTTTCGAGTGTCAACGCAATGGTTCGCCTTTGCCGGATCCGGATATTTCCTCCGCAAGGCTTTCAAAAACAGCAATAACGGCCTTGCCTGTATCCTCCAGGGAGCAGCGTTGCAGCACCTTGCCCCTGCTGAAGACAACAGCTCCGGTCGCCGTTCCCGCCACTCCGATATCGGCGTGGGCGGCCTCGCCGGGCCCGTTGACCTCACAACCCATTACCGCCACCGTCAAATCCGGCGGAAGACGATCTAGGGCAGGTTCGATCAGCCGGACAAGATCCTGGACGTCGACCCTTCGCCTCCCGCACCCGGGACAGGAGACAAGGTCCGGATAGGACCGTCTGATCTCCAGTGACTGAAGTATGAGTCTCCCGATCCTGACTTCATTGATCGAAGGTTCTGTAAGGCTTACCCTTATAGTATCTCCTATTCCTTTCCCAAGAAGCAGGGAAAGGCCACAGGCGCTTTTCACGATCCCTCTTTCCCCGTAACCGGATTCAGTTATGCCTATATGAAGAGGATGATCGTAATCTCTTGCAAGGAATTCATTGGCTCTTGCCGTAACCCTGGGGGAGGTTGATTTTGCCGATATGATGATATCCTCGAGGCCGGTTTCCTGGAGGAGGCGCACCTGATCCCCCACTGAATCCGCAAGCGCCGCGGCCTCGTCCATGTCCGCCTCCCTGATCTTGCTTTCGGGTATCGATCCGCTGTTGGAACCCACCCTTACGACAACCCCGTGCTTTCTGGCGAATGCGGCGAAATTCTGCAGTTTTTCGCGGGATCCCATGTTGCCTGGATTTATTCTGATGGCGGGACAACCGGCTTCAATAGAGGCCATAGCCAGTGCGAAGTTGAAATGAATATCAGCCATTACGGGAATACGGGAATCTTTCACCAGTGAAACCAGCTGTTCACCAAGAGCCATGTCGGGAAAGGCGACTCTTACAAGCTCGCATCCGGCGGCGGCCAGATCATCTATTTCCCTGAGCCAGAGTTCTCTGTCCACGGACAGAGGCGTTTTGAGCATGCTTTCCACCCGTACGGGATAGGAAGGACCTATTCCCAGAGAGCCGATATGCACATTGCGTCTCATTACCTATCGCCCTCCGTAAAGAAGTCCGGCTATGTCGTTCCATGTAATGAGAAGCAGGAGGAGTATCAAGGCGATAAAACCCGCCATGTGAAGATAGTTCTCCCACTTTTCCGGTAGTTTGCGTCCCGTTATCATTTCAGCTGCGACCAGGAGCATTCTGCCTCCGTCAAGCGCAGGGAACGGGAACAGGTTGATTATTCCCAGGTGCAGGTTGATAAGAGCCAGAAATGATATGAATGTCCAGAATCCCTCTCTTGCAGCCTGTCCGGCCATTGAAGCTATACCGACAGGCCCGGTCACGTCGACATCCCTTGTGCCCGCTATCCAGTCATAGAACCCCTTGAGTATTTCCAGGCCGAAATTCCATATGAATCCGAAGGATTCGAAAACCGCCCTTACGGGAGTGTATCTGGTCATAGACGGCCGTATACCCAGGAGAGGAACCCCGTATTCGGGGTCAACGGGTACATCGACCCGAAGTGAAAATACCGTTTTATCCGGCCTTTGTAATTCCAGAACAAGAGGTCCGGAGGGCGCCATGGAGCGAATGTTTTCGGACATCTCACTCCAGTTCTCTACATGGACTCCGTTGATGGAAACGATTTCGTCGCCTGCGGCTATCCCCGACTCCATGGCGGGATACCCTTTCATTACTTCTCCCACCCTGGTCGACTGAAGGTCGATCACGCCGTGTCCGCAAAGAAGAACGGCAGTGAGTGCAATGGCCAGGAAGATGTTGGCCGCCGAACCACTTGCCAGAACAATGAACCTGCGCCATGCGTCTTTTTCAGTAAAAGATCCCCCGGGCGCTGTTCTTTCTTCGCCCTGCTCTTCTCCCATGCCGGCAAGGCGGACGAACCCGCCTACAGGTATGGCCCTGACAGACCATAGAGTTCCGTTCCCGCCCCTGCCGTACTGAAAAAGGACCGGTCCCATTCCAAAAGCGAACTCATGGACCTGGACGCCGTTCATCCTGGCGCTTACATAATGACCCATTTCATGGGAAAGGACGCATATGGCAATAACGAGCAGAAACGAAAGCAGACTCAGGATCATCTAGTCCACCTCTGACCGCGCCATGCGTTTTCCCGTGGAAACCAGTGCAATGGCTTCCTCCCATGAGGAGGGCGCAGGACCGCCGTATCCCGAAAGAACCTTTTCTATAACAACAGAGATATCCATGAAACCTATTTCCCCTTTCAGAAACCTGTCAACCGCCACCTCGTCCGCTCCTACCAGAAGAGGCGGCATTGCACCCCCGGCGGCGCAGGCGCTGCGGGCTATATCCAGGCACGGGAACCTGGCAGTGTCGGGTACGCAAAAGTCCAGTTCCATTGCGTCCAGGGAGGGAGGCATAAATTCCCTGGACGCACTTTTGTATCTGGAAGGGAATCCCAGCGCCGCAATAACAGGCATTCTCATATCGGGCCTGGACAGAAGCATCTTTACGTTTCCGTCCGACATTTGAACCATAGCATGTACGAGGGCGCGTCTGTGGACCGCTACACCGATGTTTTCGACAGGTACGCAAAACAGGTGGTGGGCCTCGATGATCTCAAGTCCCTTGTTCATGAGGGTTGCGCTGTCCACGCTTATTTTTTTACCCATTGGCCATACCGGGTGCCTCAAAGCCAGTTCCGGTGTGACTGTCCGAAGATCATCGGTCGTATAGTCGAGAAAAGGCCCCCCCGAAGCCGTCAGATATATTTTATCGACATTTTCGGGGCTCTCTCCTCTGAGGCACTGCCATACGGCGTTATGTTCACTGTCCAGGGGAATTATCGAAGCTCCGCTGGCGCCCGCCTCGATATCCATTATCCATTGACCGGCTGCAACGATGATCTCCTTGTTCGCCATAAAAACGGTCTTCCCGAGTTCAAGAGCCCTGATCAGCGCCGGCGCCGCCTCTATACCGGACGATGCAAAGACTATATCGCCCGACATCGGGTCCTCTACCATTTCGAGCAGACCGTCAGGTCCGCACATCAGTTTGTGGTTATCCGGAAATTTTCCACGCCACGAGCGGCATGAAGATTCATCGAATATAACGGAGACACTGTTTCCCGACCTTGCCGCCATTTCCGAAAGCTTGTCGCCCCTGGAAAAGGACGCGAGGCCATGGATTTGTATTCTATCGGGAAATCTCGAGCATATATCCAGCACAGAGCTTCCGACGCTTCCAGTTGCTCCAATGACAGAAACAGTTCGTTCCGGAGCACGGTTTCTCGAAGTCATTTCACCACACTCCAAACGCAAGGAATACGAGAACAGACGATATCAGAATGCTGTCAAATCTGTCGAGCATGCCTCCGTGACCGGGTATGATCGTTCCGGAATCCTTTACTCCCGATTCTCTCTTCAGCAGCGACTCGGCAAGATCTCCCATTTGCCCGAAGGTGCCGCAGACCAAAGCGATCAGGAGAACCGGCAAGGGTCTCGTGTTCCATAGAAAAGAAAGAGCGCCGCCGCAAAGAAGCGCCCCGGCAAGGCCGCCCAGAAAACCCTCGAATGTCTTTTTGGGGCTCACCGCCGGGCATAGAGGTGTTTTCCCCCACATGGACCCAGTGAGATATGCGCCTACATCCGCAGACCAGGTGCAGGTGAAAAGGGCGACAAGCAGATAGAGTCCCCATGGAAGATCCCTGAGCATGATCAAAAACCCCCATGGCAGTACTACATACAAAAGCCCCGATATGGTTCCCCCGGCGTTTTTTACTATATCGCTGGCCCCGGTAACATGTCTTCTGACTATTTCGACAAGAAAAACGAGAAAGACCGAAAACGCAAGAACCGGGACTATCACACGCTCGTTCCCACCTGTTGACGTGAGAAGAAGGATAAGCGCGGCGGCCCCATAACCTATGCCCCGTGAAACATGGTAGGAACGCGACAACATGCTGTAGTATTCAAAAAGCGAAACAAGGGCGACAGACGAACAAAGGATCGCCCATACAGGGCTGCCGAGGAACAGAGCGCCCAGTATGGCAAGCACAAGGGCAAGGCCGCTTGCGGATCGTGCTGCTATTTCACTCATACAGGCCTCCGTACCTCCTCTCTCGACGTGCGTAGATATCCATGGCCCCGGCCAGATCACTTTCGGAGAAGTCGGGCCAGAGGGTGTCGGTGAAATGCAACTCGGTATAGGCGCATTGCCACAACAGAAAATTACTGAGCCGTTTTTCCCCGCCTGTCCTGATCAACAGATCCGGGTCCGGTATTTCCGGTCTGTATAGTGCTTTCCGCATTTCTTCTTCGGTAACGCCGCTCATATCGGCGCCCCCGGCCGCCATCATTTTGAAACCATCCAGTATCTCTCTTCGTCCTCCGTAGTTCATACACAGCACCAGGGTTATCCTGTCACAATGGCTGGTTCGGCGCTCCATTTCATCCATTTTCCCTACAATATCCTCAGGAAGACCGTCCCTTGCTCCAGAAAAAAGCAGCTTTACGTTTTGGGCCACCAGTTCTTCCACTTTTGCCTTGAGGTAATAGCTGAAAAGACCCATCAGGGCCCGAACTTCAGTTTCAGGCCGTTTCCAGTTCTCGGTGGAAAAGGCATAAAGCGTAAGGTGCCTGACATCTCTGGCGGCGGCTGCACGTAGTATTTTTTCTATAGTCCGGACACCGGCCTGATGACCCACTGTTCTGGGCAACCCTCTCTTTCTGGCCCAACGTCCATTGCCATCCATGATTATCGCAATATGAAGAGGGGTTCCCGTACTACCCTTCATCACTGTCGCCTTTCAGGCGATTCCATTCCTCGGCCACGTGCTGTATGTCTTCCCAGGTCTGGTGTTTTGGTCCACCGACCTTGTTCGAGGCGTATCTCAGAAGATAGCTGGGGTGGAACATCGGCATTACCCTTATCCCTTTCCAGTCGAACCATTTGCCTCTCAGTTTCGTTATGCCTTCGGTGGTCTTGAGTATCCATTTAGTGGGAGTGCTGCCAAGGCATATCAGTATAGCGGGGTTCATTATGGCGATCTGGGCCTGCAGATAGGCGTCGCAGGCCATCATTTCCTCCACGTCCGGAACCCTGTTCCCGGGGGGTCTGCACTTTACAATATTGGTTATATAGATATCCTGTCTTTCTATGCCGGCGGCTTTCAGTATCTTTGTCAGCAGTTGCCCCGCTCTTCCCACAAAAGGAACGCCCTGCTCGTCTTCGTCGGCTCCAGGTCCTTCGCCTACGAACATCAGCAGGCTCGAAGGATCGCCCCCGCCGAAAACCACTTTGTTTCGTGTCTTCGACAGGGAGCATTTTTTACAACACTCGACACGCGATCGCAACCGATCCCATGCTTCCCGCCTGCGATCATCGAGTCCTTCCATACTTTGAATAATCTTGCGATCGACCATCATATTTCAACCTCTTCCACGTTGATCTGCACCCTGTGGACTTCGATCCCGGTTATGGAACCGACCGCTGAAGCCACTCTTCGCTGTATATTCTTGCCCAGAAGCAAAAACGGAGTGTCACCCGTCGAGAGCCTGAGGGAAAGGAAAATAGACAATCCATCGTTCGAGGGCCTTGCGTGTACGGAAACAACCGATTTTACCTGCTGGGTCCTGGACACAATGAACTCGGCCATCTGTTCCGCAACCCTGGGATCTATGCTGAGGTCGCCGTAAAACTTGAACGGCGGGCGAACTATCGTTTTTTCTCCATCGTTCTGGCCCTTTTCGGTCCACAAGACCCTGAGCCGTCCAACAAGTTTGCCTGCGAAGTTCTTTCTGACCTGGACATGTGAAACGGGTATGACATGCTGACCCTTCAGGCTTCTCTCCCTGCGGGCGTTGCTGATCTCTTCCGGTGTCGCCACGTCTTCGATGCTGATCATGCGGTAGTTTTCGCTCAATCCAAGGTTGCGGACGATCCTGGAAGCCATGTCCGGCGAGGTCGCTATGATCATAAGAGAACACGGCTGGCTGTTTCTGAAAAAGTCGACAACCGCCTGTCTGTGGTCCTCGTATTCAAAAAGGGCCCGGCGTATCGCCTTGACCTGGTTCTTTTCGGCCTTGGCGCTTTTTCCCAGAACTATCTGTCCCTTGCGGATCACAAGTCCATCGTCGATTATGTAATCAAGCCCCATATTGAGAGCGACAAGCTGGGCTCTCTGACTTTTTCCGGTTCCGGCAGGTCCGACGAACGCCGTTACCTCCACCTTGTCCAGACCGCATGTTACCGGCGCAGTTTTATTGACCAAACCTGTTCAGCACCTTTTTCAGGGAATTCAAAAGACGATCGTTCTCTTCGGGCAAACCGACGGTAACCCTCAGATACCCGGGCATTTCGAGATCAACGCCGTTCCTGACTATTACGCCTTCCCGAAGCAGTGATTCGTAGAGCAGTTCGGAAGAGTCGTTGCGGACCAGTAGAAAATTTGCGCATGTCGTTCGTACGGCAAGACCCAGATCGGTCATTTCCCTTGCCAGCCTGGTGCGTTCCGTCACTGTACGCAACCGGACGCTTTCGGCGTATCCTTTTGCTTCCACAGATGCTATAGCCGCTCTCTGCGCCGTTCTGCTGACCTCGAACAGCGGGTGTATCTTGTCGTAGGTCTCGACAATGGCCTTTGGAGCAATAGCATATGCAACCCGCAGTCCTGCAAGGCCATATATCTTTGAAAATGTCCTTGTTATAACCACACGACCGATCTTTCGGAAAAGGTCGATGACCGACAGGTAATCAGGGTCGTCGACGTATTCGGCGTATGCCTCGTCGACCACCATCAGTATGCCTCTGGCGTCCAGTTCCCCGGCCAGATTTACGAGGAAAGTCCTGTCAAGGATATTGCCGGTCGGGTTGTTGGGATTGCATAGGACCAGTGCTTTGGTTTTCTCGCTGCAGACGGACAGGACCTGTTCCAGAGGCCATGAACCGTCTTCGGCCGTGAGGGTTCTTACGCAGATCGCGCCCGACGCCGCAGCCGCCAGTCTGTAGAGTGGATATGTGGGGACGGGTGTTACGACTTCATCACCTGGTTCAATGATCGCGTGAAAAAGGCTGTGCAGTATCCCCTCCGTACCGGCGCCTACAAGTATTTCCCGGGGAGAAACTCCCCAATGCGAGGCCAGCACCCGACGAAGCCTGTACGACCTGGGATCGGGATACCTGTTCGGCTGGTCCGCTCCATCCGTGATCGCTTCCATGACATTATCTGAAAGAGGCCATGGATTCTCGTTGGAGGACAGTCGCACAATTTCATGGAGCCCTATCTCACGCTTGAGTTCCGACACCGGCTTTCCCGGTCGGTACGGTTCTATTGAAAGCAGGTCCTTCCTCAGTGTCTTGCTCAACCATCCCATAGTCTGGTTACCTACCATTTTGGTTCGCCGTTCTCGTCGGAAGGAATTACGCTGACATCTCCTCCCAGAAGTCTGATCTTTTCATCTATAGCCTCGTAGCCTCTCCATATATGTCCCAGCCGGTAAACGGTCGTTTCATCCGGGGCAGAAAGAGCGGCTATCACAAGAGATGCTCCCGCCCTTAGATCGGTAGCCCTGACATCGGCCCCGTTAAGTCTGGGTACGCCCGAGACCACAGCTGTATTGCCCTGAAGCTCGATGTTGGCTCCCATTCTCTTCAGCTCGCTGACATGCAGGAAACGCGATTCGAACACGCTTTCCTTGACAATGCTCGTACCGCTGGTGGTTGAAAGGAACGCCATGAACTGCGGCTGAACGTCAGTGGGAAAACCCGGATAGGGAAGGGTCTTCAGTGAAACACTTCTGGGCGTTTCGTCAGCCGTTACAGTTACCTGTCTGTCGGTGATATTGACGCCAACGCCCGTTTCCTCCAGTTTCGCCGTAATGGCGTCGAGATGCTCCGGAATAACGTTCTTTACGGTGACGTTTCCGCGTGTCGCGGCTCCCGCCAGCAGGAAGGTGCTCGCCTCTATTCTGTCGGGAATGATCTCGATATCAGCACCGGTAAGTTCCCTGGTTCCCTGAATTTTGAGGGCGCCAGTGCCTGCGCCGTCTATATCGCATCCCATGAGAACAAGAGTGTCGACCAGGTTCTGTATCTCGGGTTCACGAGCCGCGTTTTCGATCACGGTTTCACCCTCGGCGAAGACCGCCGCCATAAGAAGGTTTTCGGTCGCTCCTACCGAAGGAAAGTCCAGATAGATACGCGCCCCCGTCAGTTTGCTGGCCCTGGCGTGAACGGCTCCGTGAACAAGGTCTATGGAAGCTCCAAGTTTGGCCAGGCCTTTGAGATGAAGGTCGATAGGTCTGCTTCCTATGGCGCACCCCCCTGGCAGAGGGAGGACAGCTTTTCCCGTTCTTGCCAAAAGAGGGCCCAAAACGAGAGACGAAGCTCTCATTTTCCTGACCAGTTCCTTGGGCGTTTCCCACCCGAGACGACTGGGGGCCGTTATGCTCATTTCGCTGTCCGTATAACACACCTTTGCGCCAAGGTCCCTCAGGAGGTCCGCCATTGTGTAAACGTCCTGCAGCCGCGGAACCCTTTTCAGTGAAAGCGTGGCGTCCGAGAGCAACAGCGCGGACGCCATAACAGGCAAAGCGGCGTTTTTGGCTCCCTGCACCGCTACCTCACCTTTCAGGGGAGAGCCGCCCCGTACCACCATTTTATAGTTCATATGGGTCACCTCTGTTGACGGTACAGGCACATCACTGCATGGTTCCCGTTGTCAGATAGGATGTAATCCTGTCCAGAATTTTTTCTGATGCGTCGCCATCTCCAAACGGTGGTTTTATCCGGCGAGATCGCTGCGACATGTCCACCTTTCCAGATAATACCACGCCGGCCTTTTGAACGATCATCTTCCGGTCGGCTCCCACCATGAATGCTGTACCGTATTCGACAGCCTCCGGGCGTTCCGTAACATCTCGCATCACAAGCGTGGGAATATCAAGCACGGTCGTCTCTTCCTGGATACCGCCGCTGTCGGTCAGTATCAACGAACTTCTTTTCATCGCCCACACCATATCTGGATAATCGAGAGGTTCACATAAAATCACCCGTTCATCTCCGCCCAGTATATTCTTTATCACATTACGTACTCTGGGATTCTTGTGCATTGGCAGTACAGCCCTGATATCCTGATGCGATTCGAGAATATCAAGCACCGCCCTGCAAATCTCAACCAGGGGCCTGCCCCAGGACTCTCGTCTGTGAGCCGTTACCAGAATCACTCTTGCCGAATCGGGTATGGACAAAAGAGCCGGTTCGACGGGCTGTGAGGTCTTGTCCACCGCCCAGAGCAGCGCGTCGATAACCGTATTACCGGTGACAACTACCCTTTCAGGATCCGCACCCTCGCGAAGGAGTGCTTCTTTCGCCGCTACAGTGGGCGGAAACCAGAGAGTCGACAGGCGGTCGGCTACAACTCTGTTCATTTCTTCCGGAAAAGGAAGATAGAATGACCCGCTGCGAAGTCCCGCTTCAACGTGAGCAACCGGGATTTTTCGGTAAAATCCGGCAAGAGCCGCCGCCATGGTGGTCGTCGTATCACCGTGTACGAGGATCATATCCGGTTTGAGCGAATCAAACACGTTTCCTGTCTTTTCCAGGACTGAAGCCGTTATATAGTCGAGTGTCTGGTTTTCCTTCATTATGGACAGATCGGTATCGGCCTTCAATCCGAAAAAACGGAGGGCCTGATGCAACATATCCGTATGCTGTCCGGTAGCCAGTACATGCGTTTCAAAAGAGGCGTCATGTATCGCGGCCAGAATGACCGGAGCCATTTTTATTGCTTCCGGTCGAGTTCCAACAACAAGGCAAAGGGCTTTTTTTTTCACGGCGAACAACCTCCGGTTCCTTCTTCAGGGCATGTAAAAGGGGCTGCCCGGCAGAAACAGTGCGATTCCGGCCATAAGGGCCTGGGCCGAAACAAGGATCAGAAGAATCGCGCTCTGTGGTAGCTTTTGCGCGAGAAGAATGTGATGTATGTGGCCTCTGTCAGGAGAAAAAGGGGATTGTCCCCTGAGAATCCTTCTGAACATTGAATAAAGCGTATCCACTACCGGAACGCCTCCCAGACAGACGAGGGCGACCAGATATTGAGCTACTGGTACTGTTCCCCCTGTATCTGCGGGAAAGCTCAACGCGAATTGCGCGCTTACCAGGAAACCGAGAAGCGTGCTGCCGCCGTCTCCCAGAAAGGTCCTGGCTCTTGGATAGTTCCAGTAGAGCGCTCCCATGGCAAGGCAGAAAAGAAATACCCACCATATGCGCCCGGTGGCTGCGAACCCCGCAACAGCTGTTACCGACGCCAGCGAAATGGACAAACCGTTAAGTCCGTCGATAAGGTTGAAGGCGTTGGTGCATCCAGCTATCCACAGCAACAGCACCAACCGCATGGGCAGGTCAAGATCGGTCACAGCTACGACAAGCACCGCCGCCGCCAGGTGGACAGACAGCCTCCATATGGATGGAAGGGGGTGCATGTCGTCAATGTATCCTGCGAAGAAAACGATCGTTGCTCCCGTGGCCGTGAACCTGAAAGCCGGTTCAGACCCGCCGAAGAAGAGAGCAACGATCATATAGCCCAGCCACAGAACGATCCCGGCTCCTCTGGGTGTGCTTTCCGGATGTATCTTTCGTCCTCCCGGCTCGTCCATGATTCGGAACTCTTTGGAAAGCTTGATGGAAAACGGAGTTACCAGAAAGGACCACAGGAAACATGCTATTCCAGCTAAAAGACAGCTTTTCAACCCCGGCGCCTCCAGGCAGAAAACAGGATAACAGGATACGGGCTATCTGGTTCCAAAAAGACGGTCACCGGCGTCGCCCAGGCCCGGAACGATATATCCGTGATCATTGAGATGACTGTCCATGGCAGCCGTATAAATGTCTATTTCAGGATGATCATTTCTAACTTTTTCTACCCCCTCCGGCGCGGCTATCAGACACACCAGAGATATCTTTCTGCCCCCACGAAGTTTTACTCTTTCTATGGAGGCCGACGCCGATCCGCCCGTGGCAAGCATGGGATCAACGATAAATATATCTCTATCCTCTATATCGCCTGGCAGTTTACAGTAATACTCGACCGGCTGGAGGGTTTCTGGATCCCTGTAGAGGCCTACATGCCCCACCTTTGCATTAGGGATCAATTGCAGTATCCCGTCGACCATTCCAAGCCCAGCGCGCAGAATGGGGATTATTGCCATTTTTTTCCCCGAAAGCGAGTAGGCCGTAGTCCTGGTAATGGGCGTTTCAACTTCAACCGGTTCCAGGGACAGGTTTCTGGTTATCTCGTAGACCATTAGTCCGGCGATCTCCTGGACCAGTTCCCTGAAAACCTTTACAGGAGTGTTTATGTCTCTGACAATTCCCATCTTGTGCTGTATCAACGGGTGATCGAAAGTGACAAGTCTGCCTCTGACCCGGGAAGAGTGTTCGTTCGCATCCTGTTTTTTTACCATAAGCGTCGCCGAATACCCTGAACCGGGATATCCGGTCCGGGACGATCCGGCCAGCCCCCCTATCCGTTGGTTTTTTCTGTTGCGGATCTCGATATCTACGACGTCAGCAGCGTAAGCATGGCGCCGGCCGCTACGGCCGTGCCAATAACGCCCGCGACGTTGGGTCCCATGGCGTGCATGAGCAGAAAGTTCGTGGGGTTCTCCGAGGCGCTTACGCGCTGCACTACGCGCGCGGCCATAGGTACGGCCGATACGCCCGCGGCCCCTATCATCGGGTTTATCTTGCCGCCGGAGAGTATCTTCATCAACTGACCGAACAGCGTTCCGCCTGCGGTCGAGAAGATGAAGGCAACAAGCCCCAGCAGGATGATCTTGAGCGTGGCCATGGTGAGAAAGCTCTCGGCCTGCATGGTTGCGCCCACCGACAGCGCCAGGAATATGGTGACGGTGTTGAGTATCTCGTTCTGCGCGGCCTGGTTGAGCCTTTCGGTCACCCCGCACTCACGCAGCAGGTTGCCGAACATGAGTATGCCTATCAGCGGCACCGAGGCGGGCAGTATGAGCCCGGCGGCGGCGGTGACGACCAGCGGAAAGAGCACCCGTTCGAGCTTGCTCACGGGGCGCAGGGCGTCCATGCGGATGGCCCTGTCCTTTTTGCTCGTGAACAGCTTTATGACGGGCGGCTGGATGAGCGGCACCAGCGACATGTAGCTGTATGCGGCTACCGCTACCGCGCCCAGTATCTGCGGCGCGAGCTTCATGGTGAGGTAGATGGACGTAGGTCCGTCGGCCCCGCCTATGATGGCTATCGAAGCGGCTTCGGGTACGGAGAATCCGAGCATCATGGCCCCGAAGAGCGCTATGAAGACGCCAAGCTGCGCGGCCGCGCCCAGAAGGAACGTGATGGGGTTGGCCAGAAGCGGCGAGAAGTCGGTGAGCGCGCCTATGCCCATGAAGATGATGACCGGGTATATCTCGTGCTCCGCGCCGAAGAATACGTACCGCAGGAACCCGCCTTCGTCCATGATGCCCGAAAGCGGCAGGTTGACCAGAATGCACCCCATGGCTATGGGCACGAGCAGCAGGGGCTCGAACCCCTTGGCTATGGCCAGGTACATGAGCACACACGCCACGAAGAGCATGAGGATGTGTCCCCATGTGAGCCCGGCGAATCCCGACTGGGCCAGGATGGTCGACAGGGCCTTGAAGTAAAGCGCCATGTCCTTTCCTCCCCTCTAAAAGGGCGGGCCCGGCCGGCTAGCCGAGCACGACGAGCACGTCGCCGCTGTTGACGGGGTCGCCGTCTTTTACACGGATCTCCTTGACGACACCTGCAGTGTGCGCCTGGATCTCGTTTTCCATCTTCATGGCCTCGAGCACGAGCAGCAGGTCGCCTTCGGATACGGATGCGCCTACGCTTACGGCCACCTTGAGGACCTTGCCGGGCATGGGAGCGGCGACTTCACTGCCGCCTCCGGACGAGGGAGCGGCCGCGGGGGCGGGGGCCGCAGCTGGTGCGGGAGCGGCGGCGGGCGCTGCTGCGACAGGTGCGGCTACGGGCGCGGGAGCGGCGGCTCCTGTCCCGAGGTCTTCAACTTCTACGTCGTACGATGTTCCGTTTACGGTGATCCTGTATTTTTTCGACATGATCTTTTTTACCTCCCGGATTTTGACTTATTTCGTGCATCATGAAGCGTGAAACGTGAGTCAGTGAGACGTAAGACGTAAGGCGTGAGACGTGAGTCAGTAAGGCGTAAGACGTAAAGCGTAAGACGTGAAGCGTGTTCCCTGCTTTTTGCTTTTCCCCTGACTCCTGACTCCTGACTCCTTACTCCTGTTCCTGTTTCCTGTTTCCTGTTTCCTGTTTCCTAACTCCTGAATCCTTACTCCTGTTCCCTGCTTTTGCTTTTCCCCTTACTCCTTACTCCTGACTCCTTACTCTTTACTCCTGCTTCCTATACCTGCAGATCCATCCTGCCGGCCATCTTCCACGACGCGGACCTCTGTGTGGGAGCGGCGACGGAGGGTCGTACTGATGTGACGAATCCTCCTCCGGAGGCGGCTACGGCTGCGGCTATGACGGCGGCTATGACGCCTTCTTCAGCGCCTTTGGCCGGCGCCGGAGTCGCGGCCGCGGGGGCCTGCGGCTTTTTCGCGGCGGGCGCGGACTGCTTTTTCGCCGCCAGGGTCTTTTCAATGCTTTCGGCCATGTAGCGCACGCTGATGATGATGAGCGTGAGTCCGCCGAGTACGAGAAATACGACGGAAAAGGCTATCATGGCGAGCGCAAGCGCTCCTCCGGTGCCGTTGGCGAACCGCTGGGCTATGCTGGAAAGCTGGGTTTCCATGGCTGTCCCCTCCCCGCTAGTGCGGCAGTACGCCGTGTTTGCGGCGCGGCCTGAGTTCGTGCTTGCTTTCGCACTGCACAAGGGCCTGGTATATCTCGCGCCTGGTCTCTTCGGGCATGATGACCCTGTCGACGAAGCCCCTCTTTGCGGCCTGATAGGGGGTGGCGAAGGCTTCGCGGTATTCTTCTATCTTTTTGGCGCGCTCGGCCTGCGGGTCGTTCGCTCCTTCTATTTCCCTGCGGAATATGATGTTGGCGGCGCCTTCCGCGCCCATTACGGCGATCTCGGCCTGCGGCCAGGCGAGCACTACGTCTGCGCCGAGGTCCTTGCTGCACATGCCGAGGTAGGCTCCTCCGTAGGCTTTGCGGAGCACGACTGTGATAAGAGGCACTGTGGCTTCGCTGTAGGCGTAAAGGAGCTTTGCGCCGTGGCGGATGATGCCGCCGAGTTCCTGGGCCTTGCCGGGCAGGTAGCCGGGGACGTCGACGAAGGTGACGATGGGGATGTTGAAGGCGTCGCAGTATCTGATGAATCTGCTGGCCTTGTCGGATGCGTCGATGTCGAGGCAGCCGGCCATTACTGCGGCCTGGTTGGCGATGATCCCGGCTACGTAGCCGCCTATGCGGACAAAGCCGGTGACCATGTTCTTGGCCCACATGGGCTGCACTTCAAAGAACTCTCCGCCGTCAGCTACTTTGGCGATGACGTCCTGGACCTTGTATCCCTTGTTGGGGTTGGTGGGCACGACGTCCCTGAGGGATTCGTCGGTCCTGTAGGGGTCGTCTCCGATGTCGATGAAGGGCGGTTCCTCCATGTTGTTGGCGGGCAGGTAGCTCAGGAGTTTCCTGATCTGGGCTATGCATTCGTCTTCGGTGGACGCGAAGAAGTGGGCGTTGCCGGAGATCTGGTTGTGCGCCCTGGCGCCGCCTATCTGTTCGCTTGTGACGTCTTCTCCGGTGACGGACTTGATGACCGCGGGCCCGGTGATGTGCATGATGCCGATCTTGTCGACCATGAAGATGAAGTCGGTGAGCGCTGGACTGTATACGGCGCCTCCGGCGGTGGGCCCCATGATGACGGACAGCTGCGGCACTACTCCGCTGGCTACGGTGTTGCGAAGGAAGATGTTGCCGTAGCCGGAGAGGCTGTCGACGGCTTCCTGTATCCTGGCGCCTCCGCTGTCGTTGAGACCTATGACGGGCGCGCCGTTCTGTACTGCGAGGTCCATGACCTTGCATATCTTTTTGGCGTGCATTTCACCGAGCGATCCGCCCATTACGGTGAAGTCCTGGCTGAAGACGTAGACGATCCTTCCGTCCACTGTCCCGTATCCGGTGATCACGCCGTCTCCGGGGTATGTCTTCTTTTCCATCCCGAAGTTGACGCACCGGTGCTCGACGAATTCGTCCACTTCGACGAATGTGCCTTCGTCGAACAGTTTCTCAATGCGCTCACGCGCCGTGAGCTTGCCGCGCTCGTGCTGCTTGTCGACGGCTTTGGCTCCGCCGCCGGCGCGCGCTTCCTCTCTCTTTTTCGTGAGTTCCTCGCACAGTTCCCCTATGGTCCGTTCCGACATGTCCGCTTCCTCCTTACGTTTCTCTACTCGTAGATCGATGGCGGAAAGATGGCAAGCGCCTTTTCAGGAGGCCCCGCCCAGAACGTCGTCGAGCAAATCGCTGGCTACGGAATAGGGGTCTCTCTTCCTGTCCGCAAGCTCTTCCAGCAGAGTGTTCGAGCGGTTTTCCTTCCAGCTTTTTTCTACTATACGGGCGATCTCCCTGCTCAGTATTTCTTCGACCTCAAGGCTGATACGATGAAATTTACGTTTACGGCCCTCTTCGGACTTTGCAAGGAAATTCCTGTGCCGCGTAATGGCTTCCGTAACCTTGTCGACGCCTTCTCCCTTTTCGGCGACCGTCGTAAGGACGGGCGGAGTCCAGGAGCGTTCCCCGATAAGATCCAGCATCATATTGACTTCCGTAACGACCCTCTCGGCGCCTTGCTTGTCGGCCTTGTTCACGATGAATATATCCGCGATCTCCATGATCCCGGCTTTCATTATCTGGATATCATCACCCATTCCGGGCACCAGCACCAGACAGACCGTATCGGCTATCTTGACGATGTCGACTTCGGACTGACCTACTCCCACAGTTTCGATAAGTACTATGTCTTTCCCGCAGGCGTCCAGAATGAGCGCAGCTTCATAGGTGGCCCTGCTCAATCCTCCGAGAGAGCCTCTTGTGCCCATGCTCCTGATGAAAACATCAGGGTCAAGCGCATGCTGCTGCATCCTCAGTCGGTCTCCAAGAACCGCACCTCCACTGAAGGGGCTCGATGGATCGACCGCGATGACTCCTACCGTTTTGCCCGCATCCTTGAAGTTCTGTATCACCTTGTCCAGCAATGTGCTCTTCCCGGCTCCGGGACTGCCTGTTACACCAATGATATGTGCATTGCCCGAATGCGGATAGATCGATTTCATAAGGCCTTCGGCAAAGGGTGATTCGCTTTCTACCAGGCTTATAAGGCGCGCTATGGACCGTGGGTCTCCCCCAAGTGCTTTTTCAAGAAGCTGTTCCACTGTCTACCCCGCAGCTTTCCGTTTTTCTTCCACGGCTTTTTCGAGCCATTCTATGCATACGTTGGTGGATGTGCCGGGACCGAAGATGGCGCCCGCTCCCATTTCGATGAGGGCGGGTATGTCGTCTTCGGGGATGACTCCCCCTCCGAATACGATGATGTCTTCGGCTTTCTTCTGCTTCAGCAGGTCTATGATGGTCCTGAAGTAGTGCTCGTGGGCCCCGCTGAGGATGCTGACGCCTATGGCGTCGGCGTCTTCCTGTATGGCGGTCTCCACTATGCTTTCGGGCGTCTGGCGAAGCCCGGTGTAGATGACTTCCATGCCTCCGTCCCTTA
>Ga0272441_10002499_pt1 | contig 36960 bp, 25 predicted proteins | sample SSMProp6N_FD_193582 | JGI IMG/M metagenome (GOLD analysis project Ga0272441, IMG submission 193582) | Marine sediment archaeal communities from Little Sippewissett salt marsh, Falmouth, MA, United States - SSM-Prop-6N | ecosystem: Environmental > Aquatic > Marine > Wetlands > Sediment ...
TGAGTTAAGGCAGATACAGCAGCGGACGGATGAGGATGTTTGTAAAATAATCGCCGAAAAGAACTTCGTTGTTGAACTCGATATCTCTAAAGCACGGGCGGACCTTTACGGATTCGAGTTCAGAAATATTGAGCCTGATCAGGTTGATAAACAGGTATTGACCAAATTAAAGCTCGACTATATCAAAAGCAATCGGATTATGCCTATCGCGATAAACGGGGAAAACCTTGTTGTCGCGACAAGTCATCCGGGGGATCTTTTCATTATAGAGGATGTCAAAAGGCAAACCCAGATGAATATTGAGACGGTTGTGTGCCTGGACGGTGATATAGACAAGGTCTGCGAGCTTTTAACTAATGAGGATGTTGATTATAATCTTGACGATATCATTAGTGACATGACAGACGTGGAGGTTGTGCGTGATGAGGAGGAGGAATCTCAGGACCTGGAAAAAATGGCGGGACAGTCACCTGTCATTAAATTTGTGAACTATGTCATCAGCAATGCCGTGCGAGAGGGAGCGAGTGACGTTCATATCGAGCCCAAGGAAAAGTACATGAGGACAAGGAACCGTATCGACGGAGTGCTGTTCGATATGATGCAGTCGCCGTTAAAAATGCATCCTGCTATCGTCTCTCGTGTCAAGATTATGGCTAACCTCGATATTTCGGAAAGAAGACTGCCGCAGGACGGCAAGATTAAGGTATCTATAGGCGGAAGAGCGATTGATTTGCGTGTCTCGACGTTGCCGACGAATTATGGGGAAAAAGTTGTTATCCGTATCCTGGACAGCAAATCTATTCTTCGCGGTCTGGAGCAGCTGGGAATGGAATCGGATACACAATCGGTTTTTAAGGAACAGGTGAATCTGCCTCACGGTATTTTTCTGGTGACAGGCCCAACAGGCTCCGGTAAGAGCACGACGTTGTATTCCGCACTGGCTCAGATGGATGGTGATAAACTGAACATTTCCACTGTCGAGGATCCGGTGGAATATGAGCTTGGTTTCTGCAATCAGGTCCAGATAAATGACAGGATAGGACTCGATTTCGGTGTGGCACTGCGGAGTTTACTGCGTCAGGACCCGGATGTGATTATGATCGGGGAAATTCGTGACAACGAGACCGCACGTATTGCAGTGCAGGCGGCTCTGACGGGACATTTGGTTCTTTCGACACTCCATACGAATGACGCGGCAAGCAGTATTACCAGATTGGTCGATATCGGCATCGACGCTTATCTGATAGCAGCTTCGTTGAACGGAGTACTTGCCCAGCGATTAGTAAGAAGGATTTGTCCGAAATGTAAAGAAAATTATCAGGTATCGGAACATATCCGAAGATACGTAGAAAAAGCGGGAGTCGATCCGGGCCAGCTTTATCACGGTGCCGGATGTGACCATTGCCGTAATTCAGGTTATGTCGGACGAATAGGTATATATGAGCTGTTGATTATCGACGAAATTTTCAGGGATATGATTAACAAGGACTCCTCGATGAACAATATGCGCAGGGTATTCCACGAAAAGGGTCTGAGAAGTTTGTTCGACGATGGAATGATCAAGGTCAAGCAGGGACTGACGACAATGGAAGAAGTACTGCGGGTTACAGAGATATATGGCCGGAAAGAAGATGAAGCCTTTATCGAGAACTTCGATGCCGGAGAGTGATGAAATTTAACTAAAAAGGCTTGAGCCCAACGATTAACTAATTTTTGGTGCAAGCACCACATAAAGTTTGAAATTATGCATATAAAATCCGTCATTATTGGTTTTTTATTGCTTCTTTTCGGCGGCGGTGCGCTATGGTGGACAGTCTCCGAACGACGAAGGGAGCATAAGGAGGCGGAGTTTTACAGATCGAAGTATGTTTCGGAGACGAGTGAATATATCCAGGAGTATGAACAATGGCTGACATTGTCTCCGGAGGAGCGAGCGGAGATACCATTAGGATTGGACGTAAACGGGAATGTCAAGACGCAGGCTCAGCTTCAGCAGGAGCAGCAGGAAAGACTCAAGGCGGATCTGGATAAATTAGCGGCGGGCGAGATGACCGTTTATCCGTTTGCTGATGATTTTTACGGTGATAATTGGCACCATGAGCTGGAAAAATATAAAAAGCGGAAAGAAGTGAGCGAGTTTGTCTTGACAGGTTCTATAATGAGTACCTCTGTCGGCGGGATTATTGTCGGTTGGTTCCTTTTACTGAATATTGCCCGTATTATTATTAAGATAATGAGGGGGTTAAAATATCTGTTATGCAAAATATTTCATCGACAAGTGCGGTACGAAGAGGAACAACAAATTGAAGCCGACGAACAGAAGCAGGAACCGGAGCAGGAGGAGAAACCTGCCTCGAATGAGAATAAGACTCAGAATATCTCAAAGGTTCTTGTAAATTCGGGCTGGCAATATTCTGACTCTTTGACAGGACAATCTCAGAAAATCGGTCTGAAAAAACGTGTTCCTTTAAAAAGTAAAGCCAGTGTTGAGAAAAAGAATGAGGAAATCTCGAAGGAGATTTCCGAGAACAAAGTATCTGATAAGACTCAGAAGAACGACCGGGCATCTGTCGGTAAAAAGAATGCTGACTCTAAAAAAGATGAGCCCAAAAACATACCAATTACTGCTGATGACTCCGGCCAGCTGAATCCGCTCGATGATACACTCAAGGACCTTACCCAGCAGGTATCGGCGATTCGTGAGTACGCTGCCCATCAGCAGAACAGACTGGAAAAACTTCAGGACGGCTATGACTGGAATATCATCAAAAGTTTTTGCCTTCGTATCATCCGCTGTATAGACAATGTTGAAAGCCGCATCGAACAATTCACTGAACAGGAATGTGATGTGGCACATCTCGAGGAAATCAGGGATGAACTGGTTTTTGCACTTGAGTCGAGCGGGGTCGAGCAATATGAGCCGGAAATAAACAGCGAGTATCGCGGCCAGGAAAAGTTTGCGGAGGCGGTGAAGGAAAAAATACGTAGTAAGGATCCGGGACAAAAAGGCAGAATTGAAAAAGTTATAAGGCCCGGTTATCAATGTTTCATAGATGAGGAAAATGCAAGGATAGTACGGCCGGCTCAGGTTAGATTGTATTCATAAGTTTTTATCATGAATTATGGATTGAGTTAAGACCGAAGATCCGTGATATTGGAGGTGAATAATGGGTAATATAGTGGGAATAGATCTTGGCACTACTTTTTCTGCATTGGCGATTCTAAATGCAATAGGTAAGCCGGAAATAATCCCGAATGTCGATGGTGAAAGACTTACGCCGTCTGCGATATTCTTTGACGAGGAAAATGCCGATTTAATTCGTATTGGTATAGAGGCGATTAATTCTCGGCATCTCAACGCTCAAAGATCGGTTCGCTGGATTAAACGGCATATGGGGGATGCCAATTATTGCAAGAAGATTGACGGCAAAAACTGGACTCCTGTGGATTTATCCGGTCTTATATTGAAAAAGCTTAAACAGGACAGCTCCGTCGAGCATGGCGAAATTCAGGATGCCGTTATTTCGGTTCCCGCACACTTCGATGAAATTCGTCGAAAGGCAACGATGGACGCCGGGAAAAAGGCCGGTTTGAATGTGATCGGTATTGTCAATGAGCCGGTGGCCGCCGCTTTGTATTATGCGACAACTCGTGCGATAACCGGCAAAGTACTCGTGTATGACCTGGGTGGCGGTACTTTTGACGTAACTATCATGGATGTCAAGGGACCGCAAATGAATATTGTTTGTTCGCAGGGCGATCACGCTCTCGGCGGTGTCGATTTTGACAAAGAGATATTGAGGATGTTGGAGCAGCATTATCAGGATAAATTCAACGCCAAGTTGCTTAATTCCGATGAGGACAGGGCGAAATACGAAGATGAGGCCGAGGATATTAAGAAGACTTTGTCTCGTCGTGATGTCGCCAAAAAGATGCTTTATGGCCCCGAGGGTAGTATGAGGGCTGAAATTACCCGGGATATGTTCGAGCAGGCAATCTCATCGCTGATGGCTCGTACGGATATTCTGGTGGAAGTCGCCCTCGAAGAGGCATCCGCCAAGCCGTCTGATATCGATAAGGTGTTATTGGTGGGCGGAAGCACTCGCATGCCTATAGTACAACAGCGACTGGAGAAAATGTTCGGATTCGCACCGGAGACAGCGGTTAATGTCGATGAATGTGTCGCATTGGGCGCCGCTATACACGCCGGTTTGACGACGATAAGGGAAAAACCCGATGCGGTGCCTGTCGGTATTGCAAGCGGACTAAAGGATATTAACCTTACGGATGTTTGTAATCACAGCTACGGGACTATTTGCGCTCCTGTTGATAAAGAAACAGGAAAGCGTGTCGTCCAGAACCGTATCATTTTGAAGAAAAATACGCCCTTGCCTTGTGAAGTGTCACAGACTTTTTATACGGTTTCCAAAGGCCAGACTGAAGTTGAAGTCACTATAACGCAGGGAGAAGACAGTGCCGTAGAGTATGTAAATAAAATTGCAATGCATAAACTGGAGCTTCCTCCGGACAGACCCGCGGAGTGTCCGATTAAGGTCACTTACAGTTATGATGTCAACCAGAGGATGCATTGTAAATTCGAAGACGTGGAATCGGGCAAAGCTCTTGCAGTTGAACTTAGCTTAAATAAGAACGGCGAGATGTCGGAGGAAGATTTGACTGAAAAAAGTAAGCAAAAATATGAAGTTAAATCTTAAGATAAAAAATTATGGTCTCTTTGTAGAGACTTGGTTGATATTGTATTTTACTTATTAGGAATGGATATATATTTCGGTTCATACGAATGGGCGGACTTTTACTTCTATTATTAATAGTCGCGGCGGCATGTGCGGGAATATTTTTTCCCAATGAAATAAGCCGCTTGTGCGATTATGTGCTGAGTATCCTGCATCGTACGACAAGACAGGACGAGGCGCATTGCTTTTCTCGGCAAAATGATCAGCCGGTGCAGGATCAAACCGATGTCATTCAGAATGTACCGGATTTGAATGTTCTTAATTGTAGAGTTCAGAAAACGATCCAAAAAGAAGAAAACAGCGAAATAGATGTTTTCGATGTTGATATTTGCGGCTCTATTCATGCTCCTGCCGATTTGCATCATACAACTTTGAAAATTACAATTCTGGATGTTACCGAAGGTTCGTCCGATAGTGTGCCGGTACAGGCCCGGGTTAAACAGTGGCAGGCGGGTGAATCTCCTTCTTTTTGTTACAGCGCCGACCTCGGAAGGCTGCCAAATAAAATCACAACACTCTCTGACTGGACCTCTGTTGCAAAACTTCGTATCGACTGGCTTTTATTCGCTCGAAAAGGACAAAGGTCTCTTCAGTTTAATGTGTCGATATTATCCGCAAGAGACGGTCTGGAACTGGCTTGTACCCGTTATACATATCTTTATGAAAATCCGTCTTTCGGTTATGTGGATGTGCAGGAGAATGCCGAACATTCGAAGACTCTGGCGGTTGCATTGGCGTTTGCCGTCAGTGCCGCGGACGGCAGAATGTTCGAATGTGAAATTGAATTGATAAAAAAATGGGCAAAGGATAATATAAACCTGGCAAGGTCGTCCGACAAAGCCGAGCGCGAGCTTGATAAGGCATTAAACGAAGTTATCACTTTTTATCGTCAGGGCAATAAGCTCGATACATATAACATCTGCCGGGAAATTGTTGCAATTACACCGATTGCCGGACGCTGTGACATTCTTGAGCTTTGTTTCAATGTGGCAAAGGCAAACGGCAACGTTGTGGCCGAAGAGCTGAGATTCTTAAAAGAGCTGGCAAACCAGATGGAAATTGACGGCGGAAAGTTCCGTGAGCTGATGGAGAAAGTTATTCCTTTGGAGATGCATGAGGTCAAGGATATGGAATCAATTCTCGGTGTTACATCCGATATGAACACGGAGATTGCTCGTGCTCGCCTGAATAAGGAGTATGTCAAGTGGAACGCGAGGGTAACAAATACGAATCCCGAGGTTCAAAACCAGGCCGACCAGATGCTAAAACTCATCGCCGAAGCAAGAAATCAGTATATCGTGAGTGAAACTGATTTGCGGCAGGAAAATAACGAACCTGATCATTCCGAGCATCGAGTTTCTCCCCGACAAGGCAGAAAAAGTAAGTCTAAAAATCCCAAAAGTTAATAAATCTTCACCACGATCCTTCCTTAATATAAGCACAAAATACTCTTTCAAGGTTTTATTGCCTGCTCGCGGATAATACGTTAATATTATTTATATGAGAACTGTAAATAAAATTGCCGTGGTTGCCATGGTTGCAACGGTGTGTGTTATTCTTGCTTTGGTCCTGCAAGAAGCGAGATACCGGATGTTCGATAATCGTGAATTATCCGAAATTGAGGATTCATCCCGGCAAAGTTCTACGAAGGATAATTTGTCTCGAATCGAGGTGGAAGAAAACCGGAATTCGGAAATCAATACGCAGACCGACTGGCCCATGTTCCGGGGACAGCAAAGGCTTATAGGTATAGCAGGAGGTAACCTGCCGGATAAGCTGGATTTTATCTGGAAATACAAAACCGAGGGCCAAGTCAAATCTTCGCCGGTGATTGTCGATGGGGTTGTTTTTGTAGGTTCGTCGGATAAAAATATTTACGCGATTGACGCAAGCGACGGGCAAAAAATCTGGGCATATCAAACAGACGATATGGTCGAGGCGACAGCATGTGTCATCGAAGGTGCTGTTTACGTTGGTTCCTCGGGAGGTTTTTTATATGCCATCGATGCTAACGATGGCTCTCTTAATTGGAAGTATGAAACTCAAGGCCAGATTCTCGGGGCTGCCAGCTGGATACTTTCGCCGGACGGCCGAACGATATGGATACTTGTCGGCAGCTACGATAATAAACTTCATTGTGTGGATTCGACGAACGGCCGGGCCGTATGGACCTACGAAACCGATAACTATATTAACGGCTCACCCGCCGTAGAGGATAATAAGGCGGTCTTTGGCGGCTGTGATGAGTTGATTCATGTTGTCTCCCTTATTAATGGAACAAAAATCAAGACAATAGATAGCGGTTCCTATATTGCGGCATCCGCGGCGATTCTCGATGGACAGGTTTATGTGGGAAATTATGACAATGTGCTCATTAAGGCCGATATTAAAACAGGTGAAATTTTGTGGAAATACGAGGAATCGAAAGATCCTTTTTTTTCTTCTCCGGCAATCGGTACCGATGTCGTTGTTATCGGTTCAAGAGACGAACTTGTGCACTGTATAGCTCGTAAGGATGGTAAGAAGCTCTGGACTTTTCAGACATTGGGTGAGGTTGACAGCTCGCCGGTTATTTGCGGCGATAAAGTTATTGTCGGTTCGCAGGACGGCAATATATATATGCTACGACTTTCAGACGGTACTAAAGTGTGGTCCTACGAGATCGGCCAGGCGATTTCTTCTTCGCCGGCGGTTGCTAATGGAATTGTGGTGATTGGTTGCGACGACGGTTATGTCTATGCATTTGAGGCACACCAATAAGCAAAAGAAGGATAATATGAAAATTGTTCAGATTACACCGGGTTCGGGGGATAACTTCTATTGTGAAAATTGTCTGCGGGATGCCGCATTGGTAACGGCAATGTGCAAGTTCGAGCATGAGGTGACTTTACTGCCCATGTATTTACCGTTGCAGATTAGCGATGATGAAATACATCGCAAGGCCCCCATCTTTTTTGGGGGGATTAATGTGTATCTCCAGCAAAAGCTGTCTGTTTTTAGGAAAACCCCCAGATGGCTCGATAAACTATTTGACAGACCGTCTCTTCTCGAATGGGTCTCACATAAGGCGGGCATGACCAGCGCAAAGGATTTGGCCCAGACTACAATTTCGATGCTGCAGGGCCGGGACGGGCGGCAGATTAAGGAATTAAACAGACTAATCGAATGGCTTGCACAGGATGAAAACAGGCCCCAAATAGTGATTCTATCCAATATTCTTTTAATTGGACTAGCCGGACCCATCGCCGAAAGGCTCGGTGCGAAGGTAGTATGCCTGCTTCAGGATGAGGATGGTTTTCTCGATGGATTAATGCCGCCTTATACAAAACAAGCCTGGAAATTAGTAGCTCAACATTCCAGGGACGTTGATCTGTTCATCTCCGTCAGCGAATACTACGCGGGGTTGATGCAGGAGAAACTTCGCCTCGATCCGGGGCGGTTGAAAGTCGTTCACATGGGAATATCACCGGATGAATATCGATTGCGAGAGAATGTGCCGGAGGTGCCAACAATCGGCTATCTGTCCAGGATGTGTTCGGAGAAAGGATTGGATATTCTTGTCGATGCATTTATCCGAATGAAAAAAAATGAGAAGCTTAAAAAAACAAAACTGCGTATTGCCGGCGGTAAAACTTCCGCTGATGAGCCGTTCTTAAAAGAGATTCGGCGAAAAATAAATTCTCATGAATTGAGTGACGACGTGGAGTTTCTCCCGAGCTTCGAACATGCGACCAAGCTCGATTTTTTACATTCGCTTTCTGTCCTTTCAGTACCGGAGAAAAAGCCTGTTGCTTACGGATTATACGTGCTCGAAGCGCTTGCTTCCGGTGTGCCGGTGGTTGAGCCTGCGATTGGTGTGTTTCCGGAATTGCTGGAGATGACCGGCGGCGGGGTGCTGTATCAGAATAATACCGCTACAGGCCTTGCTTCTGCGATAGAACCGCTTTTGCTCGATCCGGATTATGCTCACAAGCTGGGACAAAAAGGCAGAGACGCGATTGTTGAAAAATTCAGAATAGAGCTTGCTGCCGAGAAAATGAGAGGGATATTGGAACGAATTGTGCAATAGCTTCAGGAAGGATGATTATGCTCGAGCTTGTTCACTTGACTAAAAATTATGATTCACCGAGCGATAACAACAGTGTTTGTGTCTTAAAAGACATATGTTTGAAGCTCGACCAGGGCAAGTCACTTGTGATTGTGGGGCCTTCGGGAAGCGGTAAAAGCACTCTGCTGAATATTATCGGCGCGCTGGACCGTCCGACACAGGGACAAGTGATTCTGGACGGACAGGACCTTGCAAAGCTGGATGACACCGAGCTTGCCGGGATTAGAAATCGTCGGATAGGTTTCGTCTTTCAATTGCATCATCTTTTGCCGCAGTGCACGGTGCTCGAAAATGTTTTGGTGCCGACGCTTGCAGGCAAGGGCGGCATTTCAGGAAGCCTGGCTCAGGACAGGGCTGTGAATCTGCTGGAACGTGTCGGGCTGAAAGATTATTTGCAATATCGACCCGGGGAGCTTTCAGGCGGGCAGAGACAGCGTGTGGCGGTTGTAAGGGCTTTAATTAATAAACCCGGCTTACTGCTTGCCGATGAGCCGACAGGCTCACTTGACAGAGCCGCCTCGGAAACTATAGCGGATTTATTAGTCGAATTGAATCAGAGTGAGAAAGTGACGCTAATTGTCGTCACACATTCGTTCGAATTTGCAAAACGCATAGGGCCGGTATCGGAATTGAACGACGGCCTGTTAAAGGAGCGGAGTCGGTAATGAGCTTGTTCAAACTCGCCAAAAGAAGCCTCGTTTTTTACTGGCGGACGAATCTCGGCGTCTTGCTTGCCGTTTGTGTCAGCACCTCTGTTTTAACCGGAGCTCTTTTCGTGGGCGATTCCGTCCGTCACAGTCTTTTAATGATGGTTGATGCCCGCTTGGGCAGAACGGAATTTGCACTTGTGCCGCAGAAAAGATTTTTCAGAGCTGCGTTATCCGATGAGCTGGCCCGAGAGCTGAAAACCGACGCGGCTCCTGTCCTGAAGGTTGGGGGATTGGCCACTAATGACGATAGTACCCGGCGGGCCAACAAGGTTGAAGTACTCGGTGTAGATGAACGATTCTATAAAGTAGGAGATCAAAAAAGTCCCTTTGCCGGTAATAAGAATGAAGCAGTTGTATTAAACGCATCTCTGGCAGAAAGGCTTGGGACATCTGTTGGTGATGAGATAGTTCTGCGGATTGAGAAACCGAGTATGATGGCAAGAGATGTACCTTTGACGCCGGATTCGGATTTATCCACGGCATTTCGTTTGAAGGTAAGTGCGATTGCGAGCGAATCGGAATTCGGACGCTTTAGCCTGCAGTCGAACCAGGTTGCCCCTTTGAATGCGTTTGTACCTTTACAGTGGCTGCAGGAAAAAATCGGACGAAACGAGCAGGCTAATATGTTGTTGGTTGCTTCGAATGATAAAAATGACGTGACTATAGAAAAAGCAAACCAGGCGATAAGAAAATTGTGTGAACTGGGTGATGTCGAGCTTGAGCTTCGCCGGCCTGATGGACGGGATTTTATTGAGCTGCGCAGCAAAAGAGTATTCATTGATGAGTTTTTGAGCGATGTCGCATTGAAGGCGGATAAAAGTTCTGTCGGCATATTGACTTATTTTGTGAATGAGCTGCGACTGGCAGATAAAACGACTCCGTATTCGATGGTCTCGTCGCTTCAGCCGTCGTCGGATGCCAAAAGTATTATTCCTGTTGATATGAGGGATAATGAAATTATTATCAATCAATGGCTTGCAGACGACCTTGATGCCGTGGCGGGAGATTCGCTTGAACTTACGTATTATATCATGGGGTTGGCCAGAAAACTTGAGGAGCAAAGCACAAGTTTTCGTGTGCGAAAAATTGTAGCCATGGAAGGCCCTGCGATTGATCCCGAACTAATGCCGGACTTTCCCGGTCTTGCGGATGTCAATAATTGCAGGGATTGGGATCCCGGTATTGCGATTGACCTCGATAAAATCCGGAACAAAGACGAAGATTATTGGGACAAATTCAAAGGCACACCCAAGGCATTCGTGACACTTACCGCCGGGCGGAAAATGTGGGCGAATCGATACGGCGATTTAACGGCGGTTCGTTATCCAACCGAGAATAATTCTCAGCAGGATGTTGCCCGGCAAATACTTGATACCGTCGATCCTGCATCGGCGGGTTTGTTCTTTACGCCTGTTCGCAACCAGGGCCAAAAAGCGGGAGGAGGAACGACGGATTTCGGCCAGCTTTTCCTCGGGCTGAGTATGTTCCTTATTTTCGCCGCTTTGATTCTGACGGGCTTGTTATTTATCTTCGGTGTGGAAAATCGCAGCGAGCAAATCGGATTGTTTCTGGCAGTGGGTTTGACTCATAAACAGGTCAGAAGGTTATTGTTAACAGAAGGCGGGCTTTTGTCAATATTCGGAGCTGCACTGGGAACTATCACGGCATTGCTTTACACGAAAGTGATGATATACGGGCTTGCAACCCTCTGGCGGTCGGCTATTGCCGGTTCGCAGATTCAATTTTACGCCGGAACTTCTTCTATATTTATCGGTTCGTTCGGAGCTGTTGCAATATCATTAATTGCCATCTGGTTTACTTTGCGAAAACAGCTCTCTCGTCCTGCTCGAGAGATGCTTTCCGGAGCCTTGAGATGGCAATATTTCAAAACAAAAAAATCATCGAGAGGTAGGATTGGCTTTTGGTTAGCCGCGTTGGCAACAGTTGGAGCCGGATTGATTCTCGTTTTTACCGGTAATGCGGACAGCAGTGTCGCATCGGGAGCTTTTTTCGGGGCGGGAGCTTTGCTTTTAATCGCTGGGCTTTGTTTAACACACTCCATATTGAAAGTAGTCGCCGGCAGATGGAAAAGAGCGGTAACGTCACTGGCCGGGCTTGGAGTGCGAAATTCCACGAGGCGAACGGGACGAAGTCTCGCGGTAGTGGGTTTGCTTGCATGCGGCATTTTTCTGGTTATTGCAGTCGGAGCAAACAAAAAAGATCCGCTGACACAGTCGCATCAGCGAGGCTCCGGAACGGGAGGTTTTGCTCTTTACGGAGAATCAACCATTCCGATACTTTACGATTTGAACACCAATTCCGGCAAAGAATCGTTAAGACTGGACGACGGAACTCTTGACGAAGTGGAATTTGTGCAGTTTCGTGTGCATGAAGGAGACGATGCGAGCTGCCTTAATTTGAATCGTGCGCAAGTGCCTCGCGTGCTGGGAGTACAATCCGGGCAATTGCAAAGACGCAGAGCATTTAGTTTTAGCAATGTAATTGATGATGCCGACAGGGAAAATGCCTGGGAATTGTTGGATCGTGACTTTGGCGAAGATGTTGTGCCGGCTATCGGTGATTATGCCACAGTGTTCTGGGCGCTTGGCAAGTCTCTTGGTGATGAGATCGAATATACCGATGAAAAGGGACGGCAGTTCAAATTGCGAATAGTCGGTTTGTTGAAAAACTCTATCCTGCAGGGAAGCCTTCTCGTTAGCGAACAGAAATTTGTCCGGCGTTTTCCATCGGATGAAGGCTACAGAATGTTTCTAATTGACACAGACCGCAGTAATATCGAGCCGCTCTCGGAAACAATGATGCAGCGATTATCACATTTCGGTCTGGAATTGACACCGACGACACAACGGTTAGCCGAATTCATGGCCGTTGAGAATACATATCTGTCTATCTTCCAGCTATTGGGTGGTTTGGGATTGATTCTCGGCAGTGTTGGTTTGGGGCTCGTTGTGCTTCGTAATGTGCTTGAAAGACGGGGAGAGCTTGCCATGCTGCAGGCGGTAGGTTTTGATAAGGCAACTTTGAAAAAAATGGTATTTGACGAGCATAGCTACCTTATGCTGGCCGGTCTTGCTTTTGGAGTGATTGCCGCACTGGTGGCTGTCAGTCCGGCTTTGCGAACACAAGGGGCACATATCCCGTATCTTACAATTGCCGCTATTGCGGTAAGTGCCGTAATATGGATATGGCTTGCTGCAACTCTTGCACTTAGTGGACAAATGCTGGATGCTTTAAGGAACGAATAGTGATATTCTGATAACCTTATGTAAGTACGAAAAAAGGAATATATGACTACTAAGATAATACCTGCTTGTTTTGCTGTTGTTGGAATAGTTTTACTATATATATGGCTTAGTGCGGATGCGGCTGTTGGGCTAAAAGAGCGTTTGCCTGAGATAGATATATCCGAATCTTCTCCGGCAAATGGAACGACAAAAGTGCTGCGTGGTGAATTGGTTCGTTATGACGGCAAACCGGCCGATATTCCCGGCCTCTGGCCGCGGTTCAGGGGTGCGAATTTTGATGCCATCTATGATCTGGAAGCGTCGATTGCACCGGCACCGACCGGTACTGAAAAAGTAACACTCGAGCGAAGCTGGTCAGAGGCAGGGCCGAAAGTTTTATGGTCGATTGATCTGGGTGAAGGTTTTGCCGGGGCGGCGATTTTGGATGGAAGGGTTTATTTGATAGATTACGACCAGGAAAATCAAGCCGATGTGATTAGATGTCTTTCGCTGGATGATGGTTCGGATATCTGGAGCTATTCTTATCCCGTTAAAATCAAACGCAATCACGGAATGAGCCGGACAGTGCCTGCGGTTACGCAAAAATATATCGTGACTATGGGACCGAAATGCCATGTCACCTGCCTGGATTCGATGACCGGCGAATTTCGCTGGGTAAAGGATTTGGTAAGGGAATTTGGGACTGTTGTACCGGAGTGGTACGCCGGGCAGTGTCCTCTTCTCGAAGACGGTAGGGCCATTATAGCTCCCGGAGGAACTGCGTTGATGATAGCTCTCGATTGCGAAACCGGCGAGATTGTCTGGCAAACCCCAAATCCCAATAAATGGAAAATGACACATTCCTCCATAACACCCATCGAATTTAGTGGAATCCGAATGTATGTTTATTGCGCCAGCGGTGGTGTTGTGGGAATTTCAGCACAGACCGGCGAGATTTTATGGGAATATCCCGGCTGGAAGATTCGAATTGCAAATGTCCCGTCGCCTCTGGTTGTCGGAGACGGGCTCATTTTTCTATCGGGCGGATATAATGCCGGTTCTATGATGCTCCAGCTAACTCAGGAAAACGACAATATAATGCCGCAGCAAGTTTTCCGACTTGGGCCGGAAGTTTTCGGCTCGGACCAGCAAACACCGATTTTTTACGAGGGACATATTTACGGAATTCGGCCGGACAAGCAATTAGTCTGCCTGGACCTGAACGGCGAAGTCGTCTGGTCAAGCTCACGGACCAATCAGTTTGGTCCTCGCGGGCTTGGACCATATTCGATTGCCGATGGATTAATTTATATTCTGGACGATAACGGGACATTGACATTAGCCGAAGCTACTCCTGCCGGGTATAATCAGCTTGCCCAGGCGAAAGTTCTCGAAGGTCCCGATGCATGGGCGCCTATGGCATTTGCATCCGGAAGATTGATTATCCGGGATATGAACCGGATGGTCTGTCTCGATATCGCTGAGCATTAAAAGTCATCGACGTCAGCAGTTTTTACTTTTACGGCGATGTCCCTGTTAAAATCGGGAAGGTCGATATTTAATTCATTATTTTGACAGTATGCCTGATAGGTATCGATAATGCCGCCGTCACCGCGTGTTGCGTAACATTCTATCGTATAGGAACCGTCACTAAGACCTTTCAATGTGAAAATTACATCACTGAAGGTACCGTAGGGAGTTTCTCCTTTCTGGCTGCCGATGTCGTAAACCCATATATAGGATCGGTCGAGTCCGGCCAATCCGAGAAAACGCAGATAGCCCTGATTATTGTCACCATTCTCTTTGAATTCGTAGTTCGATATGTTGAACCAATCCTGCCCGGTATTTTCTATCTGTACGATATGTTGGCCGGCGGGAATCGGAACTTCGATTACGAAATTACCGGAACCGGCGGGATAGCTCCGTGATAAAATTTCCTGGCTATCGACAAGCACCCGCAGACTGTTATTACACCAGTCGGCGGTGCTTTGGACGTGGATTTTCAAAGTGCCGTCCTGTGAGAATTCCAGATTAAAAGTTGGATCCGACCTGTATTCCGATTTGGTGGAACCATGCAGCCACTGCGAAAGGTTTCCAATACCCGGAACGGTTCCATCGGTGGCAATATCAAAGACCGTCTGTGTTGAAACGGCCCAGAAATCTGACAGACCCGGATGAGCGGATGCATATAAAGGCATGTCTTCTGTGATAATATCCGCTTTTGAAAGATTATGTGCCGCCGGGTCCTCGCCTGCGGTATAAACCGACAATGCTTTGAATTCGTCATAACAGTTAAAACGCTCGATAAAATTATCCCACCACCATAAATTAGCGGTGGAATTGACGTGAAACGCGCTCCAGATGCCGTTGTGAAGGACCAGCCTGCCTTCGTTTTGATTGTTTTGGTCGAAACTTCCGAATTCACCCATAATAACCGGCTTGTTGTAAGAGCTTAATCTGTTGAAAGCTTCCTCGAAAAAACCTATTACATAGGAGCTGTAATAATGAACCTGAATAAGGTTGATATTATCCAGAGACCATAAATCATCGAATCCGGAAGAGTCCGAACTGGTTGTCACCGGGTGTCCGAATGGATCGATAGATTTTATATAATCGGACATTTCCTCGTGCCAGTCCACGACACTCTGCCGGTTATTTCTCCAGCCGTCGGTGTATTGAACCTCGTTCCATAGTTCCCAGGCAAGTATGGCATTTGAATAGCCCCATCGGGCAATTATGTAGTGATACTTGTTTTTCGTGAGCCTTATCGCTTCGTCATCGGTGAAGAAATCATCCGGTTTTTCCAGAAATCCGCCGTCTGCAGCGGCATAAATAATATTATAGGGATTTTCGTTCCAGTTCGGATTTGTTGTTGTGCTGAATTGGCCGTGATGCTGCAAAACCAGTTGGATTGCAATCCCGTTTTGTTCGCAGCTTTCGATTATCCGGTCCAGCCTCCATGCAATCGGCAAACTCAGCACTCCGACGCCGTCGTAGTAAAGTTTGTTGTCGCTCCATTCCAGAGTCGTGCCCTGATAGAAATGGGTCATCCAGATACGGGTCCAGTTTTCCCCGACGTTGTGCATTTTTTCAAATATATCTTCCCACTGACCGGTTCCGTTTTCATTAAGCCATGCCACATTGTGACCTATTGGAATGTATGGCTCGTTATTGTCGTATCGCATATAGTATGGATTGCGGTCGTCGAGCTTGATAATTCCCTTTTCATTGCTTTCGACACAGGTAAAAGTAATATCCGTATCGATTTGATTTGTGCCGTTATGGTCGCTGATAGTAATCTGATTGATTAAATAAGTGCCGGGCCGGGCGGGGGCGAAACGAATCATCCAGCAGGAATTGCGTCCGTTGATAAAGTACCCTTGTGAATTCTCATCGTACTGTTCGTAAATAAATGCCGGGATTGTGACTTCATTGGCGTCGGGTTTTGTGATGGTAACCGTGATATTGACAATATCCGGATCGAAAGGATTGTCATAATTTTCGGATAGTGTGAAAGAGACCTCGAATTTCTGATACCGTCCGATGGTTGCGGCATTTTGTGAGATGGATGTTATTTCGGTTTGTGCTCCGGCGAATACCGGAAAAAGACATAGTAAGTTGATTGTCAGATAAAGAGGATTCTTGAACACACCCGTCAACTTCCTGCACTCCAAATATTTTTATGGACTCAATAATTCAGCAAAAGAATCTGAATTTGATACCGAAATTCATATCATTATATAAAATTCATTATATCAAAATGAAATAGACAAATCCAGATTATTAAACATAACAGCAATGTGGTAATAGTGATTTGAGAAAGGGCGGTTCGGAAAAACCGCCCTCTGACTATGTTAGCAGCAGGTCAAAACTATTTAACGTGTCTGGTTATGTTGTTTTGCCTGTCTGTCTCAATTTAGCTGTCTTTTGCCTCGAATTCGGCGTCGATGACGTCGTCACCGCCTTTTCTTTTCGCTTCTTCTTCCGGTGGCGGAGCTTGCTGTGCGGCCTCGGGATCCGGAGCGGAAGTCGCCTGTTTTTTTGCCGCCTCTTCGTAAAGCACTTTGCCCAATTCCTGACTGGTGGTGCCGAGGTTCTCGATTGCCTTTTTTATCGCATCGGCATTGTCACCCTTGATAGCCTCTTTAAGGTTGTTGACCGCGTTTTCGATTTTGCCGCGAGTATCGGCGGAAACTTTTTCGCCGTGCTCCTTTAGCGTCTTCTCCGTTGTGTAAATCAACTGGTCTGCCTGGTTCTTCAAATCCACAACTTCTCGTTTCTGTTTGTCTTCTTCGGCGTGGCTTTCAGCCTCTTTTGTCATCTTGGTAATTTCATCCTCATTCAATCCGGAGCTGGATTTGATTTCGATTGACTGCTGTTTACCGGTGCCGAGGTCTTTTGCCGAGACATTCAGAATTCCGTTGGCATCGATATCGAATGCGACTTCGATCTGCGGAATACCACGCGGAGCCGGTGGAATTTCGGCAAGCTGGAATCTGCCTAAGGTGCGGTTATCCCTGGCGAATTCCCTCTCTCCCTGAAGGACGTGAATGTCAACAGTGGTCTGGTTATCGGCGGCGGTCGAGAAAATCTCCTTTTTACTGGTCGGGATTGTTGTATTGCGTTCGATTAGTCTGGTCATAACCCCGCCTAAAGTTTCGACGCCCAGTGAAAGCGGCGTTACGTCCAGCAGTAAAATATCTTTTACGCCGGCGTCACCTGCCAGGACCGCTCCCTGAATGGCAGCGCCGAGAGCGACAACCTCATCCGGATTGATGCTCTTGTTCGGATCTTTGCCGAAGATGTCTTTGGTAATTTCCTGAACCTTCGGAATTCTTGTCGAACCGCCGACAAGCAATACTTCGGCAATGTCACCGGGATTTATCTTGGCATCGGCCAGTGCCTTGCGGCACGGTTCTTTTAGCCTTTCAAAGATCGGTTCCACGAGTGATTCGAACTTGCTGCGAGTGATGGTAATCTGCAGGTGCTTCGGCCCTGATGCGTCGGCGGTGATAAACGGCAGATTGACCGTGCTTTCGACCTGCGTGCTCAATTCGCACTTGGCCTTCTCAGCGGCTTCCTTGAGTCTCTGGTGCGCCATGGGGTCCTGACGTAAGTCGATACCCTCGGTTTTCTTGAATTCATCCGCAAGGTAATTAATCAAAACGGCATCGAGGTCGTCACCGCCAAGGTGGGTATCGCCGTTGGTGCTTAGTACCTCGAAGACATTATCGCCGATGTCAAGAATGGAAATATCGAATGTTCCGCCGCCGAAGTCGAAGATAGCTACTTTTTCGTTCTTTTTCTTTTCCAGTCCGTATGCGAGAGCGGCGGCGGTTGGTTCGTTGATAATACGATCGACTTCGAGACCGGCGATTTTTCCGGCGTCTTTCGTGGCCTGACGCTGCGAATCATTAAAATATGCCGGTACGGTAATGACGACGTTAGTTACTTTTTCGCCGAGATAATCTTCCGCTGTTTTTTTCAGGTCCTGCAGTATCATTGCCGAAATTTCCGGCGGAGTATATTCTTTACCGCGTACATCTACTTTTACCAGCTCATCCGCGGCACCGGTTATCTTGTACGGGACAATCTTTTCTTCGGATGATACCTCGTTATGACGCCGGCCCATAAAACGCTTAATAGAAAATACGGTATTTTCAGGATTGGTTACCTGCTGATGGCGGGCGATCTGGCCGACAAGCCTTTCGCTCTTATCGGTAAATCCGACCACCGACGGAGTCAGTCGAGAGCCGGAAGAATTTATCAAAACCTTTGGTGCCGAACCTTCCATCACGGCGACCACCGAATTTGTCGTTCCCAAGTCTATTCCTATGATTTTTGCCATGGTTATATTCCTTTCGCAATGTTCCTAATTATCATCTGTATAGAATGTGCAAAAAACGTGCCAGTTATGAATATATATAACAGATATGATATAACATGCTCTTATACAAGTAGTTATAGGGCATTAGATAGTTTTTGAAATATTTCTGCACCGCTTTTTTGTGCCATTATGGCAGAATTTGCTTCTGATAATAAGACAAAAACAGCTTTTATGAAACTGCCTATCTTAACATTGGGTTCGTTTTGCATTTTTTCTTCAGATTTCATGATTTTATGATTTCAAGCTTAGAAATTTGTATTTCCGGCCAAAGGCTGGCGAATTGGGTTCGTTTTTTCAAATTCATTTACGCAATACGCACCACGCATCCCTCAATACGAAATAAACTTGCCCTGAGCGGAGTCGAAGGATTGGCTTTGTTTTCAATTTTTTTACCACGGCGAAAGTAGGTAGTGTAACAAAGCCGGATTGCCCGCCGGCTAAATATGAAATGTTTAATTTTTGAATTGTCATTTCGCGTTTTGATTTTTGCATTTTAATTTCTGACTTGCTATCCCCTAAACCCTATCCCCTATTTATAATTATACCGGCAATCGGTCGAATGTAAGGAAAATTCCCCATTTCCCGGTAAAAAATGTCAATGACTCGGCTCGTTATGCAGACCAAAAAATGTTACGTACACCACTATCGCGAAAAAAAGGTTGTAACTCACGAATCTGTTAATATAATGCTAATAGTCCTTTTGATTAGTCGAAAGGACTATTGAGGTAATTTAAGGCCTAAATGCTGGTTGTTAACCGGATTGCCGGAGAATAATTTACCAACGACTGGACATTATTCATTTTGTTCTTTTTTGAGGTAAAAGTTAGATGGTTTTCAAGGCAAAACAGTGGGATTATTTGAAAAGGGCCTGGCATTTGACGCCGCGAGAGATAAAAGTGGCCAAGCTGGTATGTCAGGATTATGATAACAAAAGGATCAGCCAAAAATTGAACGTATCATATAACACCGTGCGTGCTCATCTGGGTAATATTTTTCGAAAGGTCGGTGTCAACAGCAAAGCCAGCCTTATCCTGACATTTATCGAGATACTCCAAAAAGTTAAAGTATAGTTTTTCATTTGCTTGCACAAGCAGATACTAATACTACCAATGGCTAATTAATAATCAGTTCACAACTAAATAATGCTAATAGTCCTATTGATTAGTCGAAAAGACTATTGAGGTATTTATATACAAACCTATACGATTTGTTCTATTTTCATAGTTCTGTCTCCTGTGTTCTGAATTCTCCATTAGGAGACCCAAGGAATGACTTCTGTCTTTTTTCTTTTCCAGCGGAGGCTATAATAAATTCTAAGCACGAAAAGCGAAATTCTAAACAATATCGAATTACCAAAACTCAAATTATCAAAACGATAATACAGTAATGTTTTTTCATTGTTTGGAATTTGGATAATTGGAATTTTGAATTTGTTTCGAGTTTCGAAATTAAATATTAGGATTTAATTTGGTTTCTTACCACAACACCCTATCTGATGTACACTAACTTACGCTACTTCCACCTTAATTTTTCTAGCTCTTTTTCGGTTCGTATGAACTTGACAGTGCCGTCATTCAGGAGGACGCAGCCGCCGGGAGGGTCGTGGTTGTCGAAGGTGAAAAGTTCCGGCCCGCCGTGCTGGTTCCAGCCGGCTTTGGTCTCGAATAATAAAACCATATCGCCCGGAGAATCCGGCTGGCAATTCGGATTCATTGCATAATGACATTTACCTTCTATTGCACTCGGGCAAATAAGCAATTTTCTGCCTCTTTTAATAGAGTCACACCATGTTTTTGAGTCCGGGTATGGATTTAGGGTTCTAATTGAGGGGCCTTCATTGAGTTTAGTCAATCTGCCGTGATGGAAACACAACCGGTACCAAAGATCTTCCAGATTTGCCGCACAATGCATTCGAAGATCAATTTCCCTTATCTGCCGAGGCATTATCTTTCTTAGGCTCAATAAGGTTTCTAGGGGAATCACTAATTTTTTTGAGGATAAGTTATAATATCCTAAGTGCACACCATTAATTGAGATAGTTTTGTCATTATATATAGTAAATGATGTCGGAAGCTTATCTTTATAATGGCAAGTAACCTCAATATAACTGCGATTGCGTTCCCAATCTACGCCACATGTCTCGGTCCGGTAGCTGACATCATTTGTAAAGATTTTTATCTCGTTGGGATCTGTAATAACAATCTTTCCAGAGTCCAGATATTCCTTCTCTGGAAGGCTCAGGAGGTTTTGTTGAGTGGGATATGGATATAAATGTTCGAGTATTGAGGGTTTAAATTCAAACTCGATTTTTACACAGGAAGCCAAATCCGGTGGATCAATGTTCAGGTCTTTATATCCTTCATATTTTCCCAACCTGTATGGAATACTCAGGTCATTAACGACAGTCCTTAAGATTCGTTCTTCCTTTTTATAACGTGATTTTGAGATTAATACTTGTTCATTCCTTGAGAAAGTATGTTCTTCTTCAAAAATCCAGCTATATGGTTTAGGTCTTCTGAGAATCACTTCCCTTAGGTTCCCCTGATAATATGCCAGTTCAATAGCAAGGCTTGTGGCGTATTTAAGTTCCTGATCATCTTGTTGAATCTGCTTGGTGAGAGATTTAGCATAGTAAGGTATTTTTTGGAAAATCGATTCGGTTTGTCTTTCTCCCGGTCGCAAACGGACATAATTTCCATAATATGTAGTTGGTGGGCCGCAAAACTCGGTTACGCTTTCTATTCTTGGTTCAAGGCTTGAGCGTAGTGCAAGTGTCTGTCCATCTTCGGCAATATATGTTTCAATGCCTGGCTTTATTAACTCTTCATAAAGGTATTCTCCAAAATAAATCCAGATATCCTGCTCGGAATCGTTTCTTATTTCATATTGCAACTTCAAAGCCTCGTCGGTTATATCCAATGAGGTCACAACAATGCTCAAGCCGTTTGTTTCTGTAGTATCGGAATTGTTGTCAGGCTTATCCTGTGCATGTATTATCGACAGGGCAAACAGGCAAAGGATTGTAAAAACGATTGAGTATTTATTCATATCTACTCCTTCCGCTTTAGAATATAAAGAGCAAATATTTTATCCTACAGTCATATTTAACAGGATACATCCGTGTATCGCAGGTTTTAATCTTTATTGCGTATCCTGATTTAGGGCGGAGCGGATAATTTTTGCGCGGAGTGCGTCTCTGCCGTTCGGGTCGAGCGGCTTGCCGTAGTTCAACTGCAGGTGTGCCGGCAGGGTGAGCATGAACAGGCGGTTGATTGTCGCAATCGAAACCTGGCGTGTTTTGTCCGCCGGAGAAGTCTCGCAAAGGGTGTGGAGCTTATCTATCGCCGGGGTGGAAGCTCCCATATATTTTTGCATATTAATGCCTAATCTGAGGTGGCTGAGCAGAAACAGTGCTTCCTGCGAGCTGATTAAGTGGGCGTTTTGCAGCAGGGCCATCGCACGGGAGATTTTATCGTCCAGGATGTCCGGCTGTCTGGAAAGCAGGTGATTTCTTGCCGCTTTTTCGAATTCCGTGATTTCAGGTATGATTGCTTTTTCGAACTGCCGGACGATATCCGCTTCCGAGAGGCCGAGAGTCACCTGGTTGGAAAGCTGATACAGGTCGCTGACCGCTTCGGTTCCTTCGCCGAACAGGCCGCGTACGGCAAGGCCCATATCCTTCGCGGCGTTGAAAAATTTCTCTATTTTACCGGTCATTTTCAAAGCGGGCAAATGCAGCATGACCGAAACTCTTATTCCCGTACCGAGATTTGTCGGGCAGGCGGTCAGGTAGCCGAACCGCGGACTGAATGCGTAATCGACCTTTTGCTCGATCGTATCGTCGATCCGGTTGATCTGCTCGAAACACTGGGACAACTGGCAGCCGGCCTTGAGCACCTGGATTCGCAGGTGGTCCTCTTCGTTTATCATGGCGGTGAAAAATTCTTTCTGGGCCATTACTACGCCGCGGGGGCCTTTGCCGAAGGCCAGGTGTCGGCTGATGAGATGTCTTTCGACGAGGAAATGCCTGCTCAAGGCAGGCGCTTTATCCACGCTGATATAATAAACCTTATCGCCGAGCTCGAGCGTCATCAGCACGTCTCTGAGCTTTTCCAGTATGGCGGTTTTTTCCGTATTCGAGCAACGGCTGAGGAATTTATATCCGGAAAGATTTCTCGCTAAGCGGATTCGAGAGGATATGACGATATCGGCCAGCGGGCCTGAGCCGCTAAACCATTCGTTTATGTCATGACTTAAATTGGTTAGTTTCATATTAACAAAAAACGCCGTGCCTCTCGGGCGGCATTCTAATAAATTTCACATTGCTTTATTTTGTCCCGCAGCCTGGCGGCCAACTCGTAATCCTCGCATTGCACCGCGGCCGCCAACTGCCGGCGGAGGCTCAAAAGCTCCATCTGCTTTTTCGTATCACTCGGTGTTGTCGAAGGAATTTTGCCGCAGTGATTCGTACTGCCGTTGTGGGCCTTCTCGATCAGCGGATTCAGCGATTTCGAAAAGACCTCGTAATCGTGCGGGCAGCCGAGCACTCCCTCCTTGCGAAACTGAGCTAAAGTAAAGCCGCAGTTGGGACAGGCGACCTGCTGTTCCGTTGGGCCGGAAAGCTCGTCATCGCTCGGGGCAACGGCGAGAAGATTGCTCAGCAGCTCGTTTATCGGAATATGACTTTTTATGGTAATATCCTGCTGGGCGGCACATTCCTCGCAGATATGCATTTCCGTTCGTACCCCGTCGGTGATTTCGGTCAGGTGGATTGTAGCACTGTTTTTGTTACAAATCTGGCACTGCATCATTAACTTTCTTTTATCAATACAGCCTGTACGAGCCGATTCTTAACGAATTGATCCTTACTCAAATATCATTTTACCAAAAAAACATATTTTTGCAACAGGTCAATCGCGAACTTCTGTAAAACTGCATAAATAATCGGCATTTTTTATGCCCGGCTGAAAATCGAATCGATTATTCGCCGAATTTTGCCGAGCAGCCGGGGGCCTCGACGACTTCGATGCTTTGCAGTTTTACCCCCTGCGGCAGCCTGGATTTAAGCTTATCGTATATATATTTCGCTACGTTCTCGGCCGTAGGATTGTTCTGCCGGAAATAGCCTGTCTTTTCCAGTGCCGTATTATCAAGCTCGGCCACGCAATCTTCGAGCAGCTCCCTGAGTTTGTCGAAGTTCATCACGATTCCTATATTATTGAGCCTGTTGCTGCTGACATCGGCCCTGACCTGCCATTTGTGATTATGTGAAGGTTCTTTCGTGCCGTCCGGGAGAATCAACCGGTGTGATGCCTGAAAATATGTTTCGACACTGATTGTAAACATAACAAATAACTATATTCAAAATGGTAGCAAAAAGTGAACTAAAGTTTTAAGTGTCTAAAGTGCCTAAAATTAAGACTTTTACTTTAGTTCACTTTAGGCACTTTAGTTCATTTTAGACACTTGATATTTTTCATTTATTGAGACGTTTTTTCAGTCTTTCCCGGATGTTTTTGGGAATCAGGTTCGTCAAATCGCCGCCCAACGAGGCAATTTCCCTAATCAGGGTCGAGCTGGTAAAGCCGTACTGCTCGGAGGTCATAATAAAGACCGTCTCTATTCCGGCAACCGCCCGGTTGGTCATAGCGAGCTGGAATTCGTACTGGACGTCTGTAAGGCTCCGCAGGCCGCGAAGGATAACGTCCGCTTTTCTTTGTGCTGCGTATTCGACCGTCAGGCCTTCGAAACTCTCGACATGGACGCCCGGCATTTTCTTTTCTTCCAATAGCTCACGGATCATTTCCACGCGTTCTGCCGGCGAAAAGAGCTGGTTCTTTATAGGGCTTCGCCCGACGGCGATAATCAACTCGTCGAAGAGCTTTATACTTCTGCTGACAACGTCCAGATGGCCGTTTGTAAACGGGTCGAACGAGCCGGGGAAAATCGCCCTGACAAATTTTTTAGCCATTATTACACCTTAAAAAAACAGCCAGTTATTATACTCCAGGCTCGCCGCCTGTCAAAATATATCTGGTGGAACCTGATGTCGCAAATTGCGACTTCAAGTTGTTAAATTTCTCTTTAGTGAGTTGGAACATAAAATCATCGGGGAAGCGATCAATATTGCGTTTGACCTGTTCGTTGAGTCGCCTGGTTGTAACGCCGTATAGTAGAGCGAGGTCTGAATCAAGAATCACCTTCTGGTCTCTTATCAACAGAATTTTGCTTTCTGCTCTTTCTGTCAGGACAATCGCACTTTGTTTTTTCGCCATAGTTTTTCCTCAACGCATGAAATAACAGGCAGTAATTATACAAGCAAATAACAATATGTCAAATAATGGAGTATTTGCTTATAACTACTTCAACCATTGGTCGAGCCAGGCGATTACGGTATCGTGCCAGAGGATGGAATTTGCCGGCTTGAGGACCCAGTGGCTTTCGTCCGGGAAATAAAGCAGCTTGCTGGGAATACCCCTTCGCTGCAGGGCGTTGAATGTGCCGAGTCCCTGTGTATCGGCGACACGAAAATCCAGAGCGCCGTGAATGACTAACATCGGCGTCTTCCAGTTTTGGACGTAGTTCACCGGATTATGCTTTTCATAAGCCTGTGGATTTTCCCACGGCGTGCCGAGATGGTCCCATTCCGGGAACCAAAGCTCTTCGGTATCGAAGTAAGCCATCCGCTCGTCGATATTGCCGTCGTGATTGACGAGACAGCCGAAGCGGTCGGGCCAGTTGCCTTCGATCCAGTTAATCATGTATCCGCCGAACGAAGCTCCCAGCGCCCCGACCTTTTCGCCGTCCATCCAGGGGTATCGCTCGAGTGCGGCAGCGAGTCCTTTTTGTAAATCTTCGAGCGGTTTGCCGCCCCAGTCGCCGCGGATGGAATCGCAGAACGCCTGGCCGTATCCGGTCGAGCCGTGGAAATCGACCATCACCGCCGCGTAACCGGCACCGGCGTAGGCCTGTGGATTCCAGCGGTAGTGGAACATATTACCGAACGAGCCCTGCGGGCCGCCGTGTATCAAAAAAGCTACCGGATATTTTTTGCCGGGCTCGAAATCGGCCGGCTTGACTACATAGCAGTAAACCGTCTCATCATTCCAGCCGGAGAAAGTAAACTGTTCGTATTCGCCCATTCTCGCGGCGGCGACTTTGTCTTTGTTTATTTCGGTTAACTGCCGAATGTCACTGCCGTTGGGATTGGCCGAATGTATTTCAACCGGCGAACGAAGATTGTTCATCGTATAGATGATTTTTTCACCTGCCGTACTCGGCGAGCCGATTGTGCCGTCTTGGACTATGGTTTTAACATCCCCGGTTTTGACATCAACTGCGAACAGAGACACTTGCCCCAGATTTGTCGCCGTTGCATATATTGTTTTGCCATCAGCGGAAAAACACAGTGACGAGGGACTTCTGTCCCATTTTTCAGTTAAGACCCTGGGTTTTCCGTTAGGCCAGGGACGCAGGACAATTCGGAATCGGTCGGATTCATAGCCGGGACGGGCCATCGCAAGATATGCTAATGTTTTGCCGTCGGGTGAAAAGACGGGATTGGTGTCCCATGCCTCGTTGTCGTCGGTCAGGCATACGGGCGGCTGGGAGCCATCGACCGGGGCAATATAAAGATCGAAGTCTGTTGACCACGGCTCACTGCGTCCGACGTCACGGGCAGAGAAAATAATACCCAGGCCATCCGGCGTGAATGTAATTTCCTCCGGGCCGCCGAACGGTTTCGAGGGAGTATCGGCGTCCATGCCCTGCATAACATCTACGGCTTTACGGCCATCAACCGGCATTACGAACAAATGCGAGCGCCGTCCGTCTTTCCAAGTGTCCCAGTGACGAACGAAAATGTTCTCGTAAATCCTGCCGGTGGATTTTTTTTGCTCGATCTCATCGAGTCTTTTTTGGGTTTCGGCAGGGCCGTTGGAATCGGGAAAGACTTCCATGGTGAAGGCAAAATATTTGCCGTTGCGGCTTACAATGAGATTTCCTATATCGAGCGGTTCATCTGTTATCTGCCGGGCCTCGCCGCCGTCAATGGGAATTCGCCAGATTTCCGATGAGTCTGAGCGAGTGGAAACGAAATATACCGATTTACCGTCGGATGCCCAGCAGGGATTGAAATCGGCCTCCGGATTGGTCGTCAATTGACGCAGGCCGGTTCCGTCCGTGCCGATGAGCCATAGGTCGGTGCGTCCTTTATTCGCTTCGAGGTCGGTTTTTCTGACGACAAAGGCAATACTTTTGCCGTCCGGCGAGACTTTCGGGTCGGAGATTCTATCCATAGCCAGCATGTCATGAACGGAAAACGGGTGTGTCTGCTCGGAATTTTGGAAGGCCAGACAACTTGGAATCGACAGTATAAGAACCAATAGAAGGAATATGCTCTTGTACATAAGTTTTCTCCTTAACAAATTGAAAAGAGCGGTTATATTTGTTTTTTAACAGAAAATATCGTTCTTTGCAAATCGAAGATACAGAAAAAGAATTTTTTGATTTATATCGTAAAGGCTGGAATTTATGCACAGATTTTTTGTTTCACCTGATAGCTTGCATGGCGAAAGGATTATTCTTGCCGGTCAGCAGGCCCATCAGATACGGGATGTTTTACGGATGAAGCCCGGCGAAAAAATAATCGTTCTGGATAATACAGGTTACGAATACACGGTGTCGCTTTCCAGGATTGAGCGGCAGGAAGTTAACGGCGAGGTGATTGACCAAAACAAATCCGAAGGTGAGCCGAAGGTACAGATAATTCTCTTCCAGAGCCTTTTGGCCCGGGAGAAATTCGAATGGGTCCTGCAAAAATCCACGGAAGTCGGCGTGTGCAGCTTTGTGCCTGTAGTGACACGGCGAAGCATTATCCGTCGGTCGGAATCCGTCACGGCTAAAAAGATGTCACGATGGCGAAGTATTATCACCGAAGCGGCGGAACAGTCGGGCAGGGGCAGAATACCCACACTCGAAAAGCCTCTTAATTTTTCGGAGGTCCTTTCCGAACTCGATGATTTTGATTGCTATCTTTTCGGTTCCACTCAGGCTGAAACACTGGCTTTGAGAGAAATAATAAAAGCAGAAGGTTTTGAGTTAAAAAAGATTGCCTTGTTTATCGGGCCGGAGGGAGGATTTACAGAATCGGAAATCGCCGAAGCCCGCGGCAGGGGGGCGAAGACATTTAGTCTTGGTAAGCGAGTACTGCGAACAGAAACCGCCGCTGTTGTCGCCTCGGCAATTATCCTCTATGAGCTGGAACAATAATTCGTTAGAAAACTAAGCGATTCTATCTGCTATTTAGACTATTTGAATTTACGTGGATGCGTTTTCCTTTTTCCCGGTCGGATCAGATTCTTCCCTGGTCAGGGTAATCGGGATATCAAGCCAGAAGGTCGAACCTTCGCCGAGCTCACTGTCAACGCCTATACTGCCGGCGAGCATAGCTGCCAGTTCGGCACTGATGGCAAGTCCAAGACCGCTGCCGGTTGACAGCCTCGTCAGGGAGCCGTCGGCTGTGCCGAATTTCTCGAATATCTTTTCTTTGTCATTCTCAGCAATCCCGCAGCCGGTATCGGTCACTTCTATCCGGAGTGTTTTTTCATCCGGTTTCAGGAAGGTGTGAATTTCTATCCTTCCCCGTTCCGGCGTAAACTTAACGGAATTGCTCAGGAAATTATAAACAATCTGCTGAACTTTTCCTGCATCGGTCACAAGCTCCGGAAGGTCCGGGTCGATCGTGACTTTGACTTTGATCTTCTTTTTTCGAGTTTCCAGTGAAAACGACGAAACAGCGGATTCTATGAGCGGCTTTACCGATGTTTCTTCTATGTGCAATTCGATTTTACCTGCTTTTGTTTTGGCCAGGTCCAGAAGGTCGTTAATCATATTTAGAAGCCTGTTTCCGCCGGTGATGATGTTCTCGGTATATCTTTTAACTTTATCCTTACTCAGAAGGGCGGGTTTATCCCGCAGTACCTGAGCGAAGCCGAGAATCGAGTTCAAAGGTGTTCTGAATTCATGGGAGATATTTGCCAAAAACTCGCTCTTGACCTTGTTGGCTTTGAACAGCTCTATGTTACGGTCGGAAAGTTCCGCAATTTTGCCGTCAAGCTGTTTGTTCGCCTGGCGGAGTTTTTCCTGGGCTTCCTGCAGACCGTCGAGCATGTTGTTAAAGGCGAAGGCCAGTTTTTCGTATTCGTCGCCGGTTTTGATTGAGCTTCTTATATCGAGATTGCCTTCGGCAACATTATTTACCATCGACCGCAGGTGCCTTATAGGCCTCAGAATGACCCGTTGAGAGATCCAGTAGAATGCGATAATCGCACCGATTCCTGCTATCAGTCCGGCGACACTTACCCAGACCCAGTTAAGAAGGTACATTTTACCAATTTCTGCGGCCGGGCTCCGGGTAATCACTACACCGATCAGCTCGTTTGGGGAAAAAGCACCGGCGGATCCCTGCGGATTGTGACAGCTTATACAATTGTCATTCGCTTTGAAGATTCTAATATAATTGCTGTGAGTGAGGCCGTTGATCTTTTCGAAGCTGAAGATGTCATTTCTGCCGTCTTCGGTTTTGAGTAATTCGATTTTTTCCTGTTGCTCCGAGGTTAGTTGCTGCAGTTGTTTTTGCTGCAGCTCGCTGTCTTTGGTGAAGCGTATCCAGCGTATCTGGGTGTCATTCGCATCGAGGATCTGTCCGTTAAATCCCAGTGGCACCTGACCGGGGTTTTTGAGCTGAAAGTGTTGGCGATACAGCAGCGTTTCGGCCTTTGCTCGTTCGGTATCGAGAAAATCAGTTTTTACAAGCTGTCTCATCCAGATATAAGGCAAAATCAGTGCGATAATTAAGGTTAGAACCACCGCCAGGCCGAACATTATCTGGCATTTAACAGCCAGCGAAAGAGGAGAAAACCGCAGGGATTTTAGTATCCTCTTCCAGATTTTGTTTATGAACAGACGTTTCATATAAAAAAATCGGAGTTATTACCTCGTTTTCTTCTTCACGGTTTTCCTTGCAGGTTTGGGTGGATCCATTTCGGCTCTTAGTCTCGGCAGGGTGTTCGGATATTTTTTCTGGATAAAATCAATAAGTTTTTCCCTGACTTCGCATCGCAGAGACCAGGCGGACGAGGCATCCGACGCACTCATCAAGGCTCTTAGTTCGACCGTGCGGTCGGTAGTATTTGTCACCTGCAATACGCAGACCTTTTTATCCCAAAGTTCCGATGCTTCGAGAAGACGTTGCAACTCTTTTCGGATGGCATCGAACGGAACCGTATAGTCCACATATAGAAAAACAGTCCCCAAAATATCGGCGGTGACACGCGTCCAGTTCTGGAAAGGTTTATCTATGAAGTATGTAATCGGTACGATAAGTCGTCGGAGGTCCCAGATTCTGACTACAACATAAGTTAATGTTATCTCTTCTATTCTGCCCCATTCGTTTTCAACGATGACAACGTCGTCAACACGTATCGGCTGAGTGAACGCGATTTGCAGGCCGGCTATAAATGTCCCGATAGTTTTTTGAGCGGCAAAGCCTATCACGATACCGATAATACCGGCCGAGGCGAGAATTGTTGTACCGAGCTGCCGGATTTTGGGAAATGTCATAAGCATCAGAGCGAGTGCGATAATAAATATGAGGATATTCGTTATTCTTTTCAGCACCCTGAACTGAGTATGAATTTTGCGTGCCCTGAGATTGTCTTTGGCGTCAACCTCGAATCGCCTGATGATTACGTCTTCCAGTACGCAGACCGATTTAATCAGCAGCCAGGAAATAGCTGCGATAAGCATCAGTCCCAGTATATGATTCAGGCTTTGTGCGGTCGCCTCGGGTAGTGTTGCTGCGGAGGCTATGCGGATTGCCAAAAAAACAATGATCCATTGGAACGGCCTATAGCAGTGACGAATTACAGCATCATCGAGGAGGGTTTTAGAGTCCTTAGTGAATTTTCGGAGCAATTTATAGGCCAGAAAATGGCCGATAAACCCGATAAGTAAAGGAAGACCAACCGCCCAGATTGTAATTCTCCAGTTTTGTATTAGTACCCACATTTTGTTGCCCTCCGGACAATCAGTTAACATCTATAAATTACAGGTCTGAAATAATTTCGCCTATTTAAAATAAAAAAGCACTTGTTTCGGCGAAAGTCCGACCTCACTTTTATTGCTGTTGTTCTTTGGGATTATCTTCGGTTACATGTGAGTGTTTTTGCACTCGCAGATTCAATTCGTTAAGCTGTTTAATGTCCACCTCGCTCGGTGCTTCGGTTAACAGACACTGGCCTTTCTGGGTCTTGGGAAAAGCAATGACATCACGGATATTTTCCGTACCGGTCAGCAGCATCACGAGCCGGTCGAGGCCGAACGCGATACCGCCGTGAGGCGGCGCGCCGTATTCCAGGGCTTTTAAGAAGAAGCCGAACCGCTGCTGAGCCTGCTTTCTTGAAATATTGAGCAAATCGAAAACCTTTTGCTGGACCTTCGGATTATGGATACGAATACTTCCCCCGCCTATTTCTGAGCCGTTGACGACGATGTCGTATGCCTGTGAACGGATGTTGGCCGGGTCGGTTTCGAGTTTTCCCAGATCCTCCTCGACCGGCGAAGTAAACGGATGATGCAGTGAATCATACCGTTTTTCGTCGTCGTTCCATTCAAACAGCGGGAAATCCACCACCCAGACAAATTCGAATCGTCCCGGCTCGAAAAGCTTTAATTCTCGACCGAGCTTGCAACGTAGCGGAGCCAATGCCTTATTGGCCGCCTCCTTTGTATCGGCGACAAACAAAAGCAGGTCGTCGGCCTTTGCTTCGAATCGCTCGATTAGCTGCTGTTGTAATTCGGGGCTGAAAAACTTGGCCGAACCTCCGAACAAAGTAAGCTGGTTGTTTTCCGGTTTAACTCTGCACCAGGCCAGGCCCTTGGCACCGTAATCGCCTACGAAATTAGTGAGAGTTTTTTCAATATCACTTCTGGAATATTTTTCCCCGTTCGGGGCGCAAAGTCCCTTTACGGCTCCGCCTTTTTCGATGGCAGAGGTAAAAACTTTGAACGTGGTTTGTCCGGCTAAATCGGAAATATCCTGCAACTTCATGCCGAATCGCAAATCGGGCCTGTCGGTTCCGTAGTCGGCCATGGCTTCTGAAAATGACATTCTTCGCATCGGCAGAGCTACATCGATATCGAGAATTTCCTTCCAGATTTTTGCCACGAGGCTTTGATGTACGTTGATAACGTCGTCGGTATCGACGAAGCTCATCTCGACATCGATTTGAGTAAATTCCGCCTGCCTGTCCGCACGCGGGTCTTCATCACGAAAGCAACGGACAATCTGGAAATATTTATCGACTCCACTGACCATCAGGATTTGCTTAAAAAGCTGTGGCGATTGCGGCAGGGCGTAGAAACTGTTCGGAACCAGCCTGCTTGGCACGAGAAAATCCCTTGCCCCTTCCGGCGTGCTTTTGGCCAGCATCGGAGTTTCTATCTCCCAGAAACCCAGCTTATTGAAATATTCCCTGGCAATCATCGTAACATTATGCCGGATTCTAAGCTTGTGCTGCATGGCCGGTCTTCTCAGGTCGATGTACCGATTGATTAGTCGCAGCTCTTCGCCGGTCTTTTCAGCGTTTTCAAATTCGAAGGGTGGCGTTTTCGAGGTGTTAAGTATTTCTATTTTCTGAATGGCGACCTCGATTTCACCGGTTGCAAGTTTGTGATTCGTCATACCTTCGCTTCTCGGCTGAACTTCGCCTTCTGCGGCGATTACCCATTCACAGCGAAGCGTTCTGGCTATTTTATGAGCGTCGGGCTGAGTTTCGGGATCGAAAACCATCTGGGTCAGTCCTTCCCTGTCTCGGACGTCGATAAAGACAAGATTTCCATGGTCGCGATAAGATTGTACCCAGCCTGATAGAATCACTTTTTGACCGGCGTCTTCGAGCCGGATCTGGCCGCAGTTGTGCGTTCTTTTTAGCATTACATAATCTCTCAGTATAAAAAAAATCCTGTTCCAACTGGTGTGAAACAACGGCAGAACAGCATAGTCAAAAAATCCTGTCTCGTCAATAAACACTTTTTTTATGCCGAAGTTTAAATGTCCTGATTATATGGTCGGTAAAAAATCTTTTTTTCAACCGATTAAAAGGCCATTTGTAGAATATGAGATAAACACCTGTAAAAAGGTAGGGGTTTACGGCTTATTCCTATCGATTCCTCCTGAAGGTGAACTTTGCCGGATTGATTTCGTAGTAAAAATTGCCACGGGCTGGGGTCTTATACTTCACTACCCTCCTCCTAACCTCAGCCCATTCATTTTTATTACCAGCAATAGTATCTAATACTTTAAGAATAAGCCTTATACCTGCCTGAAAGACAGGAAATTGGGATTTGAGATTTTTGCACGTTGAAAAAACTAAAATCAAGGCCGAAAAAAGGGCTAAAACAATTAATGGTTTATATGTGAACCTTTCCTGATTTCCGGTCGTAGTATTTCATGATGGATATCGGGCTGGGGTTTTCAACTCTCCTTTCCTCCTTGCCTCAGCCCGTTTTTTTATTAATATTTACCGATTATGTACTATTTTTCGGAGAATAACAAAGATATAAAAAAATAACATTTTTTTTGATTTTATTGTTGACAGAAAATCAGAAGGCTTTATTATTACTTATACGAACTTTGATGGTGGGTCTAACAGTAGTATGATTGCGAGAAATAAAGCGTTATTTTTAGTAGAAAAGTGTTGATACTAAAAAGGGAATTTGGTATAATTAACTAAGCACATTCACAGGGCTGAGGATATCTCGCTTTTTCCTCTCCCTCCGCACCTCAGCCCTGTTTCCTCTTTTCCTTGACTCCTCAGGGGTCGAGGTCTTTCCTTTCCATCCGCTATTGAGCATTATCGAGCAAAAATTGCCTTGCCTTAACTTATTTTTCAATAAAATTTCATACCTAACAGGCAATTTGTTAATTTCAGGATTTTCCTGCAAAAAATTTATATAACTGAGAGTCGGTTACAGCGAAACATGCCTAATTTACGAAAAAAATCCCTAAATCCACGACTACAGCGGCAAAAATCCTGAATTAGATTATCAAAATTCCTTTTATACCGAAGCTTCATTCTTGATTTTATAAGCAACGAATATTATAATATAGCTAAATTATAGAGCTAAGGATCAATCCCCATATATTTTCTCGAAGGAGAGGGATTATGATGTCCACCCTCTATCGAGGAAAAGGCTCATTGAGGAGAATTGTTTTATCGTTTATAATAACGTTAGTCGTACAACAATACTTGGGTATTTTGTATTTATAAGACGGGATTTGTGGATGTGAATCAAAATAAAAAGCCTAAATCGCTCGATTATTCGGGCGGAAAGGAGTAGAATGGCAGGGAAGAAAAATCAAGATTGTTTCAGGTTGAATGTGAACTAAAAAATTCATAATAAAATTTTTGAAGGAGAAAAAAATGAAAAAAATAATTTTTACAACACTCATATTTTGTTTAGCGCTGGCTTCAGCGCCGATAATGGCCGCTATAGTTACGGAAGATTACATAAGTGACCCAAGTAAAACATACCTCAGTATCCATGAAGTTTATATGCATGATAGTGGCGGATACGACACGACATTATCCGGAGGAACAGTAGTTCACGTGATAGAGCCTAAAATGTATCCTACCGGTTATCCTGCGGATGATGATAGTTCAAGTTCAACTTGGGATAATGGTACAGGTAATTACTTTGAAACGACTGCTCCGGCAGGTACCGATTGGATCTGGGATACAGAACTGGCCCTTCGTCCGGGGCAAACAGCAGGAAGCGATACAGATAGTGCCAGATGGGGACATGCCGTATTGTTCAGGGTAGATTTCCCTATTCCTTCTAACGCTATTAATCTCAGTGCCACTATACACATATCTGCCGACAACTGTTGGACCTGCTGGATTAATAGTGGTCCAAAAGTAAGTAGCGATAGTGCATACAATACAACCACAACCGGCTGGGAGATAGGTCCCATGCTCCAGGCTCAGGTAAAGACTAACAACTGGCAAATGGTAGACCATGAAACTTTAACCGGCCTCACCGCAGGAAATCCAAACACGCTCTGGGTCCTTGCCGGTAACGAGGAGTATGACGAAAATGCCGATGGGACTATACCTAGTCAGTATACCTACTGGGAGAAAAATCCCGGCGGAGCAATCTTCTGGCTGGAAGTAACATACGAAGAAGAAGAAGAGGAACCGGGTGAAGAAGGCTGCACTCCGGGCTTCTGGAAGAACAACGCCGACAAGAAAGGCGCGTCCGCCTGGTACTGTTATGCTCCGGGTGACGACTTCAACGTTGAATTTGGTATTCCCGAAGTGGAATTGAGGGCTAAAGGCAAGAATGTTTATACTAATCCAACACTTTTGGATGCCTTAAATGCCAATGGCAGTGGCGTAAACCTGATGGCAAGAGCTGCTGTAGCGGCATTGCTCAACGCTTGTAATCCAGACGTCTTGTATCCGCTGACTTCGGATGAAATTATCGCAGCTGTGCAGCTTGCCGTAGCAGGAGGTCTTGAGCAGGAACTTGGTGAAGAGCTGGATGATTTAAATAATCTCGGCTGTCCAATCAACCAGAAAGGCGAACGTATCGTTCCGTTGCCTGAATAGAAGATATAAGCTCAATAAAAGGATAAGGGGACTGAAAAAACAGTCCCCTTTTTTCTTTATCCACGTGGCCAGTTAAGCATGAAAAAGATTCAGGTTGATATTGCTGCAATTAAAAGAATAGTTTTCAAATCCATATATTTGTTATTATCGATAATGATCCTCTCAGTAATAACCGGATGCGCCAAATCCGTGAATAATAATCCTCTCCGAGCGGTACAAAATGTCAATCCATCCGAAGGCGAAGAATCTCCTTTGAAGATTGTTATCTATACGGATTTCGAGTGCGGTGCCTGTGAGAGATTGAACCTGAAGATAGAGCCGAAACTCAGAGAATTTAAGGCCGCAGGAATTGTTCAGATCGATATCCGCCTGCTGGGAGCAATTAGTGATGACTCATTGCGTGCGGCCCAGGCGGCTCTTTGGGCGGCTGAGAAGGGGAGATTTATCGAATACCACGATGCGATGTTTCAGGCATTTCGGCAAAATACCGAAGAGCCCTGCTCGAAAGAAAAACTTATCGAGCTGGCCGACTCGCTCAGTCTGAATAAGAAAGCCCTGCAACGTTGTCTCGACAGCGACTGCAAAAAGGCGGAGCTGACCAAAAATATGGATATGGCAACAGCCGACGGCGTTGGCGTGCTGCCGGCCGTTTTTATTAACGGCACAAAAATCGAGGGATTCAAACCTTTGGAAACTTATATCGATGTGATAGACCGAGCGCTTGCGGAACAATCAAATTAATGCGGACGTGGTTTAAGCGGTACGCAACATTAATGAAAAAAAGCCTCTGTAGAAATATTTTTACAGAGGCTGTTGGTTTGCTGCTAAATTAAAACAGGCTTTTTATCACGCATATTTTCGCAATTTTATCCCTGCTACACTCAGTCCGAGCATACCGAGTAAAATTGCTCCCGGTGCAGGAACAGGTACTATCGATGTGGATGTGACTTTTCGCACGGCCCATTCTTCGAAGGTGGCATTAGCCGCATTGTGAACACCAAACATCGAATACAGATACACGAAATCCTTATCGCCGAAAAGCGCGTTTGGGATATAGGCAAACATATCGCCGCTGCCGCTTCCGGAATTTAAGGTGGCATCCAGGAGAATCCAGTTGCTCGCACCTGTAACATCCAGGCCAATCTCATAAATCATTGTGCCCAGTCCTGTCGGATGGTTTGTAAGGTTGCCCGCATCGGCCTGGTAAATTTCAAGTGCATCCAACGAAAGATAGCGACCTTCAGCTGAATTGTTCTGGTTAAGGTCCAGGAGGAATTCCCTGTAAAGTGTTCCACTTATATCGATGGTCGGGACGCTGTCGAGCAACAGCGATTGAGTCCACGGATCGGTCATTTCAGGGTACTGGGCGGGTCTGTAATCTGTGTTATAGCCTTGCTCAATCCCGTTTTTTTGGATTCGTAAAAACGGCTGGATGACACCCGAACCTGTCGAAGCGGTATCACTGTTGTAGGTGCGCCACGAAAGCTGATGTGGGCAAGCTGGCTAATCCAGCCTGGTCAAAGCTTAACCAGCAGACCAGAACAGAACTTTGCATGCAGGGCGGTAACAAACTGTGTGAAGCC
>Ga0272441_10002501_pt1 | contig 36925 bp, 25 predicted proteins | sample SSMProp6N_FD_193582 | JGI IMG/M metagenome (GOLD analysis project Ga0272441, IMG submission 193582) | Marine sediment archaeal communities from Little Sippewissett salt marsh, Falmouth, MA, United States - SSM-Prop-6N | ecosystem: Environmental > Aquatic > Marine > Wetlands > Sediment ...
AAGGAGCTGTCTTCTCCTGCTGATGTATGCTTTCTTATCGCTTTTCTTATATGTCTTGAGCACCGTGTACTCTTCGTGGCCTGGCGTTTTCATGTTTATTACCAACTACACGAGAATGCCTCGCCACACTCCTTTTTTTCGGTGTAGTTGATCTGTGACTTGCTGTCGGGTTATTCTTCATCGATGTGCTTGTCGCAGATGTGTTGTGATAAAACAATTGAAAAAATAGTCTATCATCGCCCAGATGATGTTTTAAAAGGCGATGCGTTCATTGATTTCTTAAAAATCTTTCTTTGATCACAACCCGTTATAAAAGCCGTAATGTGGTTTTATTGAACAATGCCATTTATTAATATTAGAAAAAAATCAGTGTATGGATAGAAATGTTTAAGGATAAATTCTCATATTGTTTCTCATAATCAAATAATAAAGAATTAAACCCGATAAAACGTGTTTGGTAATTAGTCTTAAGAACATTGTAATATAATCTATAATTTCCAGGTCCCTATGTGTTTTTGAAGAAATCTGAAAGTCCATTTTGGTCTTGGATTAGATGGGATTTGATATTAATAATAATATGTGTAAAATAAAATGACATATACTATAGTATTATATGTAATGATGAATCGATAATGAAGAATAACATTCAAAAAAACATTTCACTCTCAATCTACACTCTTAACCGAAAAGTATTGATCATACTTAAGTAATATAGGGGTAGGAGGGATAATGTTGTTTCAACTGCGCCCTGAATCTATTAAGACCTTCATTGAGGATAAAAGTATACGTTTGCCAAGATTTCAAAGGAAACAAACTTGGGGTATAGATAAAAATTTTAAGCTTTGCGTCAGTTTATTTAAAGATTATCCATTAGGCGTATTAGTAATAGATATTGAAAGAAAAAAAGGTAATAAATCTAAAAAGTGGTTATTAGATGGTCGACAAAGGCAACATGCTTTAAAACTCATGCAGAATCCTGATAATATATATAAATGGGCAAAATCTTTTATAGGGATTAAAAACACTGATTCTGATGAAGATATCATGGAGAAATTTAAAGATAGAATCGAAGAATATTTAGGACATTCGAAAGAGGATTATGAAGATAATGATTATGAAATAGAAAATGGAAAACAAACATCTCCAGAAGACCTCGATGAAGAAGAAAGTGCTGAAGAAGTTGAAGAACAACCGATTGATGACGATTATGATGAAAAAGATAATAATGAAAATATTGGGAAAGTTGCAAAATCTTCCTCTTATTATAATGCCTTTGATAGTCAATATGATAGTGGATTAGATGAATTATTAAAAATAATTTTATCCGTTCATCCTATGAGGAAAAATATTTCAGAATTTGCGAGATTATTCGATTTTCAGAATGAAGTAGAAGATATTGAATATACTAGACCGGATAATGAAGGTAAATTGTACGTAGATACGGATTCGTTAATACAATGGATAAAATATAAAAAATCTTCCCAAGGAGATTATCCTGAAACAGTCAATGAATTATTTAATTGGGTTACCAGTGGGAAAACAATAAAGGTTAAAGAAAATACCGTTAAGAATAGGATAAAAAATAGAATAGATAAAATAATAAAGATTTTTGAAATATTAGAAATTATTGATCAAAGATTTCAGGAAAGTAAAATTGGATATCTTGAATTATCTAATTGTGACGATGATGATGCAAAAAAGATATTTGAAATAATAAATTCTGAAGGAACACCACTAACTGCAGCTGAGATACTATCAGCAAAACCCTCATGGAATAAAGTAGTAAACAATCCATCTCCGAGAATTGTTGAAAATAAAAATCAACTTTATAAAGAAATAGGATTGCCAGATCAAAATGTTGTCAAGTGGGATATAGCTGCAACATTAATGGATAGGATTAAATTAAATTTTATACTAGGGGGGTGGAACGATGGTTATTAAGAGAAAACTTGAGAAAAAGATCACTTTAGGTTTCAAGATACTAAGTGGACATTATACCAATGGTATCACAAAAAAACACATATCCACTTTAGCGGAAGATGAAAGAATTCCTTGGGGCCAAACAACTCTAGAAGACGATATTAATAAAATGGGTAATATAATATTAAGGAATCATAACATGAAATTTTGGAATTCATGGTCGATATCTATGATGGAGGCAATGAGTGATGCTATTGCCATAAATTATACTTTAGTAATGGTACGAGATTGGATCAATAAGGATCGACCTGAAAATCCATTAAGTACAAAGTATGTAAATTTTCAAAAGAATTCAATAATATTATTGGATAAATCTATTTATGAATATATTACAAGACAATGGAGAGGATCTAGTGACTCAAAAATTCTTAATAATCTTGATAGAATAGGAAACCAAGATATGTTATTTCAGCCTGTAAACCAAAAAGATTGGGATTCACTTATTGATGAAATTATAGAAAATAATACGATAGCAGGTGAAAGCTATTTAAACGGTGTAGATAAAAGAATAAAATTGTTGTTATATTATTATTATGTTATTAACAATATTGCAGGTCCAAGTACAAGTGATCCAAATTACAACGGAATTGATATCGATCATATTATTCCGCAATCTTTATTTGATAGAGAACATCATGAAGATATAAGAGAATTAAAAAACCATATATGTAATCTTGCTCTTTTACCAAAAGGGGTTAACATTTCAAAAACAAATGCTATACTAAAATTTATTGATAATCCGTGGTTAATACATCAAATAGAAACATATGAACAAATAAAACAAGAAGATTTTGAAAAATATTCATCTGTTGATAAAATAAATGAATTAATCAGATATAGGGGGAATTTAATAAAGAATGCTATTAAAATTAATAGAAAAGATATTATTAGTGCTTAATTTATGTCATCAAAGATAAAACGATTAGAATAACTATAAAAATTAAATTATGTTTTTATTCTCTTTCATACTATAATAACACCCCTTCCCAATAATTAAATGATCTTCAATTTTTATCCCAAGTAACTTACCTGACTCCACCAATCTAATTGTGATATTAATATCATCATCAGAAGGAGAGCAATCACCACTTGGATGGTTATGCACAAGTATAATCGAATGTGCGGATTCAGATATTGCAGGTTTGAAAACTTCCCTTGGGTGAATCAAAGATGCATCAAGAATACCCTTTGATACCATGTGTTTTTTAATAATGTTTTTCTTTGGATCTAATAATAATAAATATAGATACTCCTTTTTCTTATATTTGAATTCATCAGAAAATATTCGAAACACATCTTTTGGAGATGTAATTTTAGATTTGTAACCATATTTTTGCATTTTAGAATATCTGAGAAATAATTCTGAAAGACTCATTACTTGGTATGCTTTCGATTCATCACCTAATATTTGTTCAAGTTCAGTAAAAGAACATTCAGCGAATTTATTCAAATTATATTTTGATAAAAGTTTATTGGATAACTCTATGGAATTTTCATCCACATTTCCTCTAATGAAAATCACTGATAGCAATTCCGCATCATCAAGGCTTGTTATTCCATTTCTTTTAATTTTATTCCAGGGTCTATTAAACCATGGTATCTCTTTAAGTCTCATAACCATTCCCCATCCCTTAATGATATTTACGGTTTTTTCAGCATTATCTGAATATAGAGATGATATCATACAACAATATCCATTAGTTTACTGAAGCTATCTATGACATCATATTTTACTAGGTTTTTTTCTATTCTCTGATTTATTCGATCGAAGAATTTTCTTGCGCATTCAATTTTAGTTTTTTCTATTTCTCTCAGTTCCATTGATGACATTGAACCTTTTGTCTCTGCTACAAAATAAATATGTTTAACCCTCCCTTCTTTAAAAGCAATCGCCCAATCAGGGTTATAATTTCCAACAGGAGTAGGAATACTGAATCCCTTTGGTAATTTAGCGTAAACTACAACTTCTTGACTGGAATCAAGTTCTTCAACAAACTTTCGTTCCACTTTTGAATCTGTAATGATATAATCATAAATATGATGTTTCAATGGTCTTCCAGCTTTGCTGAAATCTTGATTGCTCTGATTGTTGGTGAAGATATCAATATCATGTGATCCGGATATTCCGTTATATGTCAGATGTTCAATGATCATAGTTGCTTTTTGCTCATTGATATAACGTGATGCTTCAGAAATGAAATTTTCAGGATTTGCTTTAAATTTATTAAAAACTTCTTCATTAATACTTGTTAATATTTCAGATACTGTTTTTCTTGTCAGATGTACATTTTCAGATATCTTACCAATAAGATCATATTTGACAACTGAATGAATAGATTTTGTGCTGTATTCTGTTGCAATTTCCTTTATTTTGAATATCTCTCCCGATGAAATTAAATCGTAACTGATATTATCTTCCTGTTCCCCTCTTTTAATCGTGTATTCTAGTGGGATTACGGTAAGATTCTCTTTGATACACTCAACACATTTTTCTACCAATTCATCACTATCGAAATGTACAGTGTATACTGCCTTTTTATTTATTCTGCCCCATAACTCTTTGAATTCTTTCTTTTCGAAATTATCATTCAATGGATTTGTTTTAGTTCCTCTGTCATTTTCGATTTCTGGTAACTTTGCATCACTATATACGCTATCTATCAATAAATAGATTTGTTCTTTATATTGAATCAGATCTACTGGTAATTCGGCTAAAGACGATTCTTTAACAGCTTCATGATAAATTTGAGTGATATTCTTCTTACGGTCAACGTAATTATTCTGAATCAAATAAAATTCGATACCTTCTGCCATATCTTGAGTTACTTCTACAAGTCCAGTATCGGTCTCTAATATCTTACCTTTGAAATATTTTGCATCAGCAATTCTGGGTCTTTCTGAAAGGGATTCTTTTATATCCTGCTGTAATCCTGCTACAAAGTCCTTGTAACTCTCACTTGCAACTACAGTAAGAACGTTTGTCTGGTGAACTGTTGACGGATCATCCTGTCTATCTCCATTTTTATTTACCGATATTCTAAGTCCACGTCCAACTTCTTGTCTTCTTGAAATGGTACTTTCGCTGTGTTTTAAGGTGCAAATAACAAATACATTGGGATTATCCCAACCTTCTCTCAATGCAGAATGGGAAAATATAAATCTTGTCGGCTCTTCAAATGAAAGAAGTCTTTCCTTATCCTTTAAGATCAGATCGTAAGCATCCACATCATCAGATTCATTTGATTTTCCTTTTTCATCTGGATTAATGAATCTGTTACTCTTTTTATCTATAGAAAAATATCCATTATGTGTTTCTTTAATTTTAATCTTTCTAAGATATGTTTTATAATTTACGTTGATAGATGTATCTTCCAATATTTCTCCTATAATGTCTTTATACTCTTCTTCAAACAATTTTGCATATTCTCCCCCCTCATCTTCACCGCTTTCATTGTAGATCCTGTATTTTGCCACTTCGTCGATGAAAAATAAAGATAGAACTTTAATATCCTGGTGGAATAAAACCTTTTCTTTTTCAAAATGGGCTTTTATTGCTTCTCTAATCTGGATTCTTCTCAGTGTACTTTCATTCACATCACCTGTTGCTTCTCCTGCTATTAACTGATGTCCATTGGTGAATTCAACAATATCCGTTATTGCATTGATATCTGAAATAGTAAAACCCTTATACTGATCAAGTTCTCCTGATAGCTCAAAGAGGCTATCACGCATTTTTAGCCTTTTAATATGTCTTTTTATCCCATTTATTTGTTTAATCTCCATTTCTATCCTGGCTATTGGAGCTTGTTTCGATACCTCAATTGATTCTAAGTAGAGATAGGCATTTGTTCCGGCTAATCCCTTTATTGATATTCCTCTCACAGCGATCTTTTTTACCAATTTTTGATTATAAGCATCCAGTGCATCCAAACGGTGAACCTTATTATGTTGAGTTTTATGTGTTGCCGAATATCTAAGTATAAATAGCGGTTTGAATTCTTCTAAAGATTTCAATGTTTGTGTACCTTCCATTTTATGTGGTTCATCGAGTATTAATACTGGTCTGTTAGCCTTTATTACATCAATAGGTCTTCTGCTTTGGAAATCATCAAGTTCTTCATATATTCTGCGAGCATCTTTTCCCCTTGCGTTGAATGCTTGAACGTTTATTACCATAATATTGATTCCAGCATCCGATGAAAAACTTTCTAGGTTGTGTAATTGTTTTGAATTGTAGATGAAATATTTGGCTTTTTTATTGTAGATCTCCTGGAAATGATCGGCAGTGATCTCAAGAGATTTGTAAACACCTTCACGAATTGCTATACTCGGAACAACAATAATGAATTTTGTCCAACCGAATTTCTTGTAGAATTCGAAAATTGTCTTGATATAACAATAAGTTTTTCCTGTTCCTGTCTCCATTTCCACATCAAGGTTCAATGGTGATATCTTGTCTTTAACAAGAGCGGTAGATTGAGGAAGATTCTGTCGTCTTTGTACATTCTGAATATTTTGCAGTAATTTATCATCAGTCAGTACTATCTCGGGATTCTTAAAACCTGTTTTTTCATCCAACATTATCTGTCTCAATCCATGCAGGTCTGCTTTGCTTATACCGGGGTCAATTCTATAAATTATTTTATCACCGTGTGGTTGTCCAATAAAACAATCAACAACTGATTCAACAGCCCTTGTTTGATATTCTTGTTTCTTGAACTTGAGTTTCATGTTTACCCACCTTATATTGTTCTGACATCTGTATGTGGGCTCATCTGTTTGAATATCTGTTCAACATTGATCTTTACGCTATCATCCTTAAAGCCAGAATCTCTGAAAACAACACGTAAAGGCTGTTTCTTGGCGATTTCTTTGCAAAATTCCTCGTTTATTCTTCCATCTTTTTCGAAACATGCACACAGTGCATTTTTATCTACAAAGAAAACTTCGTTTTCCAAAATCATTTCACGTGAAATCGGTAATGTTAGATCGACCCCCCAATCCAATAGAATTTGGAAAAGCAAATCTTCTGACGTTCGATCTTCTTTGATATTATCTGTCATCTCAAATAATTTTGTTTGAATCATTAGGTCTGGCGAATAATAAACTTCTTTCATATTGCTATCAGATACTTTTAGAACACGAAAACCAATATCCAAATCATTATTGTTTTTTTCTTTTTGAGATAATGTTTCACTCTGGTCAAACCATTTTTTTTCATTATTTTCCATTGTTTTGTTTGTCATATTTGAATTATTCTTAATCTTTTTTCCAACTCGACGGATTCTATCTTTTCCTATTTCTGCAATTGTTGCATAACCTGATTTGTAAGCTTCTGATTTTTCATCACATTTTTCTGGTAACTGTACTAATATAAATTTTCTATTTCCATTATCTTTAGAGTTTAATTGCATAACCGCTTGAGCTGTTGTCCCGGATCCTGCAAAAAAATCTAGAATATAATTATTTGGAGTACATACTTGTGTAATTAATGTTGTTAGTAAGGAAACTGGTTTAGAATATGAAAAAACATTTGCTCCCATAAATTCTTGGATTTCTCTTGTAGCTATTGTATTAATATCAACCTTATCTAACATAAGAGTAGAAAAAGGATTATAAGAACTTTTTAATTCACTCATATATCTTTTTTGCATAGGTCTTCTTGAATTGTCTTCTGGAAAAACAATTCTTCCTTCATTAATCATTTTATTCATGGATTCTGGAATGAATGCCCATACTCTATTTGGATTAAATGGATATTTTTTCCCTGTTTTTGGATCAATAAGATCATAAGCTTGATTAGGACGCATTGATGCATTCATTCCTACTGTTAAGTTATCTAATATCCACGGCCCATTTGGATCGTTATCAGGATTTTTATACCTTAAAAAATCTTTTTTTATTCCAAAAAATCCTTTTAGACCTCCTTTTTGGTAACATATTACATAATCATGATCAGCAGAAACATTGTTATCTGACATTGCGGACGAAACCCTTCTTTTCCAAACAAATTCAGCAATGAAGTTATCTATCCCAAATATTTCATCGCATAATTTCCTTAGATTAGGAGCTTCATTGTCATCAATACTGATGAAAATCACACCATCATCAGTTAATAAATTTCTAGCAAGCTTTAATCTAGGATACATCATCGAAAGCCAATCTGAATGAAAACGCCCTTTTGAATCTGGGTTTGCTACAAGTCGATTACCAGATTCATCCTTTTGATTCGAACGTTTTAGAAAATCTTCTGCGTTTTCAGAAAAGTCGTCTTTGTAAACAAAATCATTTCCAGTGTTATATGGAGGATCGATATAGATCATCTTGATTTTTCCCAGATAAGTTTCTTGAAGTAATTTAAGTGCGTCTAGATTGTCTCCTTCAATGAAAAGGTTCTCGGTGGTATCGAAGTTTACACTTTCTTCTCTACATGGCCGAAGGGTTTTTGCTATTGGAGCATTGGCTGTTAATAGGGCTTCCCTTTTCCCTGGCCAGTTCAAATGATACCTTTCTTGAGGACCTTCAACAATTTGTTCGGATATTTCCTGTCTTAGAAGATCGTAGTCAATTGACTTTTTTAACTTTCCATTGTCATCTTCTGATTCTGTAACGCAATTTGGAAACATCTCTGCAATCCTGGAGATATTCTGTTCTGCGATGTTGGGACTGTGCATCTTCAACTTTTCCATAATGACCTCTCCATAATAATTATCAGCATTTGTATTCTTCTATCTCTTCCCTTAATTGATTCAATGATCTGTTCAGGTCAACCTTTCTGTTGAATTGTTGTTCTCTTTTTACTTTTGTTTCAAGTTTCAGTGCTTCTCTTTCTTTTGATCTGACTGTTTCGTATCGATTGATTAGATCTTGAATTGATTCATTTTCTCTTGATGGTATCGGTAATAGTTGAATCAATAGTTTATGATATAATGTGGACATATCGATTGCAACGGGTAACTTCATTTTTTTTACTTTTGAGTGATCGATGAATTCTTGACTTCCAAAATGAGAACTGAATACCCATTTACTCTTGTCAGCTTCACTCTGACGTTTGTAGGAGGCCATAGTACTTACTTTTCCCTTGTATTTCAACTGAAAAATAATTGGTGAAGGAATTGCTTTGTCAATGGCTTCAAGGATTTCTGTCGAGTATTCCTCATTTTTAAAGAGTATTGTAAAGACCTGGATCTCATTTACACCATACTTTGCTGGCAGGTTTACGGTTTCAGGAGACAATTTGTATGACCATATTATCCGATCCACTTCATCTATGAATTTCCTTTTTATTTTGGTACTGGCTGATGAATGATAATATATCTTATCTTTTGCAACAATACGACCGAAAGCCGCTTGTTTGGGAAATTCAAAGATAATACCACTCATCCTATCATTCCTCCTGAACGACCATAAAAGAAATCAACTCAAAATCATCCAATCCATTGATATTATCAACAAGTGCTGTTGTCCTAACCCCAGTGAAAAGACTATCGATATCCTTTTCTTCTTTAACTTGGATCATTGATTTGATACAATCATCCAGCAGTCCCGAATATTTCTTCATATTTCTTCCATCGCCTGTATTGTTATTGAAGATCCTGCAAACTCGATCTATAGGTTCGCTATTGCCTTTACAGCTTGATCTTACAAGGTCTAAAAGCGTTTTTACCTGTGTATGGTCGATAATAATATTTCCTTCATCGTTGACATAAACCAGGTAATAGGGGTGGAGTCGATTCTGATGATTGATATTGACACCAGTATTTCTGTTTCTCAGAGTGAATATCACCCCTGGTTCAAGTCCAATATCATCCCTAACGGGTAGAACCGCATGTAATCCATTTGGTAGATGTTTTAGGTCCCCATTCACTTTGATGTAATTTAGAAGATCCATCCTGAAATCATTGAGACCCAGATCAGTTATATTAACACCGGTTTTAAGGTCTTCTAATTCAATAACTTCGTCTTGTAATCGCCTCAATTGCTCCTTTCGGTAACTGACATCATTTGCCTGAGCAGAGAGAACATTATCATCCCCTGTGGCAGAGACATCCGCAATTACCATTCTATTTTCAACCCTTTCTTTAAGGTTTATATATTCATCAAGACTGATATCGGGCCAGTAGTTAACCAATTGTATTGATTCATTTAGGGATCCTATCCTATCTATTCGACCAAATCTCTGGATTATTCTTACAGGATTCCAGTGTATGTCATAATTTATAAGATAATCACAATCCTGAAGGTTCTGACCTTCTGAAATGCAATCTGTTCCTATTAAAACATCTATCTCACCTTCCTCATTTGGTATTATCAGATTCTTTTCCTTAGCAATTGGTGAGAACATTGTCAGAATGGTTTGAAAATCATATTTCTTCTTTAATGTGTTTTTAGGAGGATCTTTTCCTGTTACCCTTCCAATATGGATTCCAATTTGATTTAGATAATCTTTCAAGTTTGCATAAAGATAGTTTGCTGTATCTGCAAATGCGGTAAATATCAGAATTTTTCGATTGTTGTCATTGATTGGATGTTCTATCTTATCTTTTATCTTTCCTTTTATATGTTGCAGTTTTGCATCATCTTCTGGACTAACTTTTTTCATTTCCTTAAGAAGGTCCGAAATGATAGAAAGGTCCATTTCAAGGTCCCGTTTCCAGGAAGGAAGATCCATATCAGCAAGGCTGACTTGTATTTTGCCACCTATCATCAAATCTCCCATCCCCATCAGATCCTCATCTTCAGATTCAAGATCAAGAAATGAATCTGCAAGGCCACTGACCGAAAAATCATTTGATGATTCTTCGAACTGTACGATCTTTTTCAGTAAATACTTATGCTTCTCCTCTAGATTGGAAAGGGTTATTCTAAAAGCTTCGACGGAACTTTCAAGACGTTTTAGAAGATTTATTGTCATTAATGACTGAAGGCTTCTTTCACGATCTTTCTGCCTTAATGGGCCCTTACCTCCTTCAAAAAAGGTATCATATAATTCTTCATATTTTTTTATACGGCTTGGTAATATATAATTTACGGGAGCATATACTGAAAGTTTTATCTGTATCAATTCCTGATAGATCTCATTAAAGCTCATCACATCAGCATTGTTTGTTAAAGGACATCGATAGGAAAGAGGCTTTCTTCTTTCCGGAAAAGGTCCAATCTCACTTATATCATAAAATGTTTCAATATGTTTTCGGGACCTAGCTATTGTAACACTATCTAAAAGTTCAAAGAAATCAAAATCGAGATCATCGAGAATCCTTTTTGCTGTTCTATCTTCGGGAGGTAATTTTGACCATCTATTGAAGGATGCTTGTGCCTGCTTGAATATTTCTTCAATACTTCTTTCTGTTTTCAGCTTTCTGCTCAAATTGAATGATTCACCTTCATATGCAAGTGCAAGTTGATTTCTAAGATCATTGAAACGATTGTTGACGGGGGTAGCAGATAACATCAATACTTTGGTATTGACACCATCTCTTATAACTGAATTCATCAATCTTTGATACCTTGTCTCTTTATCCCTATATGTTTCATTGTTACGAAAGTTATGGGATTCATCTATAACAACTAGATCATAATTTCCCCAGTTAATTTTTTTCAAATCTAGGCCTGATGATATACCAGATAGGCGGGATAGATCCGTATGGAAAAGAACATCATAATTAAATCTGTCTTTTATAAAAATATTTGTTTTATAATTACTTCTGTAGGTTTTCCAATTATCTTCCAATTTTTTCGGACATAAAACAAGCACTGATTTATTTCTAAGTTCATAATATTTTATTACTGCAAGTGCAGTAAAAGTCTTACCCAAACCAACACTGTCTGCTAGGATACAACCATTGTAATTTTCAAGTTTGTTAATTATTCCAACGGCAGCATCTCTTTGAAAATTGAAAATTTTATTCCATATCAAGCTATCCTTGTATCCAGTCAATTCATTAGGTAAAACATCTTCATTTATATCCTCTAAAAATTCTGTAAATATATTGTATAAAATCAGAAAATATATCTTTTCGGGAGAATTTTCCCTATAGACAGTCTCAATGTGGGAACATATCTTTTCTGTTACATCCTGAATTTTTGATTCATCTTTCCATATGTTATCGAATAATTGTAACCATGTTTTTGTGGAAGAATTATCATCAAATTTATTTATAAAGTTGGAAACTGCATCGCCTTTTTGATACCCTATATCAACTGCGGTAAAACCATGAATTGGAAGATAAGCAATATCACCTTGTTCCGATCCAATGCAGGCAAATTGTTGCATCTTGGATCTGGTTGTATTTGAACAAAATCTTGTTTTTTTTCTAATCCAGTCTGCACATTCTCTTGCAATCGCTTTCTGAGTAAGCTTGTTTTTTAATTCAATCTCATATTCACTTCCATATAAATTTCTTTCACGTTCAAGTTTTGGTATATGGAACTCTTTTCTTTGTTTCTGAATTTTATCGGTCACTTCATCTGGAATGAATGTTGGGGATGTGAAAATGAATTCCAAGGAATCGATCTTTTCCAATTCTTCTTTCAAGGCTTCGAATGCATATATAGAAAAACTAGATGCAGCAATTTTTAGCTTTGACCCTACCTTTATCGTTTTTTTAAGGTCATCTCCCCAGAGTGTGTTTATATTGTCAAGGATAATGATGATCTACCACCTCTTGTTTAATAATGCCACACTTACGTATGTATGGTAAGTGATGACTATAAATATAATGTTAGTGTTTCATCAGCAATTTAGAGAGTGTCAGTAAATTATAAAAATTCTTATCCAAGATCGTATTAAACCTTCTACTCTAATTATTCAATAAATATCTTTCCATAAATGTGAAATAATGTTATTATTTAAAACATTCTAATTAATTGTTATAAAACATCTAATTACGATTTGTAAAAAATTACAATCAAGTTTTGCATTTCATATTCTTTGCATTAATTGTAGAAAAACATTTGATAGATATGCAGAGATTTATAAGAAAACAATTAAAGAAAGTTGAATATTATTAAGAAAGTATTAAACATGTCTCAATTACAGTTCGTTGTTTTGATCCTCAGTATCAGTGCTTTTATCCCGGAATATCCGTCCCTGAACATAGTCGGCTCCACCCCGAACATCCTCGGGATCATGATCTCGTATTCCTCGAATTCATAATGGTCCAGCTCAACCCCGTAGATATCGAAGTTGGAGTTCTGATTGATGTAGACTATCAGGTCCTTCAGTCTCTCGTCCATCGTATCCATCATGATAACGAATCTCAGGGTGCCCGTATTGAGATTGTTCTGTATCCCATCGAGGAGGCCCGTGAAACCATCCTCATCGAGATCGAAGAATTCCGTTACCTTCTCCTGGAACGAGGTGTGGAACCTCTTCTCTATCTCGTTGTCGAACCGCTCCATCAGTATTTCGAAGTTCCTTGAATGCCTCCAAAGGGAAGCCCCGTAATCGAGAGCCTGGGCAACAACCTTTCTCTTGTCGGTGTTCCTGTAAAGTTTCGTTTCAACGATGTAGATGTCTCCGTCCGCATCTATCGCAAGAGCATCTATCGGACCGGAAACCGTCTCGTACTCCCTTGCAACAACAAGAAGCTTCCTGTTCTCCTTGATCTCGTATATCGGGATGGAACCGGGGTTCTCGTGTATGTACTCCTGGAGGTATTCCTCCTTTTCTATGACGGATCTCTCGATGACCCTTGCATTCCTGCCGGATCTGGATATTATTATGGTCATCAGTTGCACCTTCTTTTATTTCGGTGAAATTCTAATTGATACTGAACTCAAAGATGAGAATGAACCTTGTAGAACATAATGTTATTGCAATGTTCTTATCGTGCGTTGTTCTTTTGGATTGATCATTATTAATAATCGTGAACGATAACGAAATGAAGAACGGAGTGAAAAGATGCCAGTTCAGGACGGAGAAACGGAGATGGAATTCTCCCTGGAATTCAGATACTTCGCAGAAGAAACGATAGAGCGATACGAAGAAGAAGACGAGGAGGGGAAACAGCAGATAATAGAAGGTATGAAAGAGGAGATAGGATTCCTGAAAGAACTTCTGATAATTCTCGTTAACACCCGGACATGATACCTTTCGTATGCAGAGAGCATCACATCCTCATGATGTCCGGAACACAAACAACCCCTCCTAATCAACGACCATACTCTCTATCTCTCTGCAAACGATATCATATCTCCTCTGCAACCCTCGTCAAATCATATTTAAAGGGCATGCGAAAGATGTCATACGAATTGCATGCAAAAGAAGTTTGATAACAATATGTTCATTGTTTCTGTCAAGCTCTCTGGACATGGTTTTTCATCAGGAAAAACTCAATAGCCAGGGATGAAAAGATCATTCTGATATCGCAAGTATGTTCTCGTAAGCAGTATTTGAATCTATCACGATCTTCAAATGATAATGTCCCGATCTGAAGAAAGGATCAACTATCTTGACTTGCGATATTGCTCATTTCGGTGAAATGGTAGAAGAACCTGGAATGATCGAATCTCGATCTCAAAGAGTTAAGCTCCGAAACTGCCCTCATCAAATAAGGTGATACAATGTGCATTGACATCATCATGTAAAATTCATCAGAGTATACTGGGGGACCATATGTAAACGGTCTATCCCTATCCCGTAGGATGGTTCACTGTCTCCAGAAACAAGACCCCGAAAAGGTCTGATATATTCGATCTTGCGAAAGATCATGAGCACAGCTCTCGAAACCTTATCATCCTTTAGAAACAGGTCTCTTTCAAGTACAAATCCGGATTCCCTGAGCAAATTCCAGATCAATCTCAGATCATCATAGTATATTGTGAAAACTTCGCCGTTCCTGATCCTGATACCTTTATCTTCATTTTTCTCATTCTCGATGATATCTATTCTGTGCTTTATCCCTTCGATATCGATCCCGGGTTCCCCCAAAACCGAATGCAATATATCGGCCCAGACCTCTGAAAATGGAAGAGAGGTCGGTTCCGTTTTAAGCCATTTTGTCATCGGTTCCATATCAAGGTGTTCGGGTCTTTCAGCCGATCGTTTATGAGGATATATCAGCACGGGAATAGGAAGATTTTCAAGATATCTTTCCATGATGGGTTTTACCTGGTTTTCGAAATCCAGGCCACCGTTTCCGCATCCCAGGGGCGGAAATGCAATTGAGCTGATACCATAGTGAGTATAACGATCGCAGAAGTCCTTGAGCCCCTCTTCGATGTATTCGGGTCTTGAAGGTTTACGCCATTGCTCTTTGGTTGGAAAATTGACGATCACCTTTCCATCTATGGTATAGAACCACAGTCTGCCGATACCTATTTCCCCCTTCTCACAGAGGTCCTGATACTCTCTGAACATTCCCGGATATCTGGATTTGAAAACCTTTGCGATGCCTTTACCCATCACTCCCTGCGTGTTAACAGTATTGACATACGCTTTTGCAGGAGTATCGAAAATATCTTCCTGCATGTAGATTATCACCGGCGTCCACCTCCGATACTATTAAACCTCATATCATTGTATTAATATTTAATGCTCCAGGGGTTACGGTAAATCGAAAGTACTGATGAGCTTACCTGCATAAGATGTACGATCATTGTTCTAAACCATACAGATATATCCGGAAGCATCGAGTATGGATCACGATCTTATGGAGAGGACAATGTCTTAAACCCCTGATCCCGAAATACTGTCAATTTGCGAATGTGAAACGTTTTACCATCCACATAATCACAGGCAGCACGTCCGTTATTCTTCATCCGGGGCCCGGGAAGAAAATGAATAGCGTACGGGAGTCAATATCTGTGAGGAAGAAGATAAGAACGCTTTCGGAAACCTCCCTCTCGTCCTTATTTATACCATGTCATGGTAAACCCACTTGTAGTCCAGGACATATCACGGTGGTTTTGATATGAAGGATCCCTTGCCGAAAGATGATGTGAGAGGAGGTTTCGTGCTCTATACGACCTCCGAGGGGAAAGTGAAGATAGAGGTCATCCTCAAAGATGAATCGGTCTGGCTGACCCAGAAAGCAATGTCAGAGCTTTTTGGAGTGAAACGCCCTGCGATAACAAAGCATTTGAAGAACATTTTCGATTCAAAGGAACTTCAGGAGAATTCAGTCAGTTCCATTTTGGAACATACTGCATCGGATGGGAAAAAATACAGAACTCAATTCTACAATCTCGATGCCATCATAGCAGTAGGATACCGGGTGAACTCCTACCAGGCAACGCAGTTTCGGATCTGGGCAACAAAGGTCCTCAAGGAATTCATGATCAAGGGTTTCGCCTTGGATGATGAGCGTTTGAAACAGGGAGCCACTCTATTTGGAAAGGATTATTTCGAAGAGCTTCTGGAGAGGATAAGGGAGATCAGGGCCAGTGAACGAAGGTTCTATCAGAAGATCACCGACATCTATTCCCTGTCTGTCGATTATGACAAGAATTCTCCCATAACAAGGGATTTCTTCTCCACTGTCCAGAATAAGCTTCACTGGGCCATAACGGGAAAGACCGCAGCGGAGATGATCTACGATTCGGTTGATGCAGATAAGGTCCATATGGGCCTGACAAGCTGGAAAGGATCTCCTGATGGAAAGATACTGAAGTCGGATGTAACAGTTGCAAAGAATTATCTCGACAAAGCACACCTGGAAGAACTGAACCGCTTGGTATCTGCATATCTGGACCTCGCAGAGAACAGAGCCAGGAAGGGAGTTCTTACGACAATGAAGAAATGGGTCGAATTCCTCAACGGATTTCTTGAACTATCGGATTATCCGATCCTCATGAACAAGGGAAAGGTTTCTATGCTGGAAGCAAGAATAAAAGCAGAGGGAGAATACGAGAAGTTCAGAGTGATCCAGGATGAAGATTTCATATCGGATTTCGATGAGGAGGTGAAACGGATCACAGGGGAAAAGAAGCAAAGGTGAAATTAACTTATTCACCGCCTGGTTGAATTAGTCCCGGATCGGTCCGTTCAACCCCATTACCCGTTCCGGACCTCCGTCTCCCCGAAACTCCCCCGTTTCGTATCCTGTTCTGTCTCACGTCGGGGCCCCACCCCGAGACCTGTTCCTGTCCCCTTCATTTGACCCGTGCAAGGTCCCGTTTTCGAGATCAATTCACCCGGATCGAAACCCTCAAGGGGGGGGCCGTTTGGCATCATGAAACGGGAGAATTCGTGAAAGGAATGATTTCCGGGAAATTATGATAAGGGCCGTTTTGAACCCTGGTGAAGTCAATTGATGCATCCATAAACATGTCTCGTCTGAACCCGTATTGTACATCTCTTGAACATTATTTTTACAAAGTGTTCATATTATGAACAATTATTAATACCAGACCTACTTTTCCACGATCGAGGTGAATAAATGGTGGAACCTGTTCTGATAGAGACGATGGGTGACAGTGTCAATCTGAGGCTCCTGAACTTCTTCATAGAAAACCCGTTCGATTCATACAGCATATATCAGATTTCAAAGCTCGTTGAGATCTCCAGGAACTCCATTTACAAATATCTTCCACAGTTTGAAGAGAAGGATTACCTCATCAAGGAAAGGATCGGTTCAAGAGATCTCTTCAGATTGAACCGTAGTAACAAGATCATCGAATTGATAGACAGATTCGTTAATGAAGCCGGCAATACATACATTGGATCAAATGTGAAGAATGTGATGACATCATATGAAAAGTATGTAACTATAGAACCCTGCATGGGTAGACAGGTCACAGCCGCAAGGGCTGCTTGAAAAGGGGAAATGAAATGGCAAAGAAGAAAGCCACAACGAATGAAAAGGTCGACACCGACCCTGAAGAGATCGAAGATCGATCAATTGAAGAACAGATGGAAACTCCGATGATCAGGAGTCCCTGCTTCGAAAAGAAGTATGTTACCAGGATTATACCCTTCTTCACGGAATTTGATGTGAGGATGAACCTGTGCAATGAGACCATGAAGACCGAAATGGGCTGGAACCTTGTGACGGATGAAATGATAATCCTGACTCCGACCGCTGCAAAGGAGCTCCTCATCGAACTCACGGATCTTATCAAAGCCTACGAAGAATTGAACGGGCCGATAAAACAAAGACCTCAGAATAAGGTAATTACAACCTTTACGAGGAAGGAGTGATATCTATGGTTCCCCCGGGGGCGGTCACAGGATCAACAACCCCCGGAGAGGGTACAAGAGCCCGGCAAGGGGAGATAGGAGAAGGGAAGAAAAAGAATTGGTAAGGAATACCGAGAGAAAACAAATCCGATCATTTCCTTGACCAAAACTTCAAAGACCGATGACTTCAATATTGATGAGATCAAGATATTATATGCACTCGATAAAGGTTCGAATTATGGGGAGAACAGATCGCGGGATCTTCAAAGATTGGTGATGAACAGGAAGATCAGTAAAAAGAAGATGCCAGAATTCATCAAAATTTTCAAAGAAAAATTGCATGAAAGGGATTGGAGTTGTGTTTATAGAGGTTCAGATGGAAATGAGTATGTATATCTGAAAGCGGAAAATATCGGAATCGTCAAGAATTTCCTTAGGATAAAGAGCCCCTTTCTTGAAATGGGTGATTTTCGTCCATAATATGAATTACATTTGTTGGCCGTTTGTCCTAAACGTAATATCTGATCATTCTTCCAATTCTTGTGTGTTTTCCGTACTTTCAGTTTGCTTTTGGATGATCTCATCATCAATTTCGATTGATTCTTGTAGATTATTATCTGTCTTTCTATTTCTAATTATTATGAAAATAACAATACAAATGAGTATTATAGCAAGACATAATAGAATCAATATCCACCATGGAAATCCTTGATGATCATCATCACTATCGGTTATTTCTTCGACATTCTTCGGGAGGATCTCGATTTCCTTCGAGACGATAATAAATGCACCAGTGGCATCACTGACATTGAGTATAATTCGATGATGTCCGCTGGATAACGAAAGATTAATTTCTTCTCCGGTACCGATCATCCCTGATATATTTGAAGACCACGAAAAGGTGAGTCGATCACTGTATTTGATATCCGGATCGAACGCAGATCCGATAACTGTTTGGTTCTCCCCTTCTATATATGAACTCTTAGCGGTTATCGATGCATCTTTCGGAGGGTCGTTAACAGGATCGACCTTGATGGTTGCATTTATTGATATTGGGAACTCACCATCGGTAGCCGTAAAGAGGATCTTCTCTTCGCCGGACCAGTCAGCTTTTGGTACTATTATGGCTATTCCATCCGTTATTGATATTGAGAAGTTATATGACGCGATATAACTGAATGAGAGGACATCTTTGTCTATGTCCTTGAAAACATCATTCAAATGGACCCTTATCATTTCGTCCTCTTTCGATACCAAAGAAAGTGATGTTATATTCAATTCTGGGCGATCATTCCTCCCGGTGACAACTATTACAAAATTCTTCACATCAAATCCACCGTTGCCATCCGAAACATTGATTCTCACAGACCATGTTCCCACATCATCATTGGCAGGGATCCCGCTTAGATTTCCGGTATCCGATCGTATTGTCAAGAAATTAGCATCGGTAGTATCTATGGACCAGAACAGTTCATCTCCCGTTGGATCGATATCATACCCGGTCATCATGTAATAATATTCCATATCTTCAATAGCATCTGGTAATTCTTGGGTATCTATAACCGGATCATCATTGACATTCTGGACGGATAAAGTTAGATTGACGTTTTGTATTCCGCCTTTTCCATCGTTTACGGAAATATTGATCCAAAAAAATCCCACATCATAATTGGTCGGGATCCCGCTTAAATTTCCGTCATCAGAAGATATATTTAAGAATCTCGCATTTGTATCGTATATTGACCAGGTAAGTTCATCATCGGTCGGATCGATATCATATGCCTTCAGATTGACCCAATATTCAATATCTTCCGTGGCGTCCCCTAAACTGTCTGTCAAGATTGCAGGATCATCATTGACATTCAGAACTGTTAATGTGAAGTTAATTTCATCATATCCCATCTTACCATCAGACACGTTTATTAATATCCACCAATCACCAACATCGTCATTTGCCGGAATACCTGAAAGATTACCAGTATCTTGATCGATATTAAGGAATGTTGCATCAGTTTTCATTTTCCACTCAAGTTCATCGTAAGTAGGGTCTATATCGATTGCTACCACATAATAAAAGAATTCAATATCCTCGTAGACTTCCCCCAATGAGATGGGTTCTATTACTGGGTTATCGTTGATGTTCTGGACATTCAATGATAAATTCGTATCATTAAATCCGCCATTTCCATCGGAAACGTTGACAAGAACCCACCAAACTCCGACATCGGCATTGGATGGAGTTCCGGAGAGAATTCCCGTCTGTGAATCGATCCCAATGAACCCAGAATTGGTTTTCAAAGACCAGTTGAGAACATCGTTTGTTGGGTCGACATCTTCACCAATGAGAGTGATTTCATATAATTTATCCTCAACAGCATCAGGGATAGATTGAGACGTGATAAAAGGATCATCATTGGTATTATTCACGATGATCGTGAAATTCGTCCAATCCAATCCCCCATTCCCGTCATCCACACTTAGATTGACCCACCAACTTCCCACATCTTTATTCAGAGGTTTTCCATAAAGATGATAATAAGTATAATTGAAATTTATCCATGAAGAATTCGTACTGAATTTCCAATTTAGAACATCCTCCGTCGGATCAATATCGATTGCAGAATAATATATTGAATACTCATTATCTTCATCGATGAATACTTGATCTTTTGTAACAATCATTGGTGCACTATTTTTCATGTAAAAAATGAGGTAGGTCTTACCGGCATCGGTACCATTTTTGCTATATCTATAACTTCCGATAAGGATGTCATTATATCGGTCTCCATTTACATCACCAACACCTGATATACTGTATCCTGAATAATCTCCGGCATTTTCACCAACAAATGAAGAATTTGCTTTGGATAATTGAACATCCATAGACCATCCTGAGCTCTTTCCTAAGATCAAATAGGTTTGACCACAAGAAGTTCCTCCGTAATTATCACCATATGCCCCAATCAAAATATCATCAAAACCATCATAGTTCACATCATCAGCAATATCCAAAGAAGATCCAGAGTTTGCATAGGCAACCTCTCCAATGAATGAGGCATTGGATGAAGATAATGGTGTATCCATTGCCCAATTCAAAGCTTTTCCCAAGATCAAATAACTCTGTCCTGCTTTTTGACCTCCTTCGCTGTTCCAATACGCTCCGATCAAGATGTCATCAAATCCATCCCCGTTCACATCTCCTGCTCCAGAAACAGAAGAGCCGGAAAAATCTGATGCACCCTCTCCCCAGAAGGAGGCATTGGCATTTGATAACGGGGTGTTCATTGACCAACCTGTGGCCTTTCCGAAAATCAGATACGTTTGTCCCGAGTTTAATTCCTTTTCATCATTAAGATGTGCGCCGATCAAAATATCATCATACCCATCCCCATTTACATCTCCCGAACTATCAACGCACTTTCCTGAATTGTCGTAAGTATTCTCACCTATGAAAGAAGCATCCGCACTGGAGAGGTCCGTATCCATGGACCATCCCGAGGCCTTTCCAAGGATAAGGTAGGTCTGCCCGGCATTTGCTCCTCCATCATCGTTACCATCAGCTCCAATAATAATATCGTCATAACCATCTCCGTTCACGTCTCCTTCGCATGAAATCGAGATGCCTGCTTCGTCTTGTTTAGCCTCTCCGATAAAAGATGCATCGGCATTTGATAAAGGAGTGTCCATAGACCAACCACTTGATTTGCCAAGAATTAAATATACTTGTCCTGCATCAAGCCCCCCGTCGTCGTTATCAGATGTTCCTATAAGAAAATCGTCAAACCCGTCTCCGTTGACATCCCCTCCACCAGACAACGATCTACCTGAACTATCATATTCTCCCCCTAAAAATGACGCATTAGCGTTAGATAAGGACAGATTGGATGACCAGCCGTTTTTCATCCCGAATATTAGGTATGTTTGACCAGATAAACTTCCTCCTTCTTCATCCGAAATCGCTGATATTAGGAAATCATCATATCCATCACCGTTCACATCCCCGGCTTTTGCCACTGTCCTACCAGAGTAATCTCCACTATCTTCTCCTAAAAATGAAGCTTCAGATTTTAATAGGTTTTCTCTAAGACCATATTTTACAGATGTTACTGGATCTATGGTAATGATTATTGTTGCAAAAAGCATTATTGAAATCATACCAACTACAAATCTTCCCATACTTTTCACACTCCTTTTAAAGACTTATTAATAGATAGCACTTTTCAACAGAGTGTCGTATATTACAAGATGGGAAATGAATAGGTCAAGGACCCTTCCGGGAGAAAGCCGGAAGTGTTGACGATTCATAACCCTTTGCAACATGCCAACGGAATGAGTATATTCATTCTGGATAATGTTTGTTTCGGAAAAACCTCTCATATATCCCTTTCAATAACCACCGTCCCACCCCGAGACCTGTTCCTGTCCCCTTCATTTGACCCGTGCAAGGTCCCGTTTTCGAGATCAATTCACCCGGATCATTACCCTCACGGAGGGCCCCGTTCGGCTCTTTGAAAAAAGGTTGATCAATGAGATATATTTGATATCGTGTGTTCCTGCCTCTCCCGCTTTTCACGACCAAGCCCATCATCTCCGATCTTTTCAGTCTTGCCAGTAATACGGGGATGGATAGGGCTCCCCGATCGGAGAACCCGGTACTGCTTACAGTTTTCTTACACGTTTTTTCATTGAGTTTCCCGACCTGATCTAACTTAATAAATACTGCCAGGATCGCTGATGCGATCTTTCGGATAATATCGATCCGCGAGTAATGCAGCGGATCAACAACAAGGGAAAAAAGGGGGTTGAACAAGTGACTTTCCATTTGATAGATCCTCTGAATTTGTTCCCCCGAACCGTTTCTGTCATTTGATCATACCGTTTCGGTCTCCATTCTTATGCACCATTTCCAGGCCGGGAGAACATGGATCTTCAGGCCATCGATATCGATCTCCTCTTCCTGATGATGTGTGATTATCCAACCCTCTCCAAGACCGAACTCGTTCATCGCATCCAGAAGCCCTTCGGTCTCTCTCTTCCTGTTTCCCTCCGTCAGTTCATATGTCGCCTGATAGGCACCCTCGACCTCGTTCCCTTTCACAACTATGAGATCACATTCATTTTCATCCTCGAAGTAGAACAGGTCTCCTTTCCTTTTCAGGTGATTGAAGACAACATTCTCAAGGACCTTTCCATGGTCCCTTGTCAACCGGGTCGAAACAGGTCTTAAAAAACCATGATCCGCAAGATAGAACTTCTTCGGGGATACGATCTGCTTCCTGATACGTCCATCATATTTCTCGAGTAGATTGCAGAAGTTTGCCTCCTCGAGATAATGCACCCAATTCTGTATCGTTACAGTGCTTCCAGCACCGATGGTCTTTCTGAGCGAATTGAAGGAGAACCTGTTCGTCAGGTTCGATATAAGGTATCCATAAAGTTCGCGGACCATCCTCGTGTTCTCGAGGCCGTATCTTACAACGATATCCTTCAACACGATATCCTCGTAGATCCTAAGGAGGATCTCCTGGTCCCTGAATTTCAGATACTCGGGCATACCCCCGGTTTCCAGATAATCGTCGAAGCAATTCTCGAGGATCACTTTACTCTCGGTCTGATACAGTGTCTCCTCGGAATGAGGGATCCCGTTCAGGTCAAGCATCTCCGTGAAGGAAAAAGGTCCGAGGTCTATCCTGAGGTATCTGCCTGTCAATTTCGTTCCAAGTTCCCTGCTCAGCAGGTTCGCATTGCTCCCTGTTATGAAGAATTTCATTCCCTGTTCCTGGAACCGCCTTATGAACGTCTCGAACCCTTCGACATTCTGTATCTCGTCTATCATGAACACGGACCTTTTTCCATACAATGAGAGCTGAGCCTCGTAAAGGTCATTGAAATCATGTGATTCGAAATCCCTCAACCTCTCGTCCTCGAAGTTCAGATAGTAGAGATCATCCCCGTTGTAATGTTCATTGATGATCTGCCTCAGAAGGGTGGACTTACCACACCGCCTTATACCAGATATCACGATGACATGGGTAAGATGGATCACTTCCGACACTCTTTTCATCACCCTCCTTCGAATCCCGGGGTCCTTTCCCAGCATTGTCAACCTCTGGTCGGTGATGACCTCTTTCAGGAGTTCCCTGTCTGCCATGATGGATAATGTTTTAGTAAACATATATGTGTTTTCATTCTAAATGAACAGAAATGGAGTTTCTCGTTCAGTTCAAATGAACATCGTGGGAATTCAAATACTTTGCAGAACAGACGATCGAGAGATACGAAGAGGAGGACGAAGAGGGAAAGAGGATGATGATGGCAGGATTGGAAAGGGATATGGGGGACCTCAAAAAGCTTGTGAAAATGCTGAAGACGCCATCTAACCAAGGATGCCATCTATCGAAAAAAAAATCCATCACTCACCTGATTGGAAGGGAAAGACATATCTAATCATATCCTGTGATCGAACATGACCGGTATGTCACGGACCCTCTTCTTTTTCGGTGCAGGACTGAGCAGTGCTTGCGGAGTGCCAGATTCCAGGGCAATGAGCAATGAATTCAAACAGCAAATGAACAGCAGAGGACAGATGGAACTGTTGAGGATATTTCAGAATATGGAAGGAAGGTTCCCGGCAAGGGAATCCGATATGGAACGAATATACACCCTCATCACCGACAGAAAGGATCATAACTATTTCAAGAACCGCTCGAACTCGATCTATGATGACATCTATCTGGATCTCTTCTATGATTTCAACAAGGAGATGGAATTCGATGTTCTGCAGAAAGAGATAGAATCCTTTCTCTACAGAAAAAGCTGGATAATGAATTTCAACTACGGCCCGCTTGCAGGCATCCTTCCCGTTGAATTCATCAGGTCCAACATCAACGACATCACATTGTCAACGACCAACTACGATCTTCTGATCGAGAACCACTTCTCGCACATGGGCATCCACAATCTACTGAATACCGGACTGGACAGGGAGGGGTTCCTGGATGTATCATATCTGGGAAAGCCCCTGATGATAGATTACCTGAAACTCCATGGTTCCGTTAACCTGTATCAGGATTCAAAAGGTAGGGTAAGACACAGTCCCGGCCCTGTTGTGAATGGAACCATAACAGAGTTCGGAGACATCGTTAAAGGTGTGCATCTCACCCATCCCCTGGACGGGATCAACAATTACGATTCCCACGAGGCCTGCAGCAACCTGCTCTTCATGTTCGAGGAAAGGATGGACAGATGCGAGTATCTGATCCTCATCGGAACGAGTATGAGGGACACCTCTATCACTGATATCATCAGGGATCATGCGGAGAAAAAAAAGGTCATTGCCGTGGGAAACAGGATGAAATATCTCAAGGCAATTCCGGAATTGATGTCAAATGAGAGTGTCATATTCCATGACGGATACATCCCCGATGAGGAATGTGATGATATATTCGAGCTGTTCCGCAGGGCCAACAGGGATGAGATCGGTATGGACAGATTGATGGAAATGGCGGACCATTCCCCGTCCGATGATCCTGGGGAATAATTAATATTTCACCAATGATAATAATCATGATAGTTTTTTTTAAGGCCACATGGATATTCGAGGGCAACAGAATTCCTTATCGAAAGACCTGTGGGATCGAAAATGAGAAAACTCGACCATATACAAAATTTCAAACTGACAGGGAAGATGAAGGATATTCTGGACATGTCTCAAAATATCGTCCTTATCCTTGATACCGGGGGCAGTATAAAATATATTAATCGATACGGTTTGAGAATTCTCGAATATGAGGAGGATGAACTTCTGTCGAGGGACTGGTTCGAAACCTGCGTTCCTTTATCTCAAAAGACCCCTCTCAAAAGGATATTCCGGCGGATCATCGATGGTGATTCACATTCCTACGGATACCACGAGAACCCCATAAGATCAAGGTCGGGGAATGATATTCTGATCAACTGGCACAATGTGCTGATATCGGATGAGCAAGATATTCGCGGTGTGATAGGTTTCGGGGAAGACATTACCGAACTGGAAAGGGTAAAAAGAAATCTTCAGATCACCAGAGAGGAAGCCGAGAAAGCTCACCGGGTCAAGAACGAGTTCCTGGCCCGGATGAGCCATGAGATCAGAACACCCATGAATGCAATTATCGGGTTTGCGGACCTTCTCAACGATACCGATCTCTCCAGGGAGCAGCAGGAGAATCTGGAACAGATCCGGAATTCGGCAAGGAACCTGCTTTCCATAGTGAACAATATGTTCCTTCTCATGAGTGGCGATGAGGAAAAAAAGGGGCACAGCCAGACGCTCTTTTATCCCCGGGAACTGATAAAAGATATTCTGAACGGTATATCGGATAAAGCGGAAAATAAGAGACTGAAGATGATCTTCAATGTCGAGGATAATGTTCCGAAAATGGTTGTCGGGGATAGCAGGGTTCTGCAAACCATCCTGAAACATATCCTTGACAATTCCATAAAATTCACGGATTATGGGGAGATAGAAGTAACCATCGGACTCGAAGAAAGGATCGAACCGGTGTGGGATGAAAATGAGAAGGTGGTCCTGCATTTCATCGTAAGTGATACGGGGATCGGAATGCCACCGGAGATTGTGAAGACGATCTTCGATTCCTTCCAGCTGGGTGATCAATCGCTGACAAGAAAGTTCGGCGGTCTGGGTCTCGGCCTTTCCATATCATCCAAACTGGTACAGAGGATGGGCGGGAGGATATGGGTGGAAAGTGAGCTCGACCGTGGAAGCACATTCCACTTCACCGCGGTCCTTGACATTCCGGATGAGAACCCTCCGGATGCCGGAGATAAGAACAACCCAATGGACCACAAGGTCCTGGTGGTGTCCGGGAACAGGGAATATGGCGAAAGGATGGTTCGGTTGCTGGACAGCATCGGGTACCAGGTCCATGTGTCAACAAATGCCGAGGATACCACCTTGCTTCTTGAAAAGATCGGGAAGGATGGGCATTCGATATCAACCATCATTCTTGATCATGATTCCGGGGATCTTGTCAGGGTCATCAGTAAAAAGATCGGTGAGGTCTCCCGTAAAAAAATACCGATCATCATGTCTGTTCCGGACCGATCCCGGGGCAGTGCCTCTTCCTTTCCGAAAGATGATCGGGGCCCGGTCAGATTCATGAAAGACCCGATCGAATTGGACGAATTGAGAAGAACACTGGATGAATGCATCGTCAATACGGGAAACGGATCGGATCCTTCCATCGACAGAACCAGGTATGCAATATTGATCGTCGAGGACCATCCGGTAAACCAGAAGGTTGCCGAGATGATGTTGAGAAAAAAAGGTCATGACGTGGAGGTTGCAAACAACGGAAAGGAGGCCATCGAAAAACTTGAAAGGTCCGATTACGACCTCGTTCTCATGGATATCCAGATGCCGGTGATGGATGGATACAGGGCAACAAAAATGATCAGAGACAGGAATTCGAAAGTTCTGAACCACGATATCACCATCATTGCAATGACGGCACATATAATGGAGGAGGACAGGGAGAAATGTATATCGGTGGGCATGAACGGATATATTTCCAAACCAATAAGCATGAAAACACTGTGTGAAGAGATCGAGAGATCAAAGTTTTCGGATCCATGATATCAATAAATATTCATGGCTTTTGCACAATAGATTTTGAGTGTAATGTATAATGTTATTGATAACGATCAACCATTAATAAATATAAGATATCGGAAAACTTTCCCGGATATAATATCATGAAATGATAATGACGAATAAAGGTATTATAATACTATACCATATATTTTCAATTGATGGTCCGGATAAAGAATATCACCTGCATATACTGCGGGAAGGAGTGTATCATTGAAAGGAAAGGCAATAATAGATCAACAATAAAGGAGATAATTGGAAGGTGTCCGGGTTGGACAATACTCAATATGGGTGTCGAGAATGAAGGGGAGACCCATATCTTCATCTGCAATGATCCGAAATGCCGGGAATCATATGAAAAGGACAACCAAACCATTCTGATGAAACTGCTGGCGGACCCTACGGACGGATCTTCGGTCAAGTCATAGAGGTTTCATTCCCATCCTCCTTCTTTACATTTTGAGCAGATCATCATTTCCAATATCAAGACACGGTCCCTGTCAAATATTCTTCGATGGCTCGTATTGTCCAACCATTCCATGGATACCTCACTGAAAGCCATTTATACCCGTTTTAGACTATTTTCAAACCATCTCCGGGGATCATACTTGACACTCCGTGATTTCGATTTTTTCCATTTTTTTTTCAAAATGATTATAATAATGAATAGTGTAGATATGAATCACATGGAGAAAGGAATGCCCTGGCAAAACAAGGACAGGGAAACGATCAACCCGTCGGAAAGCCGGACGGGACCCGGGACGGATACTGTCCACCGGGGGTCAAATATAAAAAAAAAAGGTGATCCGATGAAGGTACTGCTGGCGGAAGACATCAAGGTCTCGAGAATTTTCCTTGAAAAGATATTGAATTATTTCAAATGCGATGTGATCTCGTGCAGCAATGGTCTGATGGCCTGGAATGCTCTGAAAAATATGGATAAGCCCGACATGGCCATTCTTGATTGGGAAATGCCGGGATTGACGGGACTTGAATTGTGTGAAAGGATCAGAAATGACCCGGAACTCGATTCGATCTACGTCATCATTCTCACGGCAAGGGAAAGAAAGGAGGATATGATGAAGGGGTACGAGATCGGGGTGGACGATTACCTGTCGAAGCCGGTCACACTCGATGATCTCAAATGGAGCATTCTCAAGGGGAAAAAGCTGCTAAGAGAGAAACCCGAATTCGGTCAGAGACAGGAAAACATCTATGAAAACCTGTATGAATTCATGGAGAGAAAAGGCGAGTTCAGGGAAGGTAGCATAGGATCGATCGATGTGAGCAAAACGGGAGAATAAAACCCATGATCCCCCCACGCATCGAAATCAAGATGAGTTGCCACATCTGGTCTCCGGATGAGTGGAACCATGAATGATCTTGAAAGGATCAGGATCGTATGCAGGGGAGATTTCACGGAAAGAGAGAAGGACACAATAAGATCCTTCACAACGGATAAATGCCAATTGCTTTTTCTGAACCGGGGGGAGGAGATATCATTATCGAACCGCCCTGATTCGATGACCATTCTTATTATCCGGATCCGCGGAGAACCGGAAGAGTTCACGGAGATCTCGAGGATTTCAGGAAACCTGCATCCCGGTTCACCCGCTTCTGTATTACTGCTGTACGAAAGATATGACAGGGATCTGATCATCAGGGGTTTCGAATCCGGTGGAAATGATTTCATCATAAGGAACGATCTTGAAGTAGCTTTACCGGAGAAGATCGAACAGCAACTGGTGTTCCTGAAACCATGTTTTCGTGAACGGAAGGCGTTCGATGATGGAATGAAGGAATACGATACAATAAGGGAAAAATATGTGAAAATGCAGAAGGACCTCATCGAGAAACAGGAGTGGTTCATGAATATTTTCACGAACTGCAATATCCCGATGATCCTCTACGAGATTGAAACAGGAAAGATGGTTGATGTGAACATCAGCTTCACCGCAACATTCGGGTATCATGAACGGAGCATCCTCGGTGAAAACGTGATCGATCATGGAATATACCGGACGGAGGAGGAGCGATCGCGTTACGAATCCGAACTTTATGAAAGTGGAAGACCGGCGATCGTTGAAATACCGTTGAGATCCGGACATGGAGGTTTAATCGATACCAGAAGAACGATGTCATTCCTGCACACTTCCGGGGCGGATCTCGTTCTGGTACAATTTCAGGAGGTCGCAGCCAGACCCCCGCAAGATGACGTACCGGGTACACTTCGTTGCATGATCGGTGCAATTGACCATATCCCGGATGCTATCATCGTTTTCGATAAGAACGGGAAGATCGTTGGTTGGAACCGTTCCATGGAACGGTTGACCGGAGTTGATGGAAGAGATGTGATGGGAACCAGCAGGGAGGATCATTCGTTGAGGATCTTCAAAAACAAAAGACCGATGCTGATGGATTGCATCGGGAAACCCATGAACGATCCGAAGGATCATTTCCAGAAAATGACCCGGGATGGGAACAGACTCTGTGGTGAGGCATACGTACCTACCTTTAACGACGGGAAAGGAGCGTACCTCTGGTGTGCGGCATCCCCGGTGATAGGGCCCGATAATGACACGATGGGCTATATCGAGATCATGAGGGATATTACCCGGTGGGTGGAAACGGAAAGAGCGATAATGAGGCACAAGGAAGACCTCGAGAGGACCATCGAAAGAAGAACACAGGACCTTGAAAGATCGAGAAAAAAAGCAATGAGTCTTCTTCACAGTGCGGAGATCCAGAGAAGATTGATAGAGGATGCACTTGAAGAGACGGAAGGATCGAGAAAGGATGTTCAAAGGCTCATGGATCAGATGGAACAGATCCTGGGTGCGACAAAAACCGGAATGAACGTGATAGATGAACAATATCGTATCAGCTATATTGACCCGGAATGGAAAAGAAGATACGGCGAGATCAACGGGAAGAGGTGTTTTGAATATATCATGGAACGGGACGCACCCTGCAGTGATTGTCACATAGGGGATGTATTGAAGAGAAAAAGGAAGATCGTTGAGGAGCGGACACTTCCCAGGGAAAATGATCGACCCGTTCAGATCACCTCATTTCCATTTGCGGGTCCTGATGGGAAAACCCACATAGCCCAGGTGTATGTCGATATAACCGAAAGGAAGAAAGTGGAGAACAGATTGAGACAATTGAAGGAGGCCGCTGATGCACATCTGCAGGCCAAGACGGAATTTCTGGCGAACGTATCCCATGAGATAAGGACCCCGATGAATGCCATAATAGGAATGACGGAACTTGCCATGGATACGGACCTGAACAGCGAGCAGCTGGAATACCTCGAATCCGTATCGAGGTCTGCAAATTCATTACTGAACATCATAAATGACATTCTGGACTTTTCGGAACTGGAAGGCGGATCCATCAGGTTGAAGAGAAGCGATATCAACGTAAGGAACATTATCTCGAAGGTCATCGTAACTTTTTCCCCCAGATTGGAGGAAAAGGGACTGAACATCATGACCCGGATAGAACCTGATGTTCCGGAGATGATCGTCGGTGACGAAGGTAGGCTTGAAAAGATATTGAAGAATCTCATCGACAACTCGATAAAATTCACCCACGATGGCGGCATCACGATACGGATCAGGAAGGATCCTTCGATGAAGGATAGAGCAGGAAATGGACGGAACGTCCTTCATTTCTCCATCGAGGATTCCGGTATAGGGGTCGAGGAGGATAAGGTCAGGGAGATATTCGAATCGTTCAATCAGGCCGACACATCCATTACGAGAAAATATGACGGGATCGGACTCGGTCTGACAATATCATCCAATCTTGTAAGATTGATGGGGGGAAGGATGTGGGTTGAAAGCGATCCGGGGATCGGAAGCAGATTTCATTTTACCGTTCCTTCGGATGACGAGAGGGATGTCACGGTAGACCCGAATACACGCGACCGCTCCCGTCGAATTGTCCCGGACCCCGGGTCACTCAAGGAACATTTACCGGATGGTATGCAACATGGGGCCAGGATCCTTATCGTTGAGGACCATCCATTGAATCAAAAATTGACCATGTCCATGCTGAAGAAGAAAGGGTACAGGGTGGAAATCGCCGGGAACGGTCAAATTGCGCTCGGTCTACTCGGTAAGGATAGTTATGATATCATATTGATGGATATCCAGATGCCCGTAATGGACGGATACGAGACCACGAGGATCATCAGAAGTGGAAGTTCCGCAGACATCGACCCTTCAATACCCATCATAGCCATGACAGCCCATACCCTGAACGGTGAGGAGGAAAGATGTTTGAGTGCCGGAATGGACGGGTATATCTCGAAACCGGTCAATTCAAGGGAATTATTCGAAAAAATAGAGGCTATCTTGCAGGTTCATCAATGATCGAATATTTTTCAAAAGTATTCCTGATCACGTAATAAGATCCTTTTAATCTTTCATCATCATTTGGCATGTCCCACCCCTTCAGGAAATGGCAATAGAAACTTTCGTTCTTCAGATGATATTCAGGGTCTCCGGGTAGTTCCGATCCGGTGGACGGATCATTGTAGGTGATGACCCCCATGTCGATGGAATCGATATGAGAATTGGCACGAAGTCCGGATACCCCAAGATCGCCAATGATCTCACCTGTGCTGGGATCTCTGAATCCCAGCAGAGACCAGGGTATCCTTGCTTCGATGATGCCGCAATACTCGTTGAAAACACAATCAACGGTGGGATCATTGTCAGATGAACAGGATCCGGGAGAGATACTGTTCAAAAGCCCCGTTTCCACTATTTGAGGGGGTATCCGGACCCCTTCATCCGGGAAAGTGATGGGCCCGGATAACATCATTCTTATGGGATGGAGGGTGCCATTATCGGGATCAAGGTCCCCCGAACCGGTGCAATATTCGGGATATTTCCGGATGAAGGGATCGTAATAATCATGTACCATGACCCTCGATCCTCCCTTCCATTTCAGGTCTATCACGAAATCGATACCCCTGTCCGATCTGACATCTCCATGGTATTTTATATCCTTCAGCCCCTGATCCCCGATGGTATCGATCATGACAAGTACATCATTATACACTTGATCTTCCGTATCCTGCGTCCGCTTGACATCGATCAGCATGTAAACATACCTCTCATCGGAATGTACCTGGAAACGGTCCACACCTCCATTGATGGGCTCATGATCGTTACCGGTCGATCTTTCCAACCAATCATCGCTCTTGCCATCAATTACTATCCCCCCTCCGGGAACGAAGGACAGAAGACCGTAACATTGCTCCGGTGTCTGTATGTCCGACCAGTAGGCTGTCCTTGATCTGTTTATGAATGTCCTGGTATTCCATGATGTCTTGAAATATTCATCCTGCCAGTTGAAGATCATGCCTCCGGCCAATCCTTCATCCATGATCGAACTGAAAAGGAGTGAATCGATCCTGCCCTGTTCGCTTTCGTTCAGGTATCCCTGATCGAAGCCGGAAGGGTTCCTGTGACTTATACCCCTTGACGATGGAACCCCGAATTCCCCCACGACGATCGTTGTGTTGTGATCCTGTCTCAGATCATTGAGATACCCTGCGTAACTGTTCTTTTTTCCATTTTTATCAATATAATTTACATATTTCTCCTGATAATTCAAAAATTCTGGATAATAAGGATATATATGATATGTTGCAAACAATCCCGGATAGTATTCATCCGTTTCACGTATATTGTCGGGATCGATCGTCAGTTTGCCCCCTATGGATTGCGGATCTCCCGGGTGATCAACTGGATCATACAGAGGTGTTGTGATGAAACTCAGTGGTGTCTGGAGAAGGTATCTTTGATATTCGTAATCCACCGTGAGATCCAATATCCTGGTCATCCAATTTTCAAATTCGTTCCCGTTCTCGCAGTAGAGATGATCACCTTCATAAACTTCACCGGAGGAGATGTTGTTGTTGATGTCGAATACGAGATCCTGGCTCCATTCCGAACCGAGGATCAGGCCGATCACATATTCGGAAATATCCGCATCGTATATCGATTCACCGGAAGGTTGAGGATATTCCCTGTATTTTCCATGTATTATGTCTATGGTCCTGTTGATCTCTTTCATGAAGAGGTCAGACTGTCTGCTCATCTCCATGCTGTCGATCACGACATGATCGGGTATCTCGAACCAGATGCCCTGGAAAAGAAGGATGGGATCCGTATCATTTCGATTGTGGTCCCTCAATGCATGATAAAAAGACGGGGGATGTGCTGTAAAGGTTCTGATCACATTTGCATTCATCTCATCGATCTGACGGATCCATCTCCTGTAATCAGAATAGGTGATCCCGCCGCTTTCGGGAAAATGACCGGGTTTCGTGATACCCAGATTCACACCTCTGATGGGGACGATCCTCCAGTTACCTCCCGAATTCGTTTCGAAATGGGAATCATGCACACGAAAATTCAGCCAATCCACATGTTCATTCTTGATCTTCTTGAAGTCATCGATATGTTCGATTAATGCATGATTGTTGACACCCAGTATCATCTGAAATAGCAACAGGCAGAATATGAAGACCGAAGGTGAATATTTTTTCACGTGATCCGTAAATGGTCTCTTCATTTGAGTTCCCTCACCCTCCCCATTCTGTTTAGAGTGTCCCATGCATAGACCATCATACAGTGTTCCATCAGGGAAAAATGTTTATAACGATTGCATCGGGGTTATCATATTCGACAGATTATCATCCCCCAAAATCTTACCACAGCATTGATCGGTATGGATCATAAGAAATGAACCATATCCCGGTCATCAGACCCGCTTCACAAATGATTATTAATGGTTGAAGGACATCCATACATCGGTTCCCATGAAGGTTATCATTGCCGACGATGATAAAGTTACCACCGGATTGTTGGAAAAAACCCTGAGAAAATGGAATTTCGAGGTTTTCACCGCCGATAACGGAGAGCAGACACTGGAGATGATCGGGAATGGCAATATCCCGGATATCATTCTTCTGGATTGGGAAATGCCCGTCATGGATGGGATGGAAGTATGCCGTTACCTGAGGAGCGAAACCGGTCTTGAAAAGATATACATCATCATGATCACCTCAAGGGACCAGAAGAAGGATCTGATAAAAGGCCTGGAGTTCGGGGTCGATGATTACATACCAAAACCGGTGGACCTCAGGGAGCTCAGGGCAAGGATCAGGGTAGGCGAGAGAATAATCAGATTGGAGCGATTGCTGGAGGATCGAGCCCTCATTGCTGAAAATAATTATCAGCACATACTCGACCGATCGCTTCATGGGATCATTCACCTTATCGCATCACGGGATTCCATCTGGAGCGGGGATAATGTCATAGCCGAGGTGAATCCGGCTCTTTGTTCACTGTTGGGTTACAGCAAAGAGGAGATATACCGGATCAAGGTGAAAGACCTGTTTCATCCCGGGGATCATTACAGGACCCGGATCATGTTCGATCAACTGCTGGAAGGGAGTATCCCGGATTTCAAATATGAGTGTCGTCTGATGACAAAGGAACAGAACATCAAATGGGTGAATATTTCCATGGTATGTTTGAGTGAGATCGGATCCGGTAAGAGAAGGGTCCTGATGATCGTTGAGGACATTTCAAGAAGGAAATTTGAAGACATGGAAATGATGAAAAGGATGATGAAGTATCATTACGAGGAGGGAAATGTATATTTTGTTCGGGAAAAGGTCATGGACCGGTCGGTGGATGCATTTCAGGAACTTCTATCCATAGGATATGATGGGATTGCATTATCCAGAATGTCGGAAAGAGAATTCAGGAAAAGGGTCAGGAAGGATCATCATTTCTACTGGCTTGCCGAACACGGATCCCCGAACGCATTGAAACCGAATGTGTCCATTCTGATGGAGAAGATCGAGGAATTGCCTAAAAAATCGGTGATATTCATAGACAGGCTTGATTATCTTATCGTAAGGAATGATTTCGACAGCGTTCTATTTTTCATCCAGAATATCAGGGAAATTGCGTTGCTGAGAGGGTCCATCATAATTGTAACTATGGATCCTGCAACGGTCGGAGATAGAGAACTTTCCCTTATAGAAAAGGAATGCCATGAACTCGAGCCATACCATAAAATAAATATTTCCGAGGACCTTTTGATGATACTGAAGCATATCTACAATAAACATTACCTGAACCTGGATGCAAATCTCAACAGTCTGATAACGGAGCTGGGGATCAGCAGACCCACCGCCAGAAAACGGGTCAATCAGCTGATCAATTTCGATTATGTCCTGGAGATGAAAAAAGGCAGGGAATGCAATTTCATGCTGACGGAAAAGGCCAGTACGCTCTTCAAATGACCTATCATCTAAGATCCCGGATAAGGATGGAGCCCCCGGCGAGGAGTGAATTTTCCCGGACCCGTCGAGGTCAAGATCGTCAGATATTTTCCATGTTTTCCATTTATTTTCTAATATTCATTATTATCTGAAAAGCTGATGGATATTCATGGGAATTCATGTCGAGGGAACATATATGTTTGCCTTGCTTTCAATGGGGGTTTGATCTGATGAGTTCTGTAACGTTGATGAAATTGCTGGGTGACGAGTACAATCTGAAGATACTGAGTGCCACTTCCGTAAAACCTAAATCCATCAGCAGATTGGCAAGCGAATTGGATATCCCGGAAGTGTCATGCTACCGTAAGGTCAAGGAGCTGCACGATAATCATCTTCTTGATTACGTATGCAATGTGCCTTCAAAAAGGGGAAGGGACAAGAGAATGTTCAAGACCAATCTGATATCATTTCAGATCAAGTTCATGTGTGGAAAATTCGATGCACAGATCTATTTCGATAACAACAGAAATCCATTGAATATCGAGAGTTCCAAACTGGATTTCCTTACAGATGATTTTTCATTCGGTTTCGGGGAGTGAGATCGTGAAGGGTAAAACAAGGGAAAGATTGATAGTGACGATCGCCGCCATACTGTTCTTTGCAGCCTTCGGGGCCGTTGCATATCTGGACAGATCGCATGGGACGGTGGGGGATGATTTCGGGCAGGACGATTTCACGGTAGTTATGGAGAGGAACTCGGGGCATCTGGGTATTCCGAGCTTTCCTCCCGACCTCATAATACTTGGTGCTTCACAGGATGCCAGCCTGGATTTCACGGTAACCAACAATGACGAGG
>Ga0272441_10002502_pt1 | contig 36920 bp, 29 predicted proteins | sample SSMProp6N_FD_193582 | JGI IMG/M metagenome (GOLD analysis project Ga0272441, IMG submission 193582) | Marine sediment archaeal communities from Little Sippewissett salt marsh, Falmouth, MA, United States - SSM-Prop-6N | ecosystem: Environmental > Aquatic > Marine > Wetlands > Sediment ...
CCTTTTGGATGTCCTTCAGCCTACACGCTGAGGGAAGAGGCTCCCGGTGTCTCAGTCTTTCCGTGCGCCCCTTTTTACACACAAAACACTACTCAACCGGAGCGTACTCCCCCACCCTTGGGTGGGGGATCCCGGAAGACGCGATGGGAGAGGTCGTCACGACAGGGGATCTGAACGACGACGGGTTCGATGACCTCGTGATTACGGCAGCTCTTGCCGACGGCCCAGGGAATCGCCGGCCCGATTGCGGGGAGGTCTACATCATCTTCGGGCGATCGACGGAGAACTGGAACAAGGCGAGACCGGGGATAGGGCAACCGATCGTGTTCGATGTTGCGGGAACTGCGGGTGCAAAGCCCGACGTCGTTGTCTATGGAGCCGACGAGGCCGATGTATTGCTGGGATCGTCCACCGGAGATGTGGATGGGGACGGCACGGACGATCTGCTCATGGGCGCCGGACATGGAGACGGCTGGCTGAACGGATCGCCAGACGCAGGGGATGCGTATATCGTTCGTGGACGGGCTTCCGGGATGTGGAATGAGACGATCGATCTTCAATCGACGCCGGCAGACGTATCGTTTTATGGTCAAGCGGCCGGCGATTGCCTCCGATGGGCGGCGAGTGCTGCAGGAAATCCGGCACGCACTGGAGACATCGATGCGGACGGCGTGGACGACTTGATCTTGGTCGCGAGCCATGCCGGCGATGGAGCGGGCGAAGTCTACATCTACTTCGGCCGAGCGGCATGGACACAGGAGATCAGGATTACCACACCGTCCTCCTATGCGGCAGCCCCTCCGGATATGGCTCCGGACGTGACGTTGATCGGAACGGCGTCCGGAGATCGACTGGGCTACTATCTCGGTGTTGGCGTGGTTTCCATTGGGGATGTCAATGGAGACGAAATCGATGATCTCGTCATAGGTGCCTCGGCCGCAGCGGGTTCTAGGGGCGCCGGGTCCGCCTACATCGTGAGTGGACGTGCTCATGCCATGTGGCCTACACCGAGTGCAAGTGCGGGATCGATTGCGATTGATCGGTTTGCGATGGTTTCAATCGATGGTGTGGATTCCGGTGATCTGTTTGGGACATCGCTTGTGTTGGCGGATTTCGACCAGGACGGGATCCTCGATATCGCAGTCGGAGCTCCCGGCGGCGACGGGCCAGGGAACGGTCGTTCGGGTGCCGGCGAGGTGATCGTGCTTCGCGGAAGGCAGGGATGGCGCCGGATGGTAGACTGCGCTACGCATGCTCCAGATCTCATCGCCTACGGAGAGGATCAGGAAGATGCTCTGGGCACGTATCTGATCTCGGCAGGAGACGTCAATGGGGATGAGGCGGTGGATCTCGTGATGGGCGCGCTCGATGCAGACGGCCCGGCAAACGCCAGGCCGAGCGCAGGCCAGACGTTCATTCTCTATGGCCCGCTGTAGCGACAGGGCGATATCCCGGAAGCCCCATGGTCCGGCCGGCTAGACGGTCAACGGAATGCGAGCGTATGATCTCGCGAAGGAGGTCAGAGTGGAGAGACAAGAGGTCCTGGAGTTCGTGAAGCGATTCCCGGTGTCGCACATGGCGACGGTGGAGGATGGGCAACCGCGGGTTCGGGCCATGCAGACGGCGGTGATCGACGATGCCGGATTGACTTTCTGTACGGGATCTCACAAGGATGTGTGTCGACAGTTGTCCGCCAATCCATCAGTGGAGCTGGCCTACTGGGATCCTAGTTCCGGGTGTCATATCCGCATTCGGGGAGACATGGAGGTTGTGGGAGATCTTGACCTCAAGCAGCACATCGTGGATCACGTGTTCACGTTTCTCAAGCCGGTGGTCGAGGCGCACGGCCATGAGGCGATCACGCTGTTCCGTCTATCGTCGGGGCAGACGTACGTTTGGACCCAGGCAATAGGGCACCAGCCGCCGGAGGCTCTCCCGTTTTAGGATCTGGATTCTCACCAAGTGGCGTGGAAGACACGATCTGTCACCTATTGGCGAAGCGCATACGGTGGTCAACCCGATCGTTGAGCCTTCCGATCGGGCGCATCTCAGAACACGTTCTGTGTGAGTCCCTCGTCGTCACAGACGATGACTGCGATACGTTCCAGCGATCCGATCGATGACAGCATCCTCGAGAACTTGACAAGATCCGTGCTTCGAAGTGGCTTGACGAGGAAGGTGAGCTCCAATCGGTTTCCGTCCCCGATCGATCGCGTATTGATCAGTCGGTGATCCCTTAGGAAGCGATCGAACACCTCTCGGTGCGCAACACCATCGTCCGCATCGCCGCCCGGGATGGTGAATTTCACAAGGATCTCGCCCTTGGCGCGCATCCCGATCCGTGAGACACGGATGGCCACCATCGCCAATCCGATAAACGCAATGCCGATCGCGGTTTCGACATACAGACCCACGCCGCTTCCCATCCCAGCCGCCAGTGCGAGGAAGACAAACGACGCATCGCGGGTGTCCTTCACGGGGGTACGGAAACGAATCACCGACAGTGCACCTACCAGGGTGAACGCGCGGGCCAACTGATTGGAAATGATCAACATCACCAGCGAGGCGATCATCGCGATGTAGAGAAGCGTTTGCTGGATGGCGACCGAGTAGTTCACGGCGGGCGTCACCAAGCGATACATGAGCGCGATGAACAGGCCCAATCCCAGGCTGATGCCGCTTCCGATGAGCACGGTTTGCCAACTGATTGTCATCAGGTCGCTGAGGCTAGTAGATAGAGGCATAGCGTAGTCCGTCCTTCAATCGAGGGGATTCGCCAAGCAGCTGCGCGACGCTCATGCCGAATTTCGAGCAAGCCTGGCGCTTGAGGTGAAACAACGTGTTGAGTCTGCGGAACCAGTGGGGGATCAGTCCGGTGAACTTGATCTCCAGAATCGTCCAATGGTAGAGCAACGGAGTCAGCCCGGCCTCGACGTGGAGGTCCGACAGATCCGGATAGACCTTCGCGCGGAGATGGCGATCGAACGTCAGGCGAACGATATCATGCTGTCCGGGATAGACGTACGCCTCCCGCTCGTACACGATGAGGGCAAGCGGGGCGAACGCATCTCGCGCCATCCGGTAGGCGAGCTGGTCGAGCACTTGCGCACCGGCATGTGCATCCGTTCTGAGAAGCATCGCGTGGTAGTCTCGCCGCGCAAGCGCATCGAGCGTGTCCGGAGTCAACCGCGTCTTGGTCTTGTGGTGGGTGTTGCCGACCTTGCGCTTGTTCTCCAGGTAGGCGACGGACAGGGCTTCGTTGTAGCTACGAACCCGGTACTTGTGGCGCGTTCGAACGCCGTCGAGCTTCTCGTGGAAGCAGGCCAACGAAGGACTGTCGTAGTAGATGCTGCGGACGGTGTACTGATCGTCGGCACGGGAGACACAGTACTTGTCGAGCTCCAAGTACGGCTGCACGAAGTCGGCGATCGCTGCGGCGTGATCGGGCCGGATCAGGTACTTGAGCTCATGGCGACCGTTGCGCAGCTCGGAGGACCGAAGACGTGGATCGCTTCCGTTGCGGATCATCGATCGATCCACCCCGGCGAGCCACCGGGTTGCGAACTCGCTTGCCAGTTGAGGACGAGGTCGTTCGGTCGATCCGCATCGACCGGCACCAGCGAGTGTCCTCCTCCGTCTGCGGATTCGTCCCAGGGCGCATCGTCATCGTAGCTGACCAGATCGACGGTGAGGTTGTTGGCATCGACGAGTTCCAAGCGCTCTCCGTTGTTCGCCAGCTTGCCGTCGGTCCACTGGAGGACCTGACAGTCAGCGCCACTGTACGTTGCGGCGTTCTTCGCGACGATCAGACACTCGGAGGGCTCCAGCTGTGTCCCGTCGGGGAACGCAAACTGGATCCCATCGACGAATTGCCATCCAGACAACGAAACGGAGGACTGTCCGAGGTTCGTCAGCTCGAGGAACTCATAGAGGTCATCGTCTCCCTGCTCCGAGGCCGGGTTGTAGTGAATCTCCGTCATGGCGATGTGCCGTGCGATGTGGTGCTCCTGGGCCAAAAATGCCTCCACTTCCCGATGTCGCCGCTCGATGTAGTCGAGCAGTTGCTCAAGTCCTTCGGTGAACTGCCGCGAATTGCGCAGGAGCGTGAATCCGGGTTGCTCGCCTTCCCTACCGATCACGTAGGGAAGGATGAGATTCCAGTCGCTCCTCACCTGAGACTGAAGCGCCGGCACGTCCAAGACGGTGTCCAGCGTCTCCTGGACGTAGTGTAGATAGCATACGTAGTACACGGGATCGTCCGCCAGGCGACGAATGAGCGGCCACTCCTCCCCGACATCTTCGAGAGAAAGGCTGCGGATCGGCGAGAGCCAATCGCTGAACGCTTCGTTGTTGTCCCACGGAATCCAATGGAGGAGATCGTCATCCTCATCGCCGTACAGGTAGAAGTTGTGCGACATGCGGCTATAGGTGTCCCAATTGCCGACGACCGTGTCCACCGCCAACCAGCGGAGGAAGGTCTGAATGCTGAAGACCTCCTCCAGCCCCGCGCGCCACGCTTCGGCATCGCTCGCACGGTCGTTCAACGCATCGATGACCGCGGCGATGTCGCTCCAATCTGCATCTTCGGTGTTGGTCTTCTTCGCGAACGCGCTTTCATCGAAATACGAGAATGTGGCCGCGCCTCCTTCGGGTTTGTAAAGGTTGCCGCCGCTGTTGCCGAACAGTAGGTCGAGCATCGGATCGCCCGGGATCTCGGTCATCGTGTACAGGCCGAAATACTGTGGACCCTCGCCATAGTCGACGTACATACGGTAGAACGCCGAGAGCGCGCAGGGTACCCCGGCGGCGCGGAAGAACATATTCGTCGTCTTCTCGCGGACCAACGTTGCATCCCGATAGCCGTTCGAGAGGGAGAGATCCTTAAATCCGAAGAACCGCTGATCCTCGATCTCCGGATACGTGTCTTCGAAGTGGTCAAACTCCAGATGAAACGGGATCTTGAGGGAGCCGGATTGCGCCGTGTCGCGCAATGAAGAGTTCCCTTTGAATCGGATCCCCACGTGCTCCCAAACCTGATCGCTGAATCGGCAGGTTGCCTCCACGTAGATCGGGTTGGCGCTGTTGGCGGCGGGGAACTCCGCTGGTTTGTCGGGAGATGGCTCTCGAGGGGGAGCGGCCGGGTTCCCGAACTGCGCGCCTTTGTCTGGCATGAACACCAGCTCTCCCTTGGGATCGTAGCCACAGGTTCCCTCGATCTTGCGCCCACTGGGGTCGACCAACACGGCAGGGTCGCCTTCTTCCTTTCCGACACAGGCCTCGATGTGGGGAGGTACGCGGCTGGGATCAAAGGCTTGCGGCTTGCCACGATCCTCTTGCTGGGGCTGATCGGGATGCGCCTTCGCGCCAGGCTGATGAGCGAAATTGGCGTAGAGGTCGTCGAGCATGGCCTGCCAATCATTGGGAGCGATCTGGAAGTCGATCCGCAGGACGGTGCCCTGTGCGAAGACCGCGTCATAGCTTGGTTCCGCGTCGCTGCTGTGAGATCGGTCGGTCCATCCGGCCGGGCGTTCGATGGCGAGTGCCGAACACGCTGCAATCGCAATCAGGAGCAGATCGAGAGATAGCGTCTTCAGAGAGCGAACGATGATGCCTCCACTTGTCATGCGCGGGTGTCCTTTCCTTCCTAGGGTTCAATCCATCCTGGAGATCCACCGATCTGCGCGCTGGCGCGCCAGTTGGGGAATGTGTAGTTCGGGAGGCCCGGGTCGACGATCTCCAGCGACGATCCACCTGCATCTGCGTCCTCCGGCCATGGGAAGACGTCGTCGTATTTGACGCTGTCGACTTCCACGCCATCTCGATCCAGCAATCGAACGACCTCGCCGCCGTTGGAGAGGCTGCCGCGAGCCCATTGCTGGATTTCGCACGGAGCGTCTCGGTACGTGTCTGCCCGTTTGCTGATCAACAGACATTGGCCCGGCCGGAGGATTGTCCCGGGCGGCAATGCGAACTCGAGCCCTTCTACGAACCGGTATCCAGAAAGATCCACTGTGCGGTTCCCGCGATTGAATAGCTCGATGAATTCGAAGTTGTTGTCGATCCCCTGATCGAGCGACGGGTTGTAGTGCAGTTCGGTGATCACAATGGGAGACGGCCGCAGTCCTCTTCGCCAGACGGCTTGGTCGATCGTTGCGTAGCGTTCTTCAACCGATAACAGGAGGCGATCCAACGCGGTATGGACACGTTCCTCCGTCGGTAGCATCGAGCGAACGTCGGTCGCGACCTGTGATAGCGACGACACGATGGCTGCGGTCGCATCCGAGAGTTTCTGCTGAAGTCTCACGACATCGAGAACGCCACGGAGCGTCTCCTCCAGGTAGGCCGAGTAGGTGTCGAAGTAGACAGGATCGTCGATCAATCGTCGAATGAGCTGCCACTCCGATTCAGTATTCGATAGGTCGGCGGCCAATGGATGTGCTGGAGATCCGGCGGCAGCCAGGCTCCCTTGCCGTGCTGCTGGAATCCAGTGATACCGACTGTCGCCCGGATCCCAGTAAAGCAGAACCGGTGTCGGCGTGCGTCCGTATCCTTCGGTGCTTCCAAGAGCTACGCGGGCGGCCAGCAGCCGGAGAAACTCGTACACATCGAAGATCTGCTCCAACGCCATGCGCCAGTCGCGAGCGTCACGAGACGTTGCCTGCAAGAGATCGAAAAGGGCCACAGGATGGGGAACATCCCACGTCTCGCCTGCCGGCTGGAGTGGAAGAGCTGCATCGGGATCCCATGACGAGAATGTGGCTGACGGACCTTCGACGACGTATAGCGCGCCGTCATCTTCATCGAATTGGGAATCCAGTAGCGGCGGACCGGGCACCTCAACCAGCGTGTAGGCGGCCTGGAACGGAGCGTCGTCGGCTGCGCTGACGGTTACGATGCCGAGCGCGGCGTGCGGCGTCGGAATCCCGGCCTCTCGCAGAACGTCCAAACTGACCTGCGCCGAAATCAGGGCGCACTCATCGGGTGCCGGATGGAGTTCGAGGTGGGAGAAGCCGTAGAACCGTTGATCTGGGCGTTGCGGCGAGGCAAAGGTGAGCCGCAACGGGTACGCCGTACCTGTCTGATGCCACGCAGTCCAGCGGTCGCGAGGGAGTTCGATCTCCACGTCGTTCCACGCGTGCCCTTCGAACCTCACCGTGCCGGGAACGATCAGAACATCGGGCACGTGTGCCGCATCGGCTGACAACGCATCGAAGAACAGATCGACTTCCAAACGAAGCATCCGATTGTGTGAAAAGACTATCTCATACTGTGGATCGGCCGAGGCGATGTGGGACAGATCGGACGGCCCTTGACCGCGCACGCCAACGGCAGCCAATAGGCCGATAAGACAGACCAGCGTCCCACGTCTCCAGACGCTCAGGCGTTGTGTCATAGCAGCTCCCTGCTAGTCATTGGCTTGGCCGGGCGTGGGCGTTCCACGTGCCCAAGCTCCCGCACCGTTGGGCGTCCGCCCGAGTGAGAGATCCGTTGTTTGGGCTTCGAAGCTGATCATATCGATGACCGTGATACCGTCTGCTGCAATCAACGAAACCGTCTCACCGCGGCTGGACAGGGCGAAGTTGAGATGCACAGCTCCTTCTTCGTTGTCGTTGTCGGCCCAAAAGAGGATGTATCCACCCGCGGGGACAATCACTCCGTTCGGGATCGGGTAGCGGGTTGGGTCCGAGGGATCATCCGTCAAGTACATCCCTCCCATGTCCACATTCGACGTCCCGGGGTTGAAGATTTCGATCCAGTCTTCGTACGCGCCGGGCTCATCTGGATCCACGAGGGTCGAGGCGTTGTCGGCCATCAACTCGTTGAGCACGAGAGGACTGGACTCCGGCAGGGTGAACGTAGCTTCGGCCAGCGCACTCCAAACGCCGTTGGCAAAGGTCCGTGCCTTGACGGTGGTGGATGCGGCAAGCGTGATCGGCTTCGAATACGGTAGGCCTCCGGTTTCGGACGATCCGACCGTCTTCTCGCCCTGCACAGCGACGAGTTCCAGATCGAAGCTCACATCACTGCTGGTCTTCGACCATTGATGAACCTCCACGCCCAAGACGTTCTGTCCGTTCTGAAGAAGCGCGGCGGAGGCGTTCAGTTCCTGCCATGTGATCTCGGTGATTGCGGAGTCGAAGGCAAGCGTCTGCGATGTCACGGCGCCCTCCGGCATGTTGCTTCGTGCAATCTCGACGCCGTTCAAGTAGATCACGGCCCCGTCGTCGCGGATCAGCTGAATCCGAAGGGAGGCAATCGTATCGACATCGTCCACAGCGAACGGTTTCCGGAAGTACGTCGTGATGTGATTCAGCGTGCAATCCGCCGTGTCTCCGCAACGAACGGTGGTGACTTCATCGCCATCTCCGTATCCGAACTCCGCGGTTCCCAGAGGCCAACTCCCGGTTTCCGTACGCCACGCGTCTGCCGGATCGGATCCATCATCCAAGTACTCCCAGTCCGAACCGCGTGGGACGAGCACGGTTCCCGGAAGCGCTGTCTCTCCGCTGCCGGTCGGACGAGGATCGGTGCCATCGGTGGTGTAGTAGACTGCGCCGGTCTCCGACGTCATCGTCAGCTGCGCGTTCATGTCGATCGTCCCGCCGTGTTGCAGGATGCCATCGACCGAGAAGCGCGGCGGCTCGACGTCCGGATACAGACCTGCCTCTCGGAGAAAGCCGAGCAGGACATCGCCTCGTCGAACGAAGTACTCGTTCAACAGCCAGTCGCGTTCTGTGGCCCACTCGGCGTCTCGCGTGTAGGGCGTCTCCCGAACCGCGTCGCCCCAACGAGCGGATTCCGCAACCATCGCACGGTCGACGAAGTCAGCCAACTGGCGGTAGCGTGCCGCAGCGTGCGTGGGGGTGAGGGCACCGTCGTTGAACAGGTGGCGATACGCGCGATCGCCGAATAGCACGTTGAATTCCTGGTTCTCGCGAAGCTTCTGGAAGACGCGGCTCGGGCATCCGTCCATGTCGAGATCGACCAAGTTCTGCCCCTCCAAGTCGAGCGCGATGATCTCGCCATCCCAGACGTAGATCTGGTATCCGTTGTCGCCATCGCGACGTCGTCCGGCGTACCAGTTGTGCATATCCCAGTCATCGGTGCCGGCGTAGAAGTTGAGAATCATGTAGTCGGCCAACGCCTCGACATCGAGCAGCGCTGGATACTCCGGATTTCTTGTGCCATCGGGATGGTTCCCTTGGATGCGCTGATACGACGCGGCGTCGGCGAGTCCTGCGTTGGCGAGGCTGAGCAACTGCTCCCATGCGACGCGGTCGCCGTCGATCGGATCGCCGTCGTGGAGTCCGTCGTACTCCGAGGCGCTTCCCCCGAGGTAGTCGGCCGAGAAGTCCGCATCGGGCCGCTCGACCGGGTTGTACAAGCCCCAGTACAATCCATTGATGTAGAGATGAACAAACGTGCCGTGCGGCGCGAGACGTCCCATGTCCAGATACGAGGCTCGAATCCATTCATCGCGGATCGACTGCACCCGATCCAGCTTCCATGCATCCCACAGCATGTGCCAACCGTCGTTGAAATTGGCGCGGACGATCAGCGTGTCGAACGAGTCCGCGGCGTCCTCGCCGAAGACCGGATACTCCAGCCGTGTGGGGCCGTAGGTTCCTCGGAAGAACAGACGAAACGTGTGTTTCTTCGCCCAAGGAGAGCGACCCATTCCACCGTAGATGCGGATCCCGCAATCGGCTTGGAACCCATCCGTGTTGCCTGTGGGGATCCACTCGACAGAGGCGGGGCGCTCCCACAGCGGTCCCTCGGATTCGGGATGGGTGTAGATCCCGCCGAGATCGGGATCCGGGCTCATGTGGAATAGATCGTCGGGATCCATCACCAGTGACATCGTTGGAATCGACAACAGTGCGTCGGCGAAGCTGAAGGTTCCACCGTCATCACGATACGGACCTGCACGGACGATCTCGGGGTCGACCTCGTAGTCTGCCGGCGTCGGGACGGCAGGTTTTTCGAAGTGGTTGATTCCCCACGTGGAAGGGAACCCCTCGGGGGCCTCCGGTTGGCTGGCTACATCTGCGAGGAAGAGATACGACTGAGTCGCTGTGGCCGATGGCGTCCATCCGGTCTTGAACGCCCGAGCGCGGAGAATCGTGGACTGATCCAGACGTAGGGGGCTCGCATACAGCGAGCCTGAGGATTCGGTGGGCTCGGTGCCATCCAACGTGTAGCGGATGTTGGCTGCCGGAGTTGCTGTGCTGAGCGTGACGTCGATGGGATCAGAGAACAGGCCGTGAGACTGATCCATGACCACAGCGTCCACCGTCCCCATGGTGCCCATGCCGTTGGCCTGCCCGGGTGTCGGCGCGTTGAAGAAGCGAGCTTCACCGTCTGCCAGGCCATACGATACGTCGGCTTCCTGTTCCGGGTATTTCGGCGCGAAGGCATGAACGATCGAGCCGTCCGGGCGAACCAGCGCCAGGTACTCGCCGGCCGCACTTAGCTTGAAGCTCGTGTGAAGTTCGCTGCCGGCAACGGCGCGATCTGCCCCGGACGCGAAGACCACCAGATACGCTCCGGGTCGAACGATCACGTTGGGGAACGTCCATCCCGCCGGAGCCTCGGAATTGTCCGTCAAGCTCCAGCCAGCGAGATTCACCGAACCGGGACCGGGGTTGTAAATCTCGATCCAATCCGATGTTTGACCATCTGTATCGAGTAATCCACTGCTGTTTGCAGCAAGGAACTCGTTGATGATCGGATCAGCTGCCTGAACGGCCAGCGTCGCTGCAACGCAACAGATGATCCACAGCCCCCTCGACAAGCCTCGCTTTGTGAACAGTGTCATCATCCCCTTTGACCTATTGTTACAGATTCTAGCCGTATCTAGTCGTGCGCCTCGTGAACCGCGTCCTCCGTCTTCCCAATCGAGGGACGATGTGCCGCGAGACACTCGAAGCTATGCACATGGTGTAGCCGGCTTGACCGCGGCTGCAGGCATGCCTGATCAGGGGGCTACTGAGGAACGGATACATGCGCTGCGAGGATTCCAAGGAAGGGCTCTACGCGGTTCGGCTCGCTCGATGCCGGACCCATACTGGATGGGTGCCGAGCTTCTTCGGCACACGGAACTGAATAGAAGGGATACGAGCGACAGTCTTGGCATGGAGAGGGGGGCGATGCAGCGAGGGAGGATCGAATGGGTCGACGAAGGAAAGCTGCGCGTCAGGCAAACAATGGCTTGGGGATGTCTTGGATACGAGAGTGCCTCTTCACGCTGAACGGGAGTGGATGACCTCTCGAACGGGTGCGGTCCGCTCTAGCGGAGCGGCCAACACCCGGCAACACGGGCGATCGAAACGCAAGATTGTGTTGGCCGTCTTGAGTGCTTCCGTTGCGATAGCATTCAGCGAGGAACTCGGCCGATACGTGGTCTACGTGGACACGGCAGCGCTGCCGATCGGAACCTATCTACTGAAGATCCCGCTGACACACGGCAGGACGGTTGAAATGACGATCGGCGTCGATGTGGAACAGGCGCCATAGCACGAAGCTACTCGCGGGGAGCTGCGGCATGCGGGGATCCCGTCGCAGACGCGTGCAGTCCAAGGAAACGGAGTGTGCGGTATCACGCGCCTAGCCTGTACCCAAGCGCTGGATATCCAGTGGCCGATCCTGGTGCATCACGGCCCTCAAGGGCTACACTTCCGCGCGTGCACCGAGGGCGGATCTATGTGGTGCAAAGCGTCCCGTTCGACTACGTGCCGATCGGGGATGAAGCGAAGTTCAGCGAGGGATAGTCGCGGGCAAAGGAGACGAGGGAATGAACGAGAAGCAGCTCTCAGTCGAGGATCGGATGGCCATGGCTAAGGTGCCAGGACAGCTGGCTCCGGCCCGGCATGCGCAGTATCGCGGCAAGATCGAGACAGCACTCAAGTGTCCTGTCACCAGCTCCGACGATTTCGGGATCTGGTACACGCCTGGGGTCGCGACACCGTGCAAGGAGATCCAAGCCGATCCTGCCAAGGCGTTCGACTACACCAACAAGGCGAACACGGTGGCCGTGGTTTCCGACGGCTCTCGTGTCCTTGGACTCGGCAATATCGGACCGCTGGCCAGCCTCCCGGTGATGGAGGGGAAGGCGCTGTTGTTCAAGTACTTCGGTGGCGTTGGCGCATTCCCGATCGTACTCGATACCCAGGATCCTGAGGAGATCATCCAGGCGGTCAAGTGGATTGCTCCCGGGTTCGGCGGGATCAACCTCGAGGATTTCGCCAATCCGAAGTGCTTTGGTATTCTCGATCGGCTGCGAGAGGAGCTTGATATTCCCGTGTGGCACGATGATCAGCAGGGCACGGCATCGATTACGCTCGCCGGAGTGATCAACGCGATGAAGGTCGTGGGAAAGCAGATGGACAAGGCAGGCTTCGCCGTGGTTGGCACCGGCGCGGCGAACCTGGCGTTTGTCCGCGTTCTGATTCGGGCCGGGGTACCAGCCGGCAATCTGATCCTTGTCGACAGCAAGGGGATCCTTCATACCGGACGGGAGGATCTTGAAGCGAGCAAGGACAAGAACCCCTACAAGTGGCGCTATGCGAACGAGACGAACGCCGAGCAGCGTACTGGCGGGACAGCCGAAGCGATCGCAGGTGCGGATGTGCTGATAGCGGCTTCGAAGCCGGGCCCCGATACGATCAGAAAGGAATGGCTTGCTACGATGAACAAGGATGCGATTGCGTTCATCATGGCCAATCCGATTCCGGAAATCTGGCCGTGGGAGGCGAAGGACGCGGGCGTCCGGATCGTCGGCACCGGTCGTTCGGACTTCCCTAACCAGATCAACAACTCGATCGGTTTTCCCGGCATCTTCCGCGGCACGCTCGATGTGTTTGCCACCACCATCACGGATGAGATGGCGATTGCTGCTGCAGAGGCGATTGCTCATACGGCGGAAGCCAAGGGGCTACGCGATGACTACATCGTGCCGACGATGATGGAGACCGACGTGTTCATCAATGAAGCAGTGGCTGTTGGTCTCAAGGCGATCGAGCAGAAGATCGCCCGCCGCGAGCTCACCGAAGACGAGCTGCATCGAGAAGCCGAGGCGAAGATCCGTCATGCACAAGCGGAGACGAAGACACTGATGGACGCAGGAATCATCCCCGCGTTGTCCAGCTAGAGGCTCTACACCGAGCTTCGATGAGCGGCAGACACGTGGGGAGATCCGTTCGATGCATGCGAGGTCTGACTACGGAATCGCGGGAGGGGCGAGCTCATGGGGAATCAACCTGGGAACCGTCCTGCGATGCTCTGGAGCAAGGCGTCAGGAGCTTGGGCTTTCCGAACGAGATACGATGAGCCGATTCCTGCCGGACTCCTTCGCGCTATACAGTGCGTTGTCGGCAAGCTCGACCAAGGCATCCTCTCGTTCGACGTTCTGATTCGGATAGGCACTCGCCCCGAGGCTGATCGTGACCCGAATGATCTGAGAACCGTCCGGGACGGAAGTGTCCTCGACCGCTCGCCGCAACCGCTCGCCGATGAGACGAAGATCCTCAGCTGACGCGGCCGGTAGAATGGCAAGGAACTCCTCGCCGCCGTAGCGAACGAGCACATCGCCTTCTCGGAGAATCGTCTTGGCCACGGAGGTGACCGCCATGAGGACTCGATCTCCAACGAGGTGACCATACGTGTCATTCACCCGTTTGAAGTGGTCGATGTCAAACATCAGAATCCCGAGGGGCGAGGCCATCCGGACGGCTCGATCAAACTCCTCGTGCAGCCGCTCCGTGCCGAAGCGACGGTTGTAGACTCCGGTCAGCGGATCTAGTGCTGCAAGGCGTTGCAGGCGATCGTGTGCGATTGCGTTGTTCAGCGCGAGCCCGAGCGTCTGTCGGAAGAGGTCCATCCGCACGAGAGCTTCTTCGTCAAACGCTCTTGCGGAGGCAAGCACGACGACCCCCAGCGGTATGCTCTTGTACGTTGCGGGCAGGATGCGGACCTCATTCGGGCGGAACTCGGCAAGCACGCCGCTCACGCGGATATCTTCGGGGATGGAGATTGCCTGGGCGACCCCGGTTCGAACGGCTAGCCGAATGTGGTCGTTCTCTACCAGGCGCTCGGAGTTGACAAGACCATGTGCTGCGGCAACGCGGAGCTCGCCTACGGATTCACAAAGGATGGCACCCCCCGAGGCGTCTGTATGCGAGATGAGCTGGTCAAGCGCTTGAGCCGCCAGACCATCGAGCTCGAGTTGACTCGTCAGGGCGTCCGAAAAGGATCGGATAGCTGTCTGTGTCTTCGTCGCACGTTCCAGAGCTTCGACGAGTTGGTTGAACGCCGCCGCGCTCTCCCCGATCTCGTCCTCGGAGTCCACTCGGATCATGCATTCATCGGGTGAGCATTGCCCCATATCTCCGCTTGCTGTCATCCGTAGGAGATTCTCTTCCACATACGTCATTCTTCGAGCCAGCAAGCGCATTCGTGAGCCGACGACGAGTCGCGCAAGTGCGAAATTGACGCCACCTGCCAGTGCACCGGCTCCCAAACACGACAGGAAGAATCGACCCGTCAATGCCGTCTCCCTTGGAACTCCCAGGAGGAGCACGAGCAGTGGGAAGATGAGCCCGATCAGCAGCCCGAAAGCGATCATCCAAATGGCGAGATCGTGGAAGACTCTTTTCGTGATACGCACACGTGCCTCCCGAATACCTTTCGTGATGGAAACAAGCCTAGTCCCCCGCCCGACGGATGTGATAGACACATGACCCCTGAACTGCCCGCGCTCGTGCTTCGGGGAGGCGTCCTCCAGCCCTTCTCGTGTGGTTGCCGTCCGCACCGCAGACGGTCTCCGAGAGGAGTCTGGCAGTCCGGCTTGGTGGTGTGCCGGCCCGTCTGGGATGGGATATGCAAGATCAGCGCTGGGATGTTGTTGGTCTTCACGGCACGAATCGCACGGACTTGGCTACTCCGTCAACGAGTACTTGGGGTGCCGGTCGGAATGGATTCAGGGGCAAGTGTCAGCTGACGCTTTCGGTGCGCCCTGGCCGACAAGAACCAGGGATGGTCTGGCTGGGCATGGAGAAAGCAGCCGAATCTAGCACTTCGCGAGACAGTAGGAAAGGTCGTGAACCAAGTTCCCATGCGTATTGGGGAGCTTGTCTGGTGTCGTGCAATGTGGGAAAACGAACACGCCCTTGTTCACGAGCTTCAGATAGTCGGCGACTCGAGGGAAGACCTCTTGGATGGCATCTGCGTTGCCTTCAATCGGACCAGCGCATGTTACAAGAAGGGCAGCCGGCTTTCCCTCGACGAACGATCGATGGTCTGCGGTGGTATAGCCTCGAGCCAAGCAAAGGCTGCGATCGACCAGCATCTTCAGCGACCCGGCGTATCCCCACATATACAGAGGGGTGGCAAACAGGATGGCATCCGCAGCAATCATCTGGTCAAACACGGAGGATGCATCGTCTTGGATGATGCATCCTGGTTCATCTGCGTGTTCGGCACAGGCATGACACCCGCGACAGGGCGCGATCTGTTTCTCCGCGAGCAGGATCTGCGTTGTGTCATGTCCGTGCTTGCGCAGTGACTGCTCCACCCAGCCTGCCACTGTTGCGGTATTCCCATCTGCGTGTGGGCTGGCGAGAAGGGTAACGATCTGCATGAGACTCCTCTCAGACATGTGGCGGTCCATCTACTCTACCCGGAAGCATCGGGTCGGACAATCGATGTAGCTTCGACGGCGTGTCGCTAGATGGGGTTGGGAGCAGAGTTGCTGTATCCAGATCACGCCGGCAGTGAGCCGTCTGGACAGAGCGTGACATGGACCGGACGGTGAGTGCTGAGGACTCCAAGCCTGCCGTCCGAGATCATGGCGTGGCACCGCTGTCAACCGACCATGGGGGCGTGAAATGCACGGCGGGCGCTGGCGTTGCGAGCTTCTCCATCACATCGTCAGGTAGGCGAAGGGTCTCGACAGCCACGAGGCAATCCATTCCCAATAGCTTGGCCAAGCATCGGAACGACCCACTCCCGAGATGAACGTACACATAGGCCAGATCGATTCCGAAGGAACAGCGCCTCGCATTCTCAATGTCGTGGAAGGTCCACTGTTCCTTGGGAACAGGGAACTCCGCTGAAGAGTGGGAACGATCCGATCTGTAGAGGACGGTGCCAGTGACGATGATCTCGAAGAGGTTCGGAAACGGCGTGGCTTCGATTGCGAGATGGGTCACTGTCCAGAGCTCGATGTTGTCCTCTTCGGCTTGCGAGCAAAACGAGACAAGAAAAGGCTGTCGCGAGAGTGCCTTTGCAGCAGCTTGGCAAACGGGAAGCGGAGCCCATTGCAGTTGGTCTGCGACGCAGGATCCGGCGAGAGCGAGCACAAGTGGCAAGACAATGAGCACGATCCGACGACCACGCATGCGATCTTCGATGTGCCCTAATCGCGTCATGGATGAAGTGTAGGCTGAAACGATCCTTGGGGATCCGCCGATGGTACCGGCACGATGTGGAACATGTCCGCCATTGTGTCGGGTCATCTGGGAGGCGGGGACTGTTGCGAGCGGCGAGATGGTCCTATTGGCCAAGTGGCTCCAACTGAATAGACTGGACCCGTGCTTGAGTTGTGTAGCTACACAAGAGACGAAGGAGGAGAGCATGGGGAGAGGAAGCGGATTTGTCTCAGTGGTTGGACTGGTCATGCTCTTGAGTGTGGCTGCATTGGGGCAGGTGGCCGAGCTCCAGCAATCGGTTGTGGGGGTGTTTGAGTCCGCGGCGCCTGCGGTTGTCCATATCACGGTGCGCGGAACGGCGGAGAACTTCATGATGCAGCCGGTTCCTGTTGAGGGGACCGGATCGGGATTCCTCTATGACAGCGATGGGCACATCGTAACAAACTACCACGTGGTCGAGGGTGCTGAGGAGATCACCGTTTCATTCGATCGAGTCGAGTGCTGCCCGGCAACGGTGGTGGGGTTGGACCCATCGACAGATCTTGCCGTAATCCTTGTGAACCCGAATAACCTGCCGACCCCGTTGGCGCTGGCGGATTCGGATCGCATTCACGTTGGGCAGTTTGTCGTTGCCATCGGGAATCCGTTCGGCCTTGAGCAGGCGATGACATTCGGCATCGTGAGTGCGCTGGGTCGAGTCATCCAGAGTCCCGATGGGCGTTTCGTTGGGGAAGCTATCCAAACTGACGCAACCATCAATCCAGGCAACTCCGGTGGGCCATTGCTCGATTTGCAGGGCCGCGTTGTGGGCGTAGCCTCGCAGATCATCAGCCCGGTACGTGGCTCATCGGGTATTGGGTTTGCGATTCCCTCCAACACGGTAGTCCGTGTTGCTGATGCCCTGATCCGCGACGGACGATATGCTCACCCATACCTGGGTCTCAGTGGGTACGGTCTCTCTCCGGAACTCATCCAATTGTTCCGGCAAAACGATGTGGCATTGCCATTTGAGACAGGCGTCATGGTGACGCGAGTGGTTGCAGACGGACCTGCAGTGATGGCTGGACTCCAGGCTGCGGAGATGGCTCTGCAGGTTGGGGGGTTCGATGTGCCGATCGGTGGTGACATCATTCTGTCAATCAATGGCAACGCAGTGACCTCGATGCTCGAGGTTATCCTCTATCTCGACTTGGAGACGCAAGTGGGCGATACGGTGCTCCTGAGCATCTTGCGCAACGACGAACCTCTCGAACTTCCTCTGGTGCTTGGCGACCGGCCGGATAGCGTGTTTTCCGAAGGGATGGCTCCGTAGGACCCAGGCGGCATGTTGATGCCCCCCCGTGGCGTATGTCATTGGCTGTACAGGAGGGTGCGGGATACCTAGAAAGAGCAGCCGACTCGTTGAGGTGTACGCTCTCATTGTGAGATCGCGAGGTACTCGATGAACGATGTGGTAGATGAGATGAAGCTTCCAAAGGGGATTCGAAGATGGGGGGCGTTGCATTGAGCCAGCCCAAGGGGCATCGGGCTGGCCGAGACTACGAGCAACAAGAGGAGGGTTGCGATGGCGGAAAAAGCACGAGGCAGTGAAGAAGAGAAGCAGCTCACGACGGCGGCGGGCATTCCGGTCGATGACAACCAGACATCGCTGACGGCAGGAGAGCATGGCCCGACTTTGCTGCAGGATCACCATCTGCTGGAGAAGCTGGCGCACTTCAATCGGGAGCGCATTCCGGAGCGCGTTGTCCACGCGAAGGCGGCCGGTGCTTTCGGCACGTTCACGGTCACCCACGATATCACCCAGTACACCAAGGCGAAGATCTTCTCGGAGATTGGGAAACAGGCAGAGGTCCTCGGTCGATTCTCGACAGTCGCCGGCGAGAAGGGATCGGCGGACACGGTGCGCGACGTTCGCGGGTTCGCACTCAAGTTCTACACGCAGGAAGGAAACTGGGATCTGGTTGGGAACAACACGCCGACCTTCTTCATCCGCGACGCGATCAAGTTTCCGGACTTCATCCACACGCAGAAGCGCGATCCGCAGACCAACTACAAGGATGACACACCACAGTGGGATTTCTGGTCGCAGGTCCCCGAAGCGCTTCATCAGGTGACGATCCTGTTCTCGGATCGAGGCATTCCGGCCGGAATCCCATACATGAATGGCTATGGAAGCCATACCTACAGCTTCATCAACGCGGCGGATGAGCGTTTCTGGGTCAAGTTTCACCTCAAGACCGTGCAGGGGATCCGGAACATGATGCAGGACGAGGCGGATCGCCTGGCCGGCTCTGATCCCGACTACCATACGCGGCAGCTGTTTGAGCTGATCGAGAAGGGCGAGTACCCGAAGTGGACGCTCTACGTCCAGGTCATGCCTGAAGTCGCCGCGGAAACATACCGCTGGAATCCGTTTGACCTGACCAAGGTCTGGCCGCACGCGGACTATCCGTTGATTGAGGTGGGTGTGCTTGAGCTGAACCGCAATCCGGCGAACTACTTCGCCGATATCGAGCAGGCGGCTTTCTCGCCGGCGAACGTCCCACCCGGGATCTCGTTCTCCCCGTGCAAGATGCTTCAGGCACGCCTCTTCGCCTACGCAGATGCACATCGGTATCGATTGGGCGTCAATTTCGAGCGTCTGCCGGTGAATGCGCCGAAGGCCACGGCGGCGCACAACTACCAGCGTGACGGCCACATGCGGTTTGACGACAACGGTGGCGCGTCGCCGAACTACGAGCCGAACACGTTCGGCGGCCCCCAGGCGAATCCGATGTACAAGGAGCCACCGCTCAAGATCTCGGGAGACGCCGCGCGGTACGAGCAGACACGTGGCGTCGACGACGACTACGTTCAACCGGGGAACCTGTACCGGCTTCTGCCGCCGGATGAGAAGAAACGGTTGATTGAGAACATCGTTGGTTCCCTTGGAAACGCGCCGAAGGAGATACAGGCGAAGATGGTCGATCATTTCCGGCGCGCCGACGCCGAATACGGCGAAGGCGTCTCAAAGGGGCTCGGTTTGGGCTAGGGGAAAGGGGATAGTCATCACCGGAGGCTGTGCCTATGGTGGTATGACGCGCACAAAGCGAATCCTCCTGATCGCCTGTGGTACGGCCTCGGTGGGCGTTGGGGTTGTCGGTGCTTTGGTTCCGATGCTTCCGACCACGCCATTTCTGCTATTGGCTGCGTACCTCTATGGCCGAAGCTCCGAGCGAGTGTACGGGCGGCTCCTCGAGAATCGCGTGATTGGCAACTACTTGCGACAGTACTACGAAGGGCACTGCATGAGCGTGCGCCACAAGGCCATGACGCTTGCGTTCTTGTGGCTGGGCCTTGTGTCAACGGTGGCCTTTGCGGTCAGTTCGTGGGTAACCCGAGGCATTCTCGGAGGTGTTGGCATCGCTGTAACGGTCCACGTCTCAATGCTTCCTGGGGCGAGGCGTGCAGCAAGCAGAACGAAAGGTCGGCACGCTTCCAGGAGAGATCGTCCTAGCGGATGAATGCGCAACGGGTTCGTGGAACATGTGTCCTATCGTTGGCTCGGCGGTAGAATCCGGACATGCGTAGGAAGAGTTCACAGGGGAACGGATGGCTTCCCTGGCTCCTGCTCTATACACTGGTGATCGCTACCCCGGTCTTCATCATGTTGGTGGGGCCGCGTCCAGAGAGTAGGCCGTTTCTCCGTGACTTCTCTGTGGCTATGGCGTTCTGTGCGATGAGCATCATTGGTCTTCAGTTTGTTCTGACGGCCCGAGTACCCTCCCTGAAGCGCCCTTTTGGCAGCGATGTCGTGTACTACTTTCATCACAAGATTAGCGTTGTAGCCGTTGGATTGGTCCTGCTGCATGTGATCGTTCTTGTGCTCGATGATCGTGATACATGGAGCCTGCTTGCGTTTTGGTCTGCTCCAACGAGGGCTCGTTTTGCCTTTGCATCGTTTCTATGCCTTCTTGCTCTTGTATTCGTCTCGACCTTCCGTAGACGACTGAGAATGGAGTACATCACCTGGCGAATTGCGCATGGATTGCTTGCGATGGGAGCTGTTGCGTTTGCGATGACGCACATGCAGCTTGTCGGCATTTACCTCGCGCTTCCCTGGAAGCGCGTCCTGTGGTCAGTCTACTCGGCACTCTGGATTGCCGCGCTTGCTTACGCGCGTATCGTCCGCCCCATCGTGATGAAGCTCCATCCCTATGAGGTGGCGTGCATCAAGCAGGAGCGCGGCAATGCTTGGACTGTCAGGCTGCTACCGGTTGGGCACACCGGCGCTCCGTTTTCTCCTGGGCAGTTCGCATGGATCACTGTGGATCGGTCCCCGTTTGCGGATCTGGAGCACCCATTCTCCTACTCGAGCAGCGCTCTGTACCCTGGAGCGCCGAGCTTCACGATCAAGGCGGCTGGAGATTTCACAAGCCGGATTGCAGGTCTGGCCAACGGAATGCGAGTCTACGTGGACGGTCCGTTTGGGGCTTTCTCAATGGACCGGCGGCCCCAGGCTTCTGAATTCGTCTTCATCGCTGGAGGTATTGGCATCACACCGATCATGAGCATGCTTCGGACGATGCGCGATCGACAGGATATGAGAGCCTGCTCTCTGATCTACGCGGCTCGAACGCTGGATGAGATGACGTTCCGCGAGGACCTCGATAGCCTACGCGAGAACCTCAATCTTTGGCTCCATCTTGTTCCAACGGAGGCAGACGAGGGTTGGAACGGATTGAGCGGGAGGATCGATCCGGCGATGCTGTCAGGATTGCTACCGCAAAGCTGCAGAGGAGGCGAGTGCGAGATCTACATCTGTGGTCCTCCGCCAATGATGGATGCGTTGGAGAAATCTCTGGTAGAGATGGGCGTGCCATTGCAGCGCATCCACACGGAGAGATTCAATCTCGCGTAGTTCTCATGAGACATCGACTTGCAACCTACCTGGCGATGGGGACGGCGGCGCTCGTCGTTGTGCTTTCGTTGCTGTTCGCTTGGATCGCTCAACACTAGGGTGTTGCAGAGTGTTCGGTCCCTGACGAGAGGGTCACGTCATGTACAGACTGGGCATCTGGAATCCCCTCCCCGGAGAATGAACCCTCGTCTTTGGGCTGACGGTTTGGTGATCGAAGTGAGTGCCGGAGGTACGCATCCGTTGCCTCGTCATGAGGATTGCTCGATGCGGCCGAATCGAGCTTCACAAGCAGTAGATCCGGTTTGCAGGGGTGTGATCAGGGAAGTCCGTCACGCGAGGATTCTGTCTTGTAGACTGTGTGCGTACTGCCAATCAGGCCTCTCCCCTTCTGGGAATGGGGGAAGATCAGATGAGGCGGGGAACGACCCGCAGATGCTGCTAGGAAATGCTTTGAAGGAGCGACCTGCACGGGGAGCGGGCAAGCCGGCCACGTTGCGTGTGGCATGGATAGATGCATCTCAATTCCCAATCGGAATGTCTAGGGGCCACAGAGCACGTGGTCTCTCGTGATTTGTTGATGGTTTCAGATTGTCAGCTTGGCACGGGAAAGCCGAACGGCGTTTGCGGTCACGAGGAGCGTCGCTCCGACATCACCAACGACCACAGCCAGCGCGAGCGACGTAAATCCGAATACGGCCAGCCCGGCGACGATGCACTTGAGCACGAAGGCGATGATCATATTCCAGCGCGCGATCCGGAATGCGCGGCGTGCCAAGCGGATCAGCTTCGGCAGTCCGCGTAGGCCGCCGGCGGAGAGTACGATGTCTGCCGCCTCTGCGGTGGTCGCGGCACTGAGGCCCATGGCCACGCCCACATCGGCGGCCGCGAGCGCTGGAGCGTCGTTGATTCCATCTCCAACCATGCAGACCACATTGTGTGCTCGCAATCGGTCGATCAGCACGAGCTTGTCCTCGGGGAGGAGGCTGCCATGTGCTTCGGGAATCCCGATGACTCGAGCCGTCCGCTGTGCAGCGAGGTTGCGATCTCCCGTGACCATCACGGAGCGGACGCCGAGATCCTTGAGGCTGGCGACGACAGCATGCGACTCGTCGCGAACGCGATCCGATAGGCTGAATCCCCCCAGGATGCCGGTCTTTGTGCCCAGCAGGACGGCGCAATCGTCTTGCGTGGCCAGCGTCGATGCAGCGAGTACGTTGATTGGGAACAACGTGCGGTTGCCCAGGAGATATGCCCCGCCTGCGATGATGCCGCTCACGCTACGGCCCGGAAAGACGCGGAAGCCTTCCACGGGCAGCTTCTCGACGCCGTGTGCTCGAGCGAGGATCGCCGCGCCGATCGCATGCTCGCTTCTTGCTTCCAGCGATGCGGCGAGTTGGAGTACTGTGCCTGCATCACACTCGGATGTAGCTATGACATCTGCGGTCAGGTTGCCTGTCGTCAGTGTGCCGGTCTTGTCGAAAGACATCACGCTTGTTCTCGCGACGCGTTCGAGGTACTCGCCGCCCTTGATGATCAGGCCGTCTCGGGCGCCAGCATGGAGTGCAGCGGCCAGCGTTGCGGGAAGTGAGATCACGAATGCACAGGGACAAGAGACGACAAGCATGGTCAATGCGCTCATGATCCAAGGGCGGGCTGGCTGGCCGAAGAGCACGGGAAGCACGGCGGTGCAGATCGAGAGCCCGACAACGATAGGGGTGTAGATCTTCGCGAAGCGATCGACCAACCGTTGAATCTTCGGACGCCTTGCCATGGCGTCTGAAACAAGCTCGGCGATCCGGGCGATGGTGGATCCTTTGGCCTCGCATGTGGTCAGGATCTCGAGTGCTCCTTCGCAGTTGAGCGATCCCGCATAGATCGTGTCGCCGGGAGATTTCGCGGCAGGCGTGCTTTCCCCGGTGATCGCGGACTCGTCGACCCAGGAGTGGCCATCATGTACGACGCCGTCTAGGCCGATGCGGTCACCGGGCCGGACCCGCACATGCTCACCGACCTCGACCGCCTCCACGGGCAGCACCAGCTCTCTGCCTTCTCGGAGTGTGATTGCGGTATCCGGGGTCTCCTCAAGCAGCGTTTCGGCAACTCGGCGCGCCTTGGCACTGGCCCGGTGTTCCAACCACTCCGAAGCGCCAAACAGGACCACGAGGCTCGCAGCCTCGAACAGCTCCCCGAGCGCCGCGGCCCCGATGGCGGCAATGGCAATCAGCGCGTTGACGCCCAGTTGCCTCCTCCGTAAGGAACGCCATGCGCCGCAGAGTACCGGCCATCCACCAATGACGGCGGCGAGGGCAAGGAATGCATCGGAGAGTGTGATCGCCCTGAACAGCGGGACGCGTGCACCTGGAAGAAGCAGCACGATGCCAATCAGCCAGAGCGCGGCGGAGAGGAGGAGCCCGGCAGATCCATGTCCTTGATCGTGGGCGTGATCGGCGTTCCGGTGCATGGTGGCTCCAGCCACCTTCTCGACGGCGCTTCGCGTATCGGTGATCGAGATCCGATCAGGATCATAGTGAACGACGATTTGCCGTTCGGGATGCTCCGCTCGTACCGAGGTGATGCCGGCGATGTGGCCGATGCGAGACTCCATCCGTTGGGCACACGTGGTGCAATGCGTTTCAATGGGAATGACGTATTCGATGGACGAGGTTATTCATCCTCCTAGGCCAATATCTGATGGAGAGAGACCGATCGTGGCTGCTATTCACCGACCTCGATGTCGCTCATGAATTCGAGGGCACGGACTAGGGCGTGGTTGCCCTGGGCTCCGAGTCCGCGCCGTTGCAGCGATCGATACAGATGGAACGCTGTGCTGGTGCCCAGCGCCGGTATGCCAAGCTCATCTGCCTCCTGGAGTACGAGCCGGAGGTCCTTCTCCTGGAGATCGATCATGAAGCCGGGTGACCAATCTCGCTTGATGACCTGAGGCCCTCGGTTGGTCAGCGTCCAGCTTCCGGCGGCGCCGTCTGAAACTGCTTCGAGTGTTCGCTCTAGATCGAGCCCGCCGGCTTCCGCAAAGAGAAGCGCCTCTCCCAGGCTGAGCATGCTTCCGGCGACAAGGATCTGGTTGACGAGTTTCGTCATCTGGCCTGCGCCGTGGTCGCCGACGTGCGTGATCTTCTTGCCCATGACTTCAAGATAGGGGCGTGCACGCTTCACTTGCGCAGCCTCGCCGCCCAGCATGATGCTGAGCGTGCCGTTGATGGCGCCCTCACTGCCGCCGCTGATCGGTGCATCCAGCATGTGAACGCCTTGATGTGCGAGACGCTCTGCGAATTGCTTCGTTGCACTCGGGCTGATGGTGCTGCAGTCGACCACCAGTGCGTCCTCCTGGAGCCCCTTGGCTAGACCCTCGTTGCCGAACAGAACGTCCTCTACATCGGGTGTGTTGCTGACACAAATGAAGACGATGGACGTCTCCCGAGCAAGTGTTGGCAGATCGGGTGCATTGGAGGCGCCGGCTGTGACGAGGGTTGATGCTTTCGATGCAGTTCGATTCCAGACCGTGAGATCGGCTCCTGCATTCAGAAGGTTCTGTGCCATTCCTTTTCCCATGATGCCCAGGCCCGCGAAACCAATACGCTCATTCATCTGACGCCTCCTTGTGCTTGTGGGCCGAGCATGTTTGAACTACGGCCGACAGCGGAAAGGATAGGCCACATGTAACATGCATGCAACTGATCGGCAGCATCGGTCGGGACCACTCGCCTACGCTTGAACAGGACGGACTCGGTTGAGCATCGAACATGAGCCCGTCGCTTGGCGTGCAATGCGGTGGGATCGAATCGAGAGGATCATAGTCTCGCCGAGCTATCAGCCGGGCAGATCCCGATTTCGCGGCGACTCCATCGATGACAATCCGGCACGGCGATCGCCAAGACCCAAGGGAGTCGATCCCATCCGCATTCTGGTTCTGATCCAGCGGATGGGGCACGGCATGCTGCTCACAGATCTGACGCGAATTCTTCAGGCTTCGCCCTCGGATCGATCACGATCCTGACACACGTTTGCCATCTCAAGCACAGCTATCGGGTGCACCATGCAGCCACCTCAGAATCAGAAAGGAGAGGAAGATGAACAAGATGAGGAACTGGATGATCGGACTGACCATCGTGTCGCTGTTGGCGATTGGCACCGTTGCTGTCGCTGGAAACGGGTTCGGCGTGGGCGCGGGGAACGCGATCCAGAGGCAGAGCACGTCGAATCGTTGTGCTCTTCAGGAGAGAGCTACTGGTGGTGACGGTATCCCAAGCGCGGAGGGTTCTGATTGCGTTGCTCCTCGCAACGGTCATGGCCACGGCCAGGGGAAAGGCTACGGCCGGAACCAGTCGGAGAACCGTCCGCTGGACGGGACTGGATACGGCATGCGCCAGGGCCGCGGCAACAGTCAGAGCGGCTGTAGCGGAGACTGCGGTGGCAGCTGTCCGTAACGAGAGTAATCGGCGGAGGGCGCTTCGGCGCTCTTCGCATCTTCTCAATTGAGGACACGTAGCGAAAGGAGACCGTGATCATGAAGAATCTGAGAACGACACTAGGAGGCGGTGTAATCGTTGCAGTGATTGGAGTCGTTGCGTTGGCGGCGTTGGTACAGGCTCAAGCCACCACGACGTCATTGCCCGAGAGCGTGGAAACGGCGCTTCTGGAAGCGCTGACAGGACCGGAGGGTGAGTACGCGGCATATGCATCCTATGCTGCTGTGCTCGAGAAGTATGGAGATGTGGAGCCGTATGCAACCATCGCCAGCGCGGAACTTCGGCACATCGAGGCGTTGCGGCGGTTACTCGACAAGTATGGCATTGAGTTCCCGGCTGCGAACTCATATCTTGGAACGATCGAGGCACCGGCAGATCTTGCATCAGCAGCGCAGGCATGGGCCGATGGCGAGATGGCCAACGTGGAGCTGTACGACGAGCTGCTCATGAAAGCGGAAGGGTATTCCGACATCATCCGCGTGTTCCTCAATCTTCAGCGAGCTTCTCAAGAGGCCCACCTGCCTGCGTTCCAACTGGCCGCGGAGAATGGAGGACCCATCGCGTTGGGACAGATGGCGGACAAGATCTCGTCGCAGCGGCTGCAGAATGGCACGGAAGGGCTTTCCGGTGGTCAGACGTACAGTGTTCAGCGACGTGGCTGGAAGTAAGATCTCGAGCCGATCGAAGGGTTGCCTGGCGCTGCCCGCTAGGCGTCGCGGCAGTGGGCACCCTCAAGGGTGACGAGAAGGAGTTGGAGAATGAGAAGAGTGAAGTTGAATGCCATTGTGGACATGGTGGCGTTTGGCGCGCTGGTGTTGTCGGTCTTCACCGGCATCATTCCGTGGACTGTCCTGCCAAGCGGCGGAGGAGGGCCGAGAGCGGGACAAGGTACTGCACATACTGTCTTTCTGGGGTTGGGTCGCGGCGAATGGCGGGACTTCCACACCTATGCAAGTCTTGCCTTTGCCGCTTTGATGGTCATTCACCTCTTGCTCCATTGGCAGTGGATTCGCTGTGTCCCTAGGCTCTTCGTGAGAGATAGGTCGGAGAGCTGCAAAGTCGCAGCGTCTTGCCCATCCGATGAGTCCAATGCGTCGGGACAGGAGTGAGCGAACCCGATCGAAGTGTCTTGAGAAGGATGTGGACTGGGATGATCTGATCCTAGTTGTTGTGTTTAGGGAGAACTCAAAGGTGACCTTCTGCTCTAAGGTCGGATCTGGACAGGTGCCAGCGTGCCCCCTGTCACTGTACCACCTGTGAGTAGAGATCGGGCGTCTTCTTGTTGGCTCGTCGTTGCATCTCGATCTCACGACTCCGATGATGCGTCGAAGGACGGCCATGTTCCAGCAGTAGCACTCGAACACCGTCACGGAACTGGACCGGCGTTCGGTATCCCAGTGAGCTGTGAGGTCGCCGGGTGTTGTACCTCTGCCGCTACGCTTCCGTCTTCACGCGCGCTTCCAGAACACCGTAGAACAGCTCCCGGTTCAGACACTCCAGTTCCCGGGATCCGCACCTCCTGGAAGCGCATCCCCTGGTGCTGTCCTGGAGATGACAGACGTCTTCGATATCCCAGCCTCTCGGACGGCCGCGTGCAGGGCTGTGGAGTAAGTACGACGCCTACTGCATGTAATGGAATCCCTTGATACGGCTCTGTCGCTTGAAGCGAAGATGCTCCGTCTCCGACAGTTTGCGAAACTCACCGGGGGAGCACTCGATGGCCAAGTGGAAGCCCATGCTGGACCCGACGAAGTACACGGCTTCATCATCGAGGGAACCTACGCATCGCTTCGCGATCTTCTCGCACGGACGATCAGGCAGTGTCATTCGGTTCTGAGCTCCTTGCGTACGTGGTATCAGCTGTTGGTCTGGCTGCGCCGACTACGCCGCCTTGCATTCCTAGCGGCATCTAGCCCGACAAGGATTTGCTGGCCGAAGACGCGATGCAGGCGCGGCCTGCACCGCCGATGCTGTCCAGCTTGACCTCACATTCCCATCTCTTCTCTAGGCCGAGGCTGTCTTCTCCTCATCCTCGGTATCAGCTTCATTCTCGGAGCCAGCGGGAGTCGCTTCATCCGACTCGGGAGCATCGGCAGCCTCGGTCATCACGAGATTCTCTTCATCTGCCGCGGAGATGCCTGCGTCATCGCCAGTGATTGGACTCGCATCCTCTTCATCCTCGGGATCGGCTGCAGCGTCGGCAACAAGCGCGCTCTCTTCCTCCGCTTCGACATCAGCTTCGATCTCGTCGACGAGGGGACCTGCTTTCTCTTCCTCAGGATCAGATGCACTCTCGGCCACGGCAGTCGCGGTGCTTGTGGATTCCAGATCTCTCAGCTTCTGCGTGATGTCGCCAGCGGCCGCGCCTACATCCTGTGCCTGGAGGCCTCCTTGGCCCTCGACAACAACGTACTCCACCCTCTGCCCCTCGATCAGCCTCTTGAAACCTGTCCCGCGGACGGAACTGAAGTGGACGAATACGTCTCCGCCTTGAGGTCGCTCGATGAAGCCGTACCCCTTGGCGTCGTTGAACCATTTCACTTTCCCAGTTTCTCTCTCTGCCATGATTGATCTTCCTCCCATGCGTTGGGAATCGATGATCTGAGTCCCGGTGTGCTTCGCTTTCACGTCGTCCGGCGCCGCACTGCCAGGCGTCCGAACCACCGGACCTTGCGGATCCGAGTTGTGGTTGCTCGTGTTCGCCCCGCCCCCCCGACTGAACGGTCGCGACACCGCTGACAGCCCCACGTGGACCTGCTCTTGGAATGCCCGCATCTTCGGGCTCTACACCGACCTCTTCACCTTGCTACGGATGAGCGTGGTCATTGCGTCAATCTCACAGGGAATGCTTGACGTGTCCACCCGCAAGGCGACGGGATGGCCGTGCTCCGTCAACGTGCGGAACAGCCAGCTCGATATCGGGTCTGCATCCACGTTGCTGTCGTAGCGAATGCCGAAGCTTACCCAGACGGCGGCCTCGGTGTCATCTGTGACTTCGGCGACCTTGAACGCGCGAAGGTACTTCAAGACACTGCCATCGGCAATGGAGCGTTCGCTTCCACTGCTCGGAGACGGCTCCCCCATCATCGAAGCCGCGACGGCCTTGCCCGCGGTTTCATCGGCAACACCAACTTCGATCGATATGATCCGTCCCACTCGCTCACTCATTGCCTCTCCTTTTGCGGACCTGTCCGCGAGGACCAGTCCGACTGCTTCCCTTGATACGACCTTCACCGAGGGCGTGTCACGTTTCCCGCGACCTCGTACTCGCTTCGCTGTTGCGCCCCGACCGGGCCGCTCTACTCTGGTAGGGGAAGGGGAATCCTCCCGTGCGCTACATCAATGCGACGTGTCCTTCGCATGTCTTGCGGAAGTGGAAACCGTAGATTGCGAAGGTGACTGCCATTGCGAATTGCTTGGGGCAATAGAATGTCGTCCATAAGAGGAGCTTCCAGTACTGGAGGCGCTCGCGTCCGACAATGCCCAGGCGGATTGTAGAGCGTAGGAATGCCAGGATATCTCTCGCGCTCAATGAGGAGGAGTGAATTGCCGGCGCCTTGTACTCGCGCAGGAAGGTCCGAACGCGCTTGTAGTAATGCTTCGGAGAATAGATGGTTTGTAGGATTCTCTCATATCCCTGTCGCAGTGCTGAGATGTCCATGATGGGGACGATGTTCGTCGTGCCATCAACATTGTCTCCGGATCCCTGTGCCATCAGCCGATCTGCCTTCTCAAGACGGTCGTAGAGCCTCGTCCCGGGAGGGGCCTGGAGTAGGCCAACCATGGCGGTCACGATCCCGCTCTTCTGGATGAACTCGATCTGCCGCTGGAAGATGTCGGCGAAATCGTGATCGAAGCCTACGATGAAGCCACCCTGCACCTCCAGACCGGCTCGCTGAAGGCGCTTCACGTCGTCGAGAAGATTCCGTCCCTTGTTCTGGCGCTTGTTGCACTCCGATAGGCTTTCCTCATCCGGTGTCTCAATCCCGATGAACACTGTCCGGAAGCCTGCCTCGACCATCATCTTCGTCAGTGGCTCGTCGTCGGCCAGGTCGATGGACAACTGGGTCTGAAGCGGAATGTCCTTGCCCTTCTGCCACTCGATCAGGGCGGGCAACAGGTCCTCCTTCAGAGCCCTCCGGTTGCCGATAAGGTTGTCATCCACGAAGAACACGCCTCTTCTCCAGCCTGCAGCGTGAAGGCCATCCAGCTCCGCGATGACTTGTGCCGTCGTCTTGGTGCGCCAGTTGTGTCCGAAGAGAGTCGTCACGTTGCAGAACTCGCAATCGTAGGGGCAGCCCCTTGAGTACTGAATGCTCATCGAGGCATAGCGACTCAGCTCAGCCAGATCCCACCTCGGAGTGGGGCTCTGCCGAATGTCGGCGAAATCCGTCGTCGTGTAGAGCCGCTTGGGGCAACCTCGATCGAGATCGTCCAGGAATCGGGGGAGTGTCAACTCAGCCTCATTCAGCACGAAGTGATCGACATCATCGAAGTCCGCGTACTCGCCCGTGAACAGGGGGCCTCCGGCCACAGTGGTGACACCCGCCTCCCTACACCGGGCGATGATCCTCCTTGCGGATTCGCGTTGAACAACCATCCCACTGATGAACGCGTAATCGGCCCACGCCAGGTGCTTGTCAGTGAGCTTCCGCACTGTGGCATCGACCAGACGGACAGACCACTCTGCTGGGAGCAATGCGGCCACCGTGAGAAGGCCAAGCGGGGGAGAGGCTGCCTTCCGCCCTACAAAACCAAGAGCGCGTTTGAAGCTCCAGAATGTCGGCGGTACTTCAGGGTAGATCAGTAGAACATTCGTAGTGTCCCCTTTTGGCGGGTTTCCCTTGTGCCAAACTCGATCCGTCGGGCACAGCTCTTCCCTACTTCAACTGCTCCTCGCGCTACAGCGCCTCAGACAGGTACTGCCGCAGGGCCGTGCGGATGATCTCCGATTCCGAGATCCGTTCCCTCTCCGACAGCTCCTGGAGCTGAGCCAGAAGATTCGCTGGGGCCAGGAAGTTCTTCATGACCAGCGGGTTGCTTGGATCTCGCTTGCGAGGTGCCATGGGGATAACTATACAGCTAATTACCTAACTAGTCAATACTAGCGCCCCACCCACTTGCAGTGACCACGGGAGACGCATGGGAGATGAATCAGCGATTCTTCCGTCTACACGCACCCCATGCGCAAGCTGCAGCCCGCGGTCGCAAGGGGCTGTCGCATCATGACCGGGCCTAAGACAGTGGCTGGATCACGAACTAGGGCTCGTGGCATCACGACGACGGGCGCGCTTCAGAACCGAAAGCCGCTATGGCAAGGGAGGACAGCTGGTACGATCGATCGAAGCAGACTGACAGCTGCAGTCTAACCGGTGGATGTCCCTGGAGAGAGCTGCTGTATGGCCACATCGTAGTCGACGAAGTTCAGAAGGGCGCGCACACGTTGACCGCTAAGAAACGCCTACAGCCCCGCAATCTCCAGCAGGGCCAACACAAGCGCAATGCCGGCGGAGAGAAGACCGATAACCCCCCGCTGCGGAAGGCGCAGCAGTTCCGGAAGGGTCACGTTCTCGAATGCTCCCTTCCGGAGAAACCCGTCTTGCACTCGCGGGTAGACGACGGCGAACAGCCAAGAGCCGAGCAGGATACCGGGAAGTCCGCCGACCAGCGCATCAAGCCGTCCGCTGCCAATGGCCCCGGCAATTGTTCCTGGGCAGTACCCGAGGACGGCGAAGCCCACACCGAAGATTAGTCCTCCAACTGCATTCTTCCCCCAGGAGCCGCTGCGCGGAGACAACTCGATCCACCCCTGGCTCTGCAGTGCGTGGATTCCGATGGCTCCGACCACGACAGCGGAGAGCATGATCTTGAGCACGGTGAAGTCGGTCAGCAGAAGCTGGCCGATGATCACGTCGTAGTCCGTCGCGCCGCCCTTGTGAAGAAGAACCCCGAACACGATGCCAAATGCGAGTCCCCAGGCAAGATCGGATGCTTTCGTCCTCATCTCCGTCCTCCTAGCTCAGGACTCGAAACAACAGTTGGGCAGCCGCAATGCCGCCGATGAAGAAGGCAATCGCCGATACCCAACTTGCGAAGGAGAGCTGCATCGTTCCGCTGATACCGTGTCCACTCGTGCACCCTCCAGCCCACCGAGCGCCAAACCCGAGCAAGATTCCTCCGAGCCAGGCGCTGAGAATGCGGAGCCCCATTCCCGATCCAAAGGCCGATTCCCACACAGCGGGAATCCAACGACCTTGCATGTCCCTCGACAGAAGCGCCGATGCAGCGGCTCCAATGACGATTCCCAGCACAAGCATCATCTGCCAATCCACGCCGGGTTTGACGTTCTTATAGTAGGGGCGCCCGAGAGCCCCCTCGCCGCGCAGGAGACGCTCGAGCATCCCACCCAAACGGGAAAAGGTGGTTGAGCAACCGATCGGCCTGCGCGAGATGAGCCACGTAAACCAGCTCAGAATTCCGATTGCTGCCCCCACAACGTACGGTGACCAGCGAAGATCCGTCAGCCAATACGTCATTGCTCTCTCCGATTGTCCACGTCTACCTGTTGGCCTGCGATCTGCGCGAAGTATCTCGATCCATGTGGATTCTCGCACACGGAGCACTGTTTAGCGTGGCCGGCTGCACTGTACCCAGTCATTCCGCCGGCAACGTTGTGCACATCTAGGAATCCATGCTGCCGCAGTAGGCTGGCTGCAAGCCCGGAGCGGTTGCCCGAGCTACAGATGAGGAAGATGGGGTTCTCCCGATTGAGTTCAGTGTGGCGTGTGCGCAGCTCAGGGGCCGGGATGTTGATCGCGCCCTTGATGTGACTGTCTCCAAACTCGAGGGGCGTACGCACGTCAACAAGTAGAATGGGTTCTCTGCCCGTGACACGATGGTGCAGGTCTTCGACCGAGACGAGGTGAAGGTGCTCCACCTCGAACCCGCTCGTCGCCCACGCAGCGATCCCGCCGGACATGTAGGCCACTCCACCGTCCAGGCCCACACGTCGTGCCCACAGGGTCGCCTCAGCCGCCCGCTCGTGGCCGTCTGCGATCCACAGGATGTCTGCCTGGGGCGGTAGAACCCAGCCTGCGAACGTGGGGAAGTTCCCCGCGAGGTCGAGGTGGATCGAATTGGGCACGTGCATTCCGGCAAACGCCGCGTAGCTGCGGACATCCACCATCGCTATCTTGTCCTGTTCACGCCGTGCCAGAAACTCCGCTGGCGAGAACTCCCCCGGTGCGTCGAGTTCTGTTAGGAGCTGGGGCCCGCGGCGGTTGATCTCACTGCATCGCGCGAAGTGATCTGGAGCGGGCGGCATGTCGCTGGTCAGTGAGTGGACGAATGCTTCTTCGTCCTCAATCTGCAGGGCCGCATTGTGCCGCCGCTCGTAGCCGATCGTGCTTCGCCACTTCGCGCCAACTGAACGACCACAAAGCGAGCCGGCGCCGTGGGCGGGGTAGATTTCGCAGTGATCTGGAAGATCTAGCAACACGTTGTGTAGACTGTGGTAGAGCTTCCCAGCCAGCTCCGTTGCCTGGCCCGGGAAGAGGTCGGGCCGACCCACATCACCCACAAACAGAACGTCGCCGGTGAACACGCCCACAGGGCTGTCTCCGCGCCCTATGTCTGTCACAACATAGCACACGTGCTCTGGGGTGTGGCCAGGGGTTTCCAGAACGTCCAAACGCATGTCTTCAATCCAGATTACATCTCCTGTGCCGATCGCCTCGTGCGGGAAGTGGCAGTTCGCGGACCGCGGCGCGAAAATCGTTGCACCTGTTTCCTCAGCCAAGTCGAGGTGCCCGGACACGAAATCCGCATGCAGGTGCGTCTCCAGAATGTGCGTGATGGGAACGCCCAGTTCACGGGCATGCGCGATGTAGGTGCCCACGTCACGCCGCGGGTCCACCACAGCGCACGAGTTCTTGCCCACGAGCAAGTACGAGCTATGGGCGATCTTCGGCGTAAAGATGTGTTTGAGCAGCATAGTTACTCCTTGTCTCCGGTCCGGAAGCACGATTATAGGTCTGCAACAGTCTAGATGCCTCCTGCTCCCTAGCCAAGCGATTTCTGTAGCGGCTTACTGCCCCTGGTGGCCAGGATGATCGATCATCAGTATCCTGGCCGCTTCATCGGCTGGGTCTCTTGGATGCTCCGTGGCTTCCGTTGGAGAGCGAGGAGGAGTTCACCTTCAGTCCGCCCTCCTGACCTTTACCCCAAGATTCGGTCGAAGAATGATGCCGGGATCGACATGGACTGGCGTCTTGGAAGGACGGGGCGCATGTGAACAAAGGGGTGCTCCAAGACCGTGATTGTCTGCTCCGTCTGGCAGCTTGCCATGGCACTCTGATCAAGTGGATCTTTGGGCTAGAAGCATCACTAATGTGATGCATATTCCACGACTCTAGTAGGTTCGAACTCGGATAGGCAGATGGAGACGGGCTTTTCGCAATGCGTCTGAATGCGCTACTCGCAGGTTGAAAGACGGAAGCTTGACAGGAACAGCGTAGTAGGCGAAGTGGTGGAGCCTGGGGGACTGAATGTAGAACGCGTTCGTGCATACCTGGCTGGCGATGGGTGTCCTCATCCGCGGGACAACTAGTCTCGACAGCGTAGTTGAGGTCTACGCTGCCTGCGCATGAATGCCATGCCCGTGCCAGGGCGGCCGCTCGCTGGCCGATTGTCCTCAATCCGCTGGGATCATCACGCACCTAGTCGACACACCAGATCCCTGACATCAACAGACTGCGGCGCTACGCTAGACCTGCAGCGAGAACGGGCAACGGACACGAAGACGGCGGAATGGTCTCCCTGAGGACAGTGAGGTGGAATGGCTAAGCTGACTAAGCGACGCAACGTGATCAAGTTGCCCCTCGGCGTGCTTGTTACAGTGATGCTTCTGGTTGGCGCATCGGCGGATCCTGCTTCCACTTGTCCACAGCATTGCGCGCTGCAAGTCAACCGGTCTGGCACATGGTGTACCTATACGGACGGCCAGCAGCGGTTCCTAATTCAGTACCCAGGAAGCTTTATGTCGGCAGTTCCTGGCGACGAATTCGCTTCGGCCTCCGCAGATGTGACTTTCATACCGACGTTCGATCCATCGATCGGCAAAAATGGGGTTCGGACGAACCTCGGTGAGGTATGGGTGACGGTCACCATGGCGGCTGACACGGAGTGTTGCCCGGAGCAGGAACCAGCCTGCTTCGCCCAGCAAGTCAGCTCCGCAGTTCCCAAAACCAAGGTCATCGCAGGCCGTTGTTTCACGGTGACGTGTTCCTCCGATGCGGGCGCCGGAAACGTGTATGAGACGATCACCTACCGCACGTCGTGGGGCGAAGTGCCATATGAGATCTCTCTATTCTTCCATTACGGGAACCTAGCTTGTTACGCTGAAGGCACAGTCACTGCTTTCGATCCCGAACCGTTTGTGGAGATCCTTGACGCCATGGCCAGCACATTCCGGATGTCCGTTCCCACGCACTCGACCCTATCTCCCGAGTGTGCCTCTTGGCCTCCCCATGCCTGTGTGGAAACTCGGAGCTATGGAGACTACATCGTCAAGGTTTGGAGGAGTCTTGACGAGACCGCCCCCACCTACTACCGCGCTGTAACTGTCGATCGGTGCAGCGTCAGACTCTTGTGTCAGGATTGGACCACGGGCCTTGATCCACTTTCTGGGACTGACATCAACGGCACGGGCTACCTAGATCTGATCATCCAGAGGTACACCGGTGGGGCCCATTGCTGCTTCGGCGTAGATGTCTACGACCTCGCATCGAGTCTCCTATTGATTGACGTTCCCGCCTCGCCCGGCGGCAACGCGATGGGGACGTTTGTCGATCTCAACGGAGACGGTGTGTTCGAGTACGAGACGCGCGATGATTCCTTCGCCTACACCTACTGCTGCTTTGCCGGCAGCCCATTCACGCTTGTGATTCTCGAGTACTCGCCGCTTCAAGGGAGGTACATCCCGGCGAGCTACCGGTACCCTGTTCTCTATCAGGATGAGATCTGCCTCGATACGCAGCGTGCTCGCGCTCTTGGATTGGAAGAAGCAGACGGCGGTTGGGATGGCACAGGCAAGTGCGACGTGCTCCCGCTTGTTCTCGACTACCTCTACTCGGGGCGTGCGGCATCTGCGTGGGCAGCACTTGAAGCTTACTACCCCGAATCCGACCGAGATGCGTTTCGCGCGGAGATTGAGTCTGTGGTCGAGGCGAGTTCATACTACGCGGCACCGTAGGCAACTTGCTCTCCGAAAACTGGCCCATGGGTGAAGCGAATCCCAACCTTGCCTTGCGTAATAGACGAGGAGGCAGATGCGTCGGTCGAGGTTCACCGAGATCGAAACAGCGGTTTGGGGCCTGGGGGACTGAATGTAGAACGCGTTCGTTAGCTGCTTGCTGCGTGGTAATAGATGTCCTCATCCTGAGCGATGGCAGACTCTGCATCAGTTATCTCTTTGGGCATGTCTACACGTCGATCACTCTGAAAGTCAGGCTGGCCTCATGCCGGCCTGCCAGTCATCTGCATCGAACTCGAAGGCTTGATCCTCGAAAAGGTGAACGCAGGCATCCACGACTGCCGCATCGTAGAGACGTACTCTGTTGGCTGCGATTTCGGCAAGCGCAGCGTCAATTCCAAGCGCGGGTCGGTACGGTCGATGGGAGCTCATCGCCTCGACGACGTCAGCTACGGCGATGATCCTTGCTTCGAGGAGTATATCATCGCCCGAAAGCCCTTGGGGATAGCCTGAGCCATCCATTCTCTCGTGGTGTTGATGAACGATCTCGGCAACCGGCCACGGGAAGTCAATCGTTTGAAGAACCTCGTATGCAATCTCGGGATGCGCTTTAATCAAAGCGTACTCAGTCTTCGCCAGAGCAGAGGGTTTGGAAAGGATCTCCGCGGGTGCTGTGATCTTGCCGATGTCATGAAGGATGGCGGCAGCTCGAATGCCCTCGATCCTGCTTGCTGGCAACTCCATTGCCTGTCCTATCGCCTCTGCCAGCTTCATGACGCCGCGCTGATGACCGGCTGTGTAGGGATCGCGCTTCTCGATGAGCCATGCGACAGCTTGGATGGTCGCCTCCAGTG
>Ga0272441_10002503_pt1 | contig 36916 bp, 43 predicted proteins | sample SSMProp6N_FD_193582 | JGI IMG/M metagenome (GOLD analysis project Ga0272441, IMG submission 193582) | Marine sediment archaeal communities from Little Sippewissett salt marsh, Falmouth, MA, United States - SSM-Prop-6N | ecosystem: Environmental > Aquatic > Marine > Wetlands > Sediment ...
GGTATTCCTTCGCGTTTCAGGTAACTGGTCAACCTGTCTACCGTATATTTTGTGCGGCAGAAAATGATGCCCCTATCTACCTTGAAGTACTCGATTACCTCTTTGAGGTTGTTCTGTTTCTCGTGATGAGCCATCACCATATAGTACTGTGTGATATCGAGGTTACCGATCTCGTCTCGGCTCATATTGACCTCAACATATTGGGGCATGAAACGCTTGCTCAGGTACATTGTGCGTTCATCAAACGTAGCGCTCCAGAGACTGATCTGACGTTTCTCTGGAAGTTTCCCAAGAATAAATGAGATATCATCAAAAAAGCCCATGTCAAACATCCTGTCCGCCTCGTCCAAGACAATCATCTTAGCATTACGTAAGTTGAGGTTGCCTTTCTTCATAAGGTCGATGAGTCGTCCTGGTGTCCCTACTACGATGGTTACTCCTCGGCGGAGTGCTTCGATCTGGGGGTTATAGCTTACTCCTCCATAGATGGCTGTTGCTTTTGTTTTGAGGTATTTTCCGTAGCTGTTGATGTCGTCTGTGATCTGTTGAGCTAGTTCTCTTGTGGGCGCGATTACTAGTCCCTCTACGTTTCCGCTCTCTGGGTCTAGTTTCTGTAGCATGGGGACGCCGAATGCAGCTGTCTTGCCTGTCCCTGTTTTGGCTTGTCCCATTACGTTTTTTCCCTCTAGCATTGGAGGAATTGCGTTTTCCTGTATGGGAAACATCTCATTGAATCGGAGGTCTTTTAATGCTTTTTTGATCTCGTCTTTGACTTGTAGTTGTTGGAACTTCATTTTTATCAGTATGTTTATCGATGAATTGCCTCCTGTTACGTGGGGGTGGATATAAAGTGTATCCCTTTGACATCTATTTGGTTATGAGACTGGAGTATGGCTTGTTCTGGTTAATACGGTGTTACCGGTTACCCTTCAATTAAACCAGAAGCGGTTATCAATTGAATGTGAATGAGAAAAAGGTAAAGATTGGTGTGATTTTCACGCTAATATTACTGCTTGGTCTATCAGTCTACATAAAACAGAGAAGCCTTCCGGGGAAATCCGCTGTTATCGTGGATCAATTATATGGGGAAAACCCTAGTTTCGGGTTTGTCGAGCGTGCTCATAGTATATTAAATGAAAAAGGCTACAATGTGAGAATTTTTCAAGGCGAGGACGTAACCTTGGACCTCTTCTATGATACTGTTTGGGATATGGAAATCATAATTTTACGCATGCATTCAGGGGTATTCGACAACAGGACGTGGCTCTTCACCCATGAGGAATATGAGCCAGTGAAACATGTAATTGAGCAACTAAGCAGAGACGTGAACATAGGGCGATGCAAATCAGTAGAATATCCAGTATTCACCATGTCCAGCAGCTTCTTTCAACGAAACATCGATTTCAATGGAGGACTAGTAGTGGTTATGGGCTGCAATGGGTTAGATGAAGTTGATCTGGTGTCTTCTTTTGTAGAATCAGGGGCTGATGTTGTAGTTGGCTGGAATGGAGCTATCACGGTTGAGGAAACCGATGAAGCAGTAATTTTCTTTTTAGAACAAATACTCTCGGGGTATAATGTTTGTGAGGCTATTGGAGATTCCGGGTTGGAGTATTATCCGGATAGCGCCCATGCCTTTAGGCTAGGTTGATGAAACAAATCTTTTTCAATGATCTTTCTGATAAAATAATATGCTTTCCAGCACATTATACACAATAATAGCTACTTTTTTGATCAGCCTACTATCACTAATTGGAATATTTACTCTGAGTCTCTCAGAGAAAAGACTGCATAGGATATTGAATTTCCTCATCGCCTACTCTGCAGGCACCATCCTAGGGGCTGCCTTGTTTGATTTGATGCCTGAAGCTGTCGAGCTTGTTGATGAGCATATTGTTTTCCCAATAATCGCTTTCGGTTTCGTCTTCTTTTTGTTCTTGGAGAGGGGGCTCTACTGGTATCATGGGCATGGACACACCCATGAATTCCCCGCCCACGGACACGAGGAAAACAGCAACGAGGTAACCAGAAGCTTTGCGTTCTTGAATATCATAGGGGACTTTGTCCACAATTTCATTGATGGTATGATTATTGCGGCTAGCTTCATCAATGGGGTCACTGTTGGTGTGGCTGCGAGTATTGCTGTTGCTTTTCATGAGCTCCCCCAAGAGATGGGAGATTACGGGATACTTGTTTATGCTGGGATTGATAAGAGGAGAGCGTTATGGTATAATTTCGCTGCTGCCCTTAGCATTGTTGTCGGTGGGGTTTTTGGGTCTTTTTTCATTGCTATGGTTGAGGAGCTTAGTGGCTGGATGATAGCGTTTAGTGCGGGGGCTTTCTTGTTTTTGTCTGCCTCTGAGCTGATTCCTGAGATTAATGATGAGAATGACTGGAAAAAGTCGCTTGTCTATATTTTCTTCTTGTTGCTGGGGATGTTCACCATCTATTCTTTGGGATTCATATTTCCTCATGAGTAGATCATATTAACCTCATCTCCGTTTTGTTGTTGAATGAAGATCGTTAAAGCAGACGAGCAGGGTATCCAGTACGCAGCCAAGATAATGAGAAAAGGAGGCGTAGCCATATACCCAACAGAGACCGTGTATGGTCTCGGCTGCGCCCCCAGCGACCCAGACGCCACCAAACGAATACTCCAAATCAAGCAAAGAGCAGACAAACCACTACCACTGATATGCTCCTCCATAGAGATGGCCAGAAAAATAGTACAATTCAACGTGACCGCCGAGAAGCTTGCAGATAAATTCTGGCCTGGTCCCTTGATGATGGTTCTGCCAAAGAAGATGGATTACCCCATCTATGTGACCTTCGGTAAGAAGACACTGGGAATCAGGGTACCCGGAAGCGAGGTCTCAAGAAGATTAGCACAGCTCACTGCTGGAGTCCTTGTGAGTACAAGCGCTAACAAATCGGGCGCAAACCCGCCTCTCACCGCCAAGGAGGCTATTAATCAGCTGGGTGGGAAGGTTGATGTTGTTGTGGATGGTGGCCCTTGTATGGGTCAGCTGCCTTCAACTGTACTTGATCTAAGTGGTTCAGAGATGTGGATAGTCAGAAGCGGTCCAATAACTGGAAATATGATAATGGAAGCACTGAAAAGTTAGAGCTTCCAGCCTTTCTCCACGAGATAGGCGATGCTTTCCCCTTCTGGAGCGCCTACTGCGGTGGCGACGGGCTCACATTTTGTCCTGTATAGGTACATTGTTGGGCATGGGGCTGGGGTCTCGGTCATGGTCTCCCAGTTTGCCATTCCCTTTGCCAAGATTAATTCAGAGTTGTTGTAGATGTCTATGAACCATTGTGGGCTCTCATCGAGGCGTACTCCTATTGCTTTGGCTCCTGTGGTTATGAGCTTGTCCGCTGCCTTATCCATGCCAACCATTAATGCGTCCTCCATCAATGCATCATTCAAGCTTGGAGGACCATCCTTGACGGCAACAGTCACATAGGCGCCAAGTCTTCTGAGTTCCTTCACCAACAATGTATCTAGAGCGATCTCACCAGCGTTATCCGTTAAGAATAGTAGCTTGGTGCCCTGTTTTATACTGGCTTTGAACTTGTCTGTGTCATCTATGTAGAGAGGCGTTTCAATGAACTGCAGGGCGTCTCCTAGGTCTGCGTTGTTTCCCGGAACATCGTAATCGATGACATTTCCTAGACAGGATATTTTACAGGCGGTTCTGAGTTTCTCGTCTGCTGGAGTTCCAGCTAATATTTTCTCCATGTCTGGGATTATCTCAAGTGCTCGCTCATTTTCTGCCTTTTTTCGTTCCTTGTAAGGGTCCTGACACCCAGTGATCTCTGCGATTAGCCTGCCTCTATCAGCGCCCAGAACCGATGGTACTGTGTCTTCGTTGAAGTTATCTCCCATGAGCTTAAGGAGGGCTATCATGGCTTCTTTTCTCTTAGTCTCATCTTCTGTGCTGAGCTTGATCATAATATATCCGCGGTGGAGCAGGCAGTAACCGCATCTTGAACCGACCTTCATATCTTTCAAGGGTGGGTGGCGTACGCAATATAAAAAGGCTTCAAGTACAGATATCTAAGTGATAAACTTTGGAGTACAACCTGATAGCGACAACAGATAAGATTACAATGAGCGGTGCAAGCAGCCAGCTATGGATGAACCTGCGGGCCGTGGGTGACCCTGAGCCCAAGGTAAACAAGACCCATATAAAGGGAATAATTCAGGGATCAACTACGCTTGATCCAACTGAAGCTATTATGCTGATGAAGGAGCACATGAAATCCGAGATCGAGCGATACGATAAGCTGTACCGGGTTATGCCAATTTCGTCATGGGTAAAAACCAATATCGAGGACATTGTAGCCGAGGTTGATGCCCAGAAGGAAAAGATAGCTGCGGATGAGAAATTCAGGGTGACTCTAGAGAAGCGGAAGACCGAGCTTAGGAGCCGTGAGGTCATCGAGGCAGTCGCAGAGGTAATCGATAATCCAGTTGATCTTGAGAACCCTGACTGGGTTGTACTTGTTGAGATAATGGGAGAACACACAGGAGTCTCAATAGTACGTAAAGAAGCCCTGTTTAATGTACAGAAAGAGCGTGCTGCAGTTATCTTCTCAAACCAATAAGGGTGCTTTTCTCGGTTATCAGGCTGGTTAATGCCTTGTGTTTATTGCCGCCGACTGTATCGATGGCTTTGTCAGTGATCTCGTAGAGCTTTTTCAAAGCTATGTATTTCTCTGGGTTCTGTTCTAGTGCTCTGTCTCTTGGGTCGCCGAGGTATTCCGCTATCTTGGTCGCCGTTGGATCCTTTTCTGTCTCGCTGATTACTGCTATTGCTATTCTTTTTGTTTTTTCAGAAACGCCTACTAGTTTGATGGCTTTGGATATCTGGTTCTGGGTAGAAACATAGAGGAGGGTCTCTACTTCTAGCTTGTTGCTGATATTGTTATGGTTCTTCATGGCGTAGTGGGCGTTTGCTGCCGCGTAGTAGATGTGGTATTGGTCTGTGATTTTATCGGCGTCGAACAGCTGATATATTTTCCCTTGGTTCATCTGGTCAAGTTGGCCAAGTGTCTTGTTAATATCAGGGACACTGATGTTTTCGGCTGCTGTGATGGTAACCCAGAGCCTTGAGCCAGAGATAGGATAAGAGTACGGCATTTTCAGACCACCATAGAAAGAGGCTTGGGTTTAAACCTATCCCACAAGATCCCCGACTTTATCGACCAAACCATCGACCTCATAAACAGTGTTGAAGAAAGCCGTGCTAACCCGGATTCCAGCAGTCCTCATGCTAATCACGTATCCTGCTTCGGTTAATTTTCTGTATAGTTCCTCTGGGTTCTGTGTCGTGAAGCTAATTACCCCGGAGCGTAGCTTGGAGTCTTCTGGGCTCACCATCGTGACGTTCAATGTGCTCAAACCATCGTAGAGGCGTTGAGCCAGCCCAATTACTTGTTTCTCAATCCTCTCAGTCCCCAAACCAAGCATATGATCGATGGACGCCTTGGTCCCGACGAAGCTAAGATAGCTGGGCTCACCAAACTCCAGCTTCTGAGCAGTATCATGAAGAAGTGGTTCAGTTAGACTATGTTTTTTGATGGCCCGGTAACCAAGTTCCCTCGGGTTAAGGTCTGGTAAATGTTCTTTTTTGGCGTAGAGGAAACCTGCGCCGGATGGACCCAAGAGCCATTTGTAGCTTCCACAGGCATAAAAATCCACATCCTCTTTGCTAACATCCACATCAAGGGCTCCAGCCGCCTGAATACCATCAACGACAAGGTAGGCTCCATGTTCGTGGCAAAGGTCAGCTAGGGGTTTGAGGTCGTGTCGTGCCCCTGTTAGCCACTGAACCTGACTGATGCTGACAGCCTTGGTTTGATCATCAATCTCTTTCGCGATAGCGTCAAACGCTATTGCACCCCCCTGCGCCTTAATGATCCTCACATCAACCCCCCTTCTCTTTTGAAGCGTCCATGGGTAGACGTTTGCCCAGTTCTCCAACTCGTTCACAATAACGTTCTCACCCTGCTTGAAGTCGATGCTCGCGGCGATGGTGGCGAGCCCCCTACTGGTGTTGGGTTGGCAAGCGATCTCTTCTGGGGTGGCTTTGATTAGTTTGGCGAAGCTCTCATTGGCTTGCTTGACCTTGTGGTCTCCATGACGCCTTAGGTTATCCCAGTCATAGAGGAAATCCTGTATGGCGTTTTTCACATGGATGCTGGGGGGTCCATGGTTGGCTGTATTCATGTACATTTTTTGCTCTGTGATGGGGAAATTTATCCTTAGATCATTCATACTAAGATTAACCAGCTACATGGATATGAAATGTAATGGATGGTAATCTTTTTACGCCTATAGAGGCTCATCTGATTAGACCATAGTGAGATAATGGTTATGTCAGACTACGAAGAAGAGCCCCAGATGAAAATCGGGGATTTAAAGAGCTATTCAAGGAAAGTATACACGGTCGCAAAGGTCATCAGCATCGGTGAGTCTAGAGAAGTAACCTCTAGGAAAGATAATACCACACATAATGTGTGCGAGGCATTAGTCGCCGATGATACAGGAAGCGTCTACCTGACTCTATGGGACGACTCTATCGACGCGATAGAGGAAGACATGGTTTTGAAGCTTGATAACGCGTATGTTAATGTTTTCAGGGGCAGCATGAGGCTGAATCTGGGCAAATACGGCAGCTACGAGGTTTTAGATGAAGCCCCATTCGATGAGGTCGAGTTAGAGAACAACGTAAGTGATCAGCAGGTCGAGTACCAGAGAAGACCATATAATCGTGGTGGAGACCGCGGACGCAGCAACCGGAGAAGATACTAAACTCCTTTTTTCTTTTCAGTATATCTTTTATTCATTGATGTATCATCCAGTGGTGATTTTACATGAGCAAGATAAGGGTTGGATTAACGAAACAACCATACAGCGGACACTTTGGGCGACAGGAACATGATGAGGGCCCCCATACCATGGAGCAAGGAGGCTTATTGAAGCATCTTGATGATTGGGAATGTGAGGTTGTGGAGAGTAAGGAGGCTAGGCTCACTCCAGAGGAGGATAAACGATATGGGCTCAGGTATAGGCTTGGGTTAGCAAATAATCATCTAGCGGACATTGTCGCGGCTCAAATCAAACAAGACATTCTTCCCATTGGTTTGCTGGCTAACTGTAATGGCTTGATGGGGATGCTCGCAGGGCATCAACGAGCAGGGGATTCATGGAAGCCTTTGAGAGTTGGATTGGTTTGGATCGATGCTCACGGTGACTTCAATACTCCCGAGACCAGCCTCAGCGGCATGATGGGAGGTATGCCCGTAGCCATCAGCACTGGTTTATGTCTCCAGCATATCAGGAGAGCCAGCGGATTAGACCCGCCTTTACCCATCAGATACGTTACCATGGCTGGTGTCAGAGACACTGATCCTTGGGAGCAGCATCTCATTGATACCCATGAGGTGCCCCAGATAACGGTGGATGATATCAAACGCCTCAGCCCAGCCATAGACATGGAGATGGAGAGACTCAGCAGAATCACAGACTTGGTCTACGTGCATGTGGACTTGGACATACTTGATCCTGAGGATATCCCGGGTGCAGGTTTGCCTGTCGAGGATGGTCCTACGGCGGATGAGCTTGCCGAGGCGCTTGAGTTGATGTTTGAGTATCCTAGTGCGAAGGGGTTTGGGATGGCGTCTTATCCTTGGAGACGGGATAAGGAGCGGCGTGGCTTGAAATCAGTCTATAGACTGGTGGAAGGGGTCATAACTGGAATAAAAAACCGGTAACAGAATGATCTATATAATACTACCTTTTTTAACCGCCATACGCGAAATTAAAAATATGATATATGAGAGGCTCAAATCCAAGATAGTCTCCCATCTCAGCTACTTCATAGGCAGCGGAAACGAGGCGTTCGTGGTAGACCCTACACGCGATATACAGCAATACCTAGAACTAGCCGAGAAACACGGAGTCAACATCAAATACGTCTTCGAGACCCACAGAAACGAGGACTATGTTATCGGCAGCATAGAGCTATCCAATCAAACTGGAGCCGAGATATACCACGGTGACTGGCCTGATTGGAAATACGGTAACGTAGCAATGGACAGTGATATGTTCAGGGTAGGCAACCTCAAGGTAACAGCGCTAGCTACTCCCGGGCATACGCCGGGTTGCAGGAGCTACATTGTGACTGACCTTGAGACAGGAGACCATCCTGTGCTGGTATGTACAGGGGATACATTGTTCATCGGAGATACCGGTAGGACTGACTTTGGTGGACCCGAGAACAAGGTAAAATGGAGTACATGGCTCTATGAGAGCATCCACGAGAAGATATTGCCACTTGGTGATAATGTTATAATCTGTCCAGCCCACGGTAGTGGCTCAGTCTGTGGCTCAAATATAGCTAATCGCGAGGACAGCACTCTTGGTTTGGAGAAGAAGATGAACCCATGGCTTCAGCTCAGCCGTGAAGAGTTTATCAAACAGAAATCCACGGAGCACCACAATTATGCCCCTTACTTCAAGAAGATGGAGAAATACAATCTCGAAGGCGCCCCAGAATATGGACTAGGTCCAACCATCAAATCAATGACTCCGGGTGGTTTTGAGAGAAAGCTCAAGGAAGGTGGAGTTGTGGTTGATACTCGTCCACCGCCATCCTTTGCTTCCGGATACGTTAAAGACAGTTACAATATTTCCATGAGTAGGCTAGGGATGGCTGGCTGGGTGCTGCCATATGATAAGCCGATCCTGTTGATACTGGGTAACCTAGCTGAGCTAAAAGCCACTGTTACAGGTCTCGCGCGAATGGGATATGATAACATCGAGGGCTACCTGAACCCCAGCATGGTCTCATGGTATCTTACGGCGCGACCCGTTGAACGCCTAGGGATACTGACCACTCCTGAGCTTAAAGAGAATTTGGAAATTGGGGACTGGACGGTGCTGGATGTACGTAGCATAGAGGAATACGAGTCGGGTCACATCGAGGGGAGCATCAACCTCTACGCTGGGCTCTTGGGCAAGAACCTTGACAAGATTCCAAGGACCAAGCCTATTGCGGTTATCTGTAAATCAGGTACGAGGTCTGGTTTCGGAGCGAGCATACTGCTTCGTCACGGGGTTGAGAACATCTATAACGTGATGGGCGGCATGACAAGCTGGGTAAACGCAGGCTTCCCAGTGGAAAAATAATCTTCACTTTATTATCCACCACCTATTTTACCCAACCATGAGTATAACCGACATCAACGCAGATCAGCTAGAATCCTATTTACAAGAGGGGGGAACCGTCGTCCTCTTGATATGGATAAGGCGCTGTGATCAATGCGCTAAATTCAAGCCAGTCTTTCAACAGTTGCCTGAGTATTACCCAGATGTCGTTTTTCTCCGGATGAATATGCTTCAAAGCATGGAGAATCTGCGTCTCGCAGAACAGTATGAGAAAGAAACCACACCAATAATACCTGTTTTTTGTAAGGGAGAGCATCTTGGTACATTCATCGGTTATTACTCACTTGAGGATTTTAGAGCTAAATTTGATGAAATTATGGAGGAGAAATGGTAGAAGGTTTATTATCAGCAATTCAAATCTTCAAATATGTTTCCTCTTGGACTCACATCCTACATCATTGGCGGCGCCTTCATAGGGTTAGCAGTAGCATTCGTGTATATTCTTACAGGCATACATGCGACACAGAGCACCTTCTTCACATCAACGCTGTCATACTTCGTGAAACGCCCCTATTTCCAGAGAGATACCAATCTAAAGTCGCGTGAATGGAGGCTGTTCTTCGCGGCTGGTGTAATGTTGGGAGCCTTGATCTATACATTGACAATTTCCCCTGATGGTTTCTGGGTTACCTCGGTGCCAATGTGGAGGCTGATCTTTGGCGGCTTTTTGGTTGGGTTTGGCACTCGTCTGAGCAGCGGCTGTACATCGGGTCATGGTATAAGCGGCGTAGCATCATTGAGTACAACAAGCGTGTACGCGGTTCTCACGTTCATCGCCACAGGCATGATAACAGTGTATCTATTGGGGGTGCTTGGACTATGAAGCAGCAAAACAGTGTGCTCTTCATCGGGGGTATAATCTTCGGTTTTGGTCTAGCATATGGTAAAATGAGCCAGCCTGAGATTGTGCTGAGCTTCTTGGAGAGAACGGATTTCGGACTCATAGTACTGATGGCTGCGGCTTTCTCTTTCGCCTTTGTCGCCATCAACATTGTACCCCGTTTCATAGAGAAACCAATACTCGGAGGACAGTACAAACGCAGAGAAAGGACCCTGAGTAAGAATTCCATAATAGGCGCCATCGTATTTGGGGTGGGATGGGGAATCAGTGGACTATGCCCTGGAGCGGCGATATCAAGCGTAGGAGTGGGAAACCTACCAGCGTTAGCAGGTATAGCAGCAATGTTCCTCGGAGCCTATGTGATGGGACGATATTTCAGCTAAGTGAGGAAAACTGATGGTTTACGTTGTCCAGATCGTGGAGTTATTCGTACTCGCGTTCGTATGCGGGATAATCGATTTGAGTCTAGGGATGGGGTACGGGTTTACTGTTACTCCGTTGATGCTCTTGATTGGGTTTACTCCACAGGAGGCGGTGCCAGCGGTTCTTTTCTCATCTTTTGTGGGTGGCTGCTGCAGTAGCATCTGGAATCACCGGATGAAAAATGTGGATTTTAACCTCAAGGGAAAGGCGTTTAGGATAGCGGCATTCACCGCAGGTCTAGGTACGCTAGGTGCCATAACAGGTGTCTTTATCTCGTTCAATATACCGCAGCGGATACTGGGGCTCTATATCGGTGTCCTTGTCATCGCTATCGGTGCCCTTGTTATTTACAGCAAGAATCTTATCTCGGAGTTCTCTTGGAACAAAATGGTGGGCATCAGCCTCATCGGGTCGCTGAACAAGGGATTAACTGGAAGCGGGTTCGGTCCAATAATCACCACAGGCGCCATGCTATCAGGGATAAGCGAGAAGGAATCAGTGAGCATTCAGTCGCTCAGCGAGTCTGCGGTAAGCCTAGTGGGGTTCGCCATGTACCTTCTGCTGGGAGGCTACGTTGACTATCAAGTACTAGCCATAATGTCGGCGGGGGTAGTCTTGGCGTCACCTTTAGCGGCGAGAATAGTGAATAAGATTGATGGAGAAACGTTGAGGATACTGGTGGGTATCCTCGCGGTGATAATAGGAGCCTACACCATCTGGAAATATATCTAGATGACGAATTTTTCAGGCTCGATGTTTCTGTGATGTACTCCTAGGTCAGCTACCTTGAACGTGCGTCCACCATAGAGCTCAGCATCCTCAATATCATAGTAGAGGGCTGAAGCTATCCTGCCTAGAGCATCGCTCTTCATGATACCGCTGCCGCTGCCGGCTCCAATATAGAGTAGTCCTTGTTCCTTGTAGATGACAGGAGATTCATCGAAGCTGTTGATGGCGTATTGTCCTGCCCAACTGTTCATGGGGCGTACGTCCTCGAACTCTGGGAAGTACATCACTAGGGCGTGGTAGACGTTGTTGGTGTAGTAGTCTTCTTCTGACTGTGGATCTTCCTCAAGCTCGAACTTTCTTGGTATCCAGTCAGCACAACCCAACCAGATGCTGCCCTCAGTAAGCTCAGACTTTAACAGGATATTGGCGGTAGGCAGTATGGTTAATGGCAGTGCCCCCTCATGATTGAGCCCAGTAGTCCTCATGATGGGCTCTACTTTGGGGTCCTTGAAAGCGAATAACTGCCGCTTCTTGGGACGCATATAACTATCCAATCCTATGGGGTCGAGCAGTGTTGACGCCCAGACACCACACGCTATGATAGTGGTCTCGGCTGTTATCTCACCCTTACTGGTATCTACACCCGTGATCATTTTCTTCTGCCAGACGAAGGGCTCTCCAGGTATCCCTAGCTCCAGTTCGGGTTTAACGTGTATCTTGGTTACCTCGGTGTTATACTGGACCTTGCCGCCAAGCTTCAGATACTCAGCCTCATAGGCTCTGACAAGAGCATCTGCATCCAAACTACCACACTTCTTACCAAAGACACCATAATCGATGTTCTTCAAGCCGAGAAGCTCTGCCTCCTCATCGCCACCGAAATCAGTCATCAAACAGGGGATCATCTCCTCGATCTCAGACCGGTTATAGACGGTTAACTCGATGCCCCTCACCTTCATCTCCTCGATGGCTGGCTTGAGTCGTTCATACTGATCCTCGCTGTACAGCCACATGTAGCCTATAGGCTCCAGTTTGAGGTCGTACCCCATCTCTTCCTGCATGTGAAAGAAGAAGTCGATGCTGGTATCAGCGAGTGTGTAGTTGGTGTTGCTTGTGAACATATTCCTGAAGCCACCCTCGCTCTTTGCGCTGTTTCCCTGTCCCGGTCCAGCGTATTTGTCGATTACTAATATATTCTTTTTTGGATCTTGTTTTTTCAAATAATAGGCCGTTGATAGGCCCATGATCCCTGCTCCTACTACGAGGATATCACATTCCATACAAGGCATGGGCGGGAACAGACTTTTAATATTAATCGTTCGTCTGGCGAGGAAAGCTGATTTGTTTCATGTAAGAGTGATATGAATTTCCCACAGTATAACAATGAATTTATCGAATTTATGAGGGATAATAAAGTACGATTTTAAAGCATGAAGCTTTTAATTTTATCTACAAAATTTTCAACTTTTTCATTGTATTTATTATTATCAATTTCTTTTTCTCGTATAAGATGCATACTAATTAATACTTTTTTCTTAAGCATTTCTTTCATATCATCTATTGCATCCAACTTATCGACATCTCCAGTTGAGAAAAGAGCTACATTCGCGAAATCTTCTTGATGTAGTAGGATATATGATCGTATTGGCACGGAAACATGCCCATTCCATGTAGGAGAACCGATGATTATTACCTCATAATTGGATGGATTTAGTTGAACGTCTTTTAGTTTCGTAGTCACTTTTATTTCTGCGTCTCTTCCCGCTGAGAGCCAGCCTAATATTCCCTCTCTATTTTTAGTGTCTTGGATTCTATCAATATCGCCGTCTAATGCTGATTGAATTTTTTCCGCTATCTTTTTTGTTCGACCTGTTCTTGAATAGTAAACTATTAAGGTCTTCATACACTAATCTTGCGCACGTTATTTATTAAAGAGTGTTTAAAAGAAAAAAACATGTAAAACTACTGCGTGCGCATAGATGTAAAATCAGCTTGTTTCATGTAACAATGCGTTTGAATTTCCCGCAGTATAACAAATTCTTATAGAGAAATAAGGTTTATTTTTGTTTAGAAACCGTTTTCTTTATAGGTATTTGAATGTCAAATGAAAAAAGGTCTACCCTTTTCCTAATGGCAATACTAATTATGGTAATAATAGGAATTGTAGCAGTTAGAAGACCTTCTTTTGATGAACCTGAAGAAAGCTACATGAAGGAATACGTGTACTCCTCTGATACAGTAAAACAATCGATAAATGATGAATTAGAAATTCACCTAAACGTAATAGAGTTAGAATGTGAAGATTTTATATGGGCTGATATGTCTCGTTCTTGGTGGTCATATTTCAATTTCTCAATCGTAAACAAATCAGATAAAATCCAAACAATACACCTCGAAGATGATTATTATAATGTGAAAATATACCAGAACGATACACTGCTCTATGATATTCACCAAGGATTCCCAGATTATAATGAATCACAGACAGTCACTCTAGTACCCAGAGGATACCATCTCAATGAGAAATGGAATGGAGCCTCTGAATATATTGATTACACAGGGAAGTTACCATATGGTTCCTATGATATAGTCGGAGTATTCTATTATAATTCAACAGAATATCTTCTCGACGGAATCAAACTTGAAATCAGAAAAATTGGACCAATATGGAGATAGAAAAAACAAGCACTAATGCCCTCAAGTTAATTACACATATCTCATGTAACAAGCATATTGAATTTCCCGCAGTATAACAAAGGACTCAGAGCATATATTATTTTCAGCTTTTTTCGATAGTTTTTTCCCTATTTAGACAATCTAATAATTAGATGAATGAGAGAACTAGAAAACAAGTAGCATTACTATTGCTTGGCATATTTCTTGGATACAGCTTTTTTCAATTTAATAAAACAATAGTGGAATACTCTGAACAATCTATTGAAAAACCGATAAAAGTACAGCAATATGGATTCTCAAAAGGTACAATTAAAACCTTATTAGATGATCTCGAATTACATTTCTCGATTGTGCCTAGAACCGAGTACGATTATTGGGGACGTGGACGGGGCGCTTTTTTCAATATATCTCTAGTTAATCCTACAAATGAAATAATATGGATCAAGCTCCAAGAGAATTATTACTATGTAGGATTATACCGTAACGATACTGTGATTTGTAAATTAACTGGGGAGCTTGATAATTTTGTAGAGCCTGAATACGCCTTTTTAGCCCCAAATGGGGGGAGACACACGGTTTATTTCTTTTGGGGAGGCGTATATTCTAACGAATTTGGACGACATTACGTACCAGATGGAGTCTATAATGTACGGTGTGTATTCTGGTTAAATGAAGAGAAGATAGTGATTGAAGGTCATACTATGAATTCTTATACAAAGATGGTAAACCCATCAAGGACAATATAATAAAAATTCACTGTCTCATGTAACAAGTATATTTGAGAGATAGGTTAAATGTAGGTACTAGTTTTTTTCCTAATCGCAAAATATAATATCGTAGCTATAACAGCAAAACCAACAAAGAGAGTATTCCTAGGCAATAACGTCAACAAATCCCTGTCAATAAAAACCAGAACCGCTATAACCAATATTATGGCGTAAGCGAGTATTGGTTGCTGTTCAATTTCACGCATTGATTTCTACATTACTTGAACCTGAAGAGAGATATAAGCTACTAAGGATACTTTAATAAAGTCATTCTTCAAGTTTAACTGAATGGTACTCTCGATTGAGTGGCTAATAGGGCTGTTCATACTCGCAGTGATTTTATTGTTAGTCAATATGACGAGGGTTAGGAAAACCTCGTCATATTCTGCGTTTGTCAAGGAGAAGAAGGTGAAACACGCCATGGATGGTATCTTCATACCAGTCTCAGATCATGTTATTATCACTGAGACGGGTCAAAGAGTGGATGCAAAGAAGAGCGCGTATAATCAGGTAGAGGTTGGTGACTTGATCACTGTAGAAGTGTTCAGCAATGGGGTTCACATGCTCAAAGACAGAACAGACCCCAACCCCGCATAGGATACTTTCACGGGTCTCTATTCTACATTGGGCTGCGTTTGGCTTATTATGGCTGGTATTCTTGGTGCCTCTGCGAATTGACTGAGTATGTTACAGGGCTTGAGATGCTGGACCGGCATCAGGTAGAGCCTCAATTATCCACAGGAAGCCCAGAGCTAGACCAAGTAAAAAGAATATCAGCTTCTATGGGCAGGTTAGTCTTCATCGTCCCATAGGAATAATTCGTCAATGCTTGACCCCAATGCTTTAGCGACGTCATGAGCTAGTTTTAGTGAAGGAATATACTTGCCTTTCTCCAAATACACGATTGTCTCTCTTCTAACCCCGACTTTGTGAGCTAAATCGGCTTGAGTCAGATCTAATTTTGCTCGATATTCCTTGATACGGGTTCTCAAGCCAGTTTCTCCTAAAGGGTTTCGTTTCTACTAAAGTACAATGTAAACAGTCCATAGCTGACGTTCATGACTAATAGTACTATGTTTAGTGCTAGTGCGTTATCGAGCCTGCTCCATCCAAACATCTTGTATATGAACAGGTTGTAGAACCCTATCACAATGATAAGATAGCTTCCGATTAGTATCCCTATCTGGGCTCCCATTCCCGCGACTTTTGCGGTTCTTTCGTCTCCTAGAGGGTATCCGGTTCTTTTTGATTGGATTATTTGGTATGTTAGTAATGAGGCTAATATTACAATCGTGATTGCTATTATTGGGATGATCATTTCAACTCACCTATGTTAGATTGTTCTAACATTATGTTATAATGTTCTAACATTTATATTTATTGGTCACGCAGAGTAACCAAAAAAATCAACACCAACTTTACCCCGTTCCCAGCCTCAGACAAGAATCTCTACTCAAAGAAACGAGAAAATAATAGCCCAGTACTTTCACGGGTCTCTATTCTACATTGGGCTGCGTTTGGCTTATTATGGCTGGTATTCTTGGTGCCTCTGCGAATTGACTGAGTATGTTACAGGGCTTGAGATGCTGGACAGGCATCAGGTAGAGCCTCAATTATCCACAGGAAGCCCAGAACTAGACCAACTAGTAGGAGGGATACAGCGGGGATTGTTCTACTTCTTCTATGGTGACAAGGCATTGATGGAGACCCTCTTTCAGCATATGACGGTACAAGCTCTCGCATCAAACAGCAGGGGCAAACCCATCGTAGTCTACATGCTTCTTGGAAATTATCGTAAGGAGCGCACTAATCTAGGATTAGAAGAGCTTGCTGAGCTCATGGAGGACTCTGGTTTCCATATGTGGGAAGCCCTCAAACGAGTCCAGATATTCACCGCTAGCTCAGCAGACCAACAGGTATTGTTGGTTGAGGGATTGATCAGACTGCTAATGGAGGAGGATAACGTGAGCCTCGTCATAGTCAGGGGCATCTACAAGCTAGCCCGGGATGATCCACGTATACGGAACCGTCACGTGGTCTATGAGGAGATTCAATCATCCATCAATAGTCTGCGGAATATTTGTGCAGAGAAAAGGATTCCAATAGTGGCTTCTGGACGGGATAGCGAGGCTAAGACCAAACGTAAGCCCATGCCTGAAAGCAGTTTATTCTTGAGGCACTGTGCTAATGTCATCATTTATCTGCGGAAGCGAGGGCGAGACTCCAAGTATAACAGAGCTTTCCTCATAGACCACCCACTCAAGCCCCTTGGCTCAGTCGAGTACCATTATAGTGTTGATTTCAAATTGGGACGAGAAACCAAACCATTCAGAATGAGCTACCAAGAGATGGTAGACAAGCTCCGCAAGGAGTTCCAAGACCCCCTCAGAAGCGAGAACAGACGCACAGCCTTTGACCAGCTTGTACTGGCGTGGAGCGATGAGCTTGGAGCCATGAGTTACGCTGAGTCTTTCAAGATGCTGGACCTGATGCTATTGGTGTCTATGTTGGAGAACCGGAGCCTACTTGAGAAGCTCTCAGACAGGTTGGAGTCGCTTGATCGTAGGGTCTCTAGGCTTGAGGATGCGTGTATGTGAGGTACCGGGGATGGTTGCTGGACCCATATATCAGGGGGAGAAACGCGGTCTACTGGTTCAAGACCACCGAGGGTAAAGCAGTAAGGGTAGAAGAACGCCACAACCCGGTTATTGTTGTCAAGCCCAAGCCAGCTTATTCTGTTGATAATCTAATATTCTTGTTTGATGAGCACCCATATGTGCTCTCAGCAACCCCAGTGACCCGTTATACTTCGATCCATAGAGACGAGAGAGCAGAGTATGTTGAGGTCAAGATAGATACAGCAGAGGACCTAGACGAGATTACAAGGTACGCTGAGCGGCTCCATGAGGTTGAGGAGATATTCAATGTTGGTTTGATTCCGGTTCAGTGGCACCTGATTTACAGGGGAATCCAGCCCAGTACATTATGTGATTTCTGGGAGTCTAATGGCAAGCTTGAGGGTTTTGAGATAGTAGATGATAGTGAGTCTATTGAGCCTCCTCCTTGGAAGCCATTAATCCTCAAGGTTCCTGAGCGGTACAAGATCGATGAGATAATCATACTTGACCAGAGGGGCGAAGAGGTAGACTCGCTTACTGGTAGGGAGAGTATTATGCTCCAGCACCTCAACGAGTTAATCATCGAGCAAGACCCGGATATCATCGTCACCGATGACCCGAGGGCAACCACACGCCACATATTGAGCAGGGCACGAAGCAACAATGTTGACCTCTGCTTTGGCAGGGGAGGCGAGAAATATCATGGGCGAATCATACTTGGCTCCAGTAGCTACAGGAACACTGGACTCGTGGGACTCATAGAACGGGCAAGGTTCACGTATGCCCCTATTGGATTGTCTGCTGACTGGGAGCCGGGTAAGACCATTGATAGCAGGCAGTGTGCCGAGGCTGTGAGAATGGACGTGGTGGTGCCGGATATGAATGGCGGCTATGGGTTCAAGTCCAGCGCATGGGACATGATAAGAAGCGACAGGGGCGGCATGATATTCAGTCCCAAGCCGGGGCTTCACGAGAACGTAGCGGCGCTGGACTTTGAGAGCATGTTTCCCAATGTCATACTTCATAAGAATGTGAGTTATGAGACGGTGACCGAGGAGGGCATTGATGAGTCCAAGCCCGGGTTTATGGGGAGCTTTATGGGTGAGTTTCTCACGCGGCGGCTCCGGTTGAAGCATCAAAGGGATCGTTTAGAGCCGGGTTCGGTTGAATGGACTTGGTGCCAGCAACGGCAAGCCGCGTTGAAGCTCATGTTAGTAGTGGTTTACGGGTACAGTGGCTGTTATTCCAATAGGTTTGCCAATGTGAGGGTGTTTCAGGAGATTAACCGGATTGCACGGAGGTGTATGGTTCAAGCGCTCAGGGTGGCTCAGGGGAATGGGTTTGATGTAATCTATGGTCCCTTTGATTCCTTGTTTGTGAAGAAGAAGGACTCCTCAAAGAAGGATTACCTGAATTTGGCTGGGGAGATTACCGAGGAGACCAGTCTCCCTATGAATTTGGATAATCATTTCAAGTATCTGGTGTTGTTGACCAAGACCACTGACCCGGTGATTGTGGCTGCCAACAGATATTATGGTAAGCTGATGGATGACAGGCTCTTCTACAGGGGCATCGAACTCAGGCGCCACGATACCCCCAAGTACATCTACAATATGCAGCTGGATATGATCAACCACCTCTTCAGACATGAAACACTGGAAAAAGTAGCCACGAGAGGCGTACAGGAAGCCAAAGACATAGCATCCAGCGCCATACGCAAGATAAGGCTGGGCAAGGCAGACCCCAGAGAACTAATCATATCAAAAAGACTCCGCAGAGAGCTACTGGACTATGAGGCAAGGCAACCCCACATTGTAGCAGCGATGCTGGGGCGAGACACGGATATGGCTCGGTATATCTTGATGAACACTGAGAGCCCAAACCCGTATCTCAGGGTGATGCCTGCTTCCAAGCTTGATGTTGGGCACAGGGGCTATGATCGGAAGAAGTATACCCAGATGGTGAGAAGAGCAGCATGGAATCTACTCAGACCTTTTGTGGCCAGTGAGCAGAACATTGGAACCCAGCTTTACATGGAGACCAGTCTCCGGGCTTTCGCTTAACTGTTTTAAGCACCGGAGGCTATTTTCGGGTATGTCTGGGAACTGGTGGGATATCCTGCCCCGAGAGGTTTATTCTGGGCTTGAGCTGGTTGAGACGAGCCAGCCTTGGTACTCGGTCTACCGTATTCATGACTGGTTGTATGCCCTCTATGAAGATGGCCAGTATGACGAGGCTCTAATGTATCTAGTAGTAGGAGAGGAACGGGCTGCCGTGATTGATGGAGGAACAGGCATAGGTAGGCTGGATAGGCTTGTTGAGGAGCTAACAGACAAACCATACTTCCTGCTACTAACCCATACCCATAATGATCATATTGGTGGCTGCAAGGACTTTGAGGAGATTGCTGTCTTTGATGACGTAATGAGCAGGGAGAGCGCAGAGAATGGGTTAGGTAGGGACAAGATGGGTGAGATGCTGGAACCTGGAGCAGTCATCAAGCCCCTCCCAGAAGAGTTTGATCCAGATAATTTCTACGCTCCACCATACAAGGTAACCCATTGGATCAAAGATGGAGAGACCATTGATCTCGGGGGTAGAAAGTTGGAGGTAGTCTATACCCCAGGACACAGTAGTGATCATATCTGTCTGCTGGACCGGGATGCTAGGTATCTCTTCACTGGGGATATCTACTATACTGGGGGTGTAACCAGTTATCTCCCGGGTAGCAACCTTGATGACTTCGTGGATAGCTGTAAGAGATTGGTGGATTTGATGCCCTTTTATGATTACTTGATGTCCGCCCATAACGAGCCATTGGTTGAGAAGGAGCAGATAATGGAGATGTACCAAGCTGCAAAAGGTATCAGGGATAACTCTTTTACTAATTATACCAAACTTAGATCGATCGCTTCAAATTATGATGTTTTCATAAGAAGATACAAGTTTCATCGATTTAGTCTATCGGTAAGAGCCGATATATTTGTGTAAATATATACAATCATAATTGTTTATAAGATATCTTTAATAATGGCGGATTGCTCGCAATGAGATTAAAGTTTGAGTAGAAAATGGTCGCAAGGTTATAATCTCATTATAATCTGCTTGCTTGTTTTCTTTTTCAATACTTCCTTCTTCCCAATAATATCAACACATGAAGAGGTACTTGAAACCCCCAGCATATCTGAAAACAGTCAAGATATCGAGGTAATAATTGAATCACCTACGAATGTTCTCAGCGGCACTGTTGAGGACCTGAATATCATTATGACCAAAAAAAACCAAGGAAACATAGTCATCAAGGGAATCGACTTATCGTATATCAACACATATAATGATGTTATTTACAAAACCCGAACGACATATGATTTCACACTACAAGACAGGTATGAAGAGACCATTCACCTTAGGATACCAGAGACGTATCAGCTGGAAAAGATTGCTGAGACAGATATTCCACTTGAATGTACTTTTGTAGTCTATTATGAGGCTGATGGTGTTGATGATTGTCTCTATACCAGCGTACATATGCGGGTTTATGATAGATTCCTAGAAAATGAGAACACCGAAAGAAGAAGTAACAATGAACCAGCAGCAATTACATAATAGAATTAAGTAAAATGGAAGCATAACGAAAAGCAGAGCCCAGCGATAATCTGAATTTTACAAGTTTTAAAAAATGGTCATAAATAACTCCATTTTCGATAACCACGAATAGCCGCCCAGGGGGGGAAGGAGGACAGGAAACCCCAGCCCCAAAAACAATCCTTTTCAAAAAAACAACCTCAGAACAACCTAGATCACCACTCGATTATGTGAAAAAAGCGATAGGGTAACAGTCTTTGGATGACAAAAAACGCCTTGGTAACCACAATATGCTTGTTACATGAGATAAAGGAAATTAAATTTCTTGTTTGACGTATAGAAAGAAGTCGTATTGTTTCGCTTTCTAATTATTTTATAAATAAAGCGCCAAGTACACCACTTATGGTATAATTTCCAGCAGAATATCCGCCGCACTGGGGAAACATTATCACAGAATACTCATTTGAATAATTTTGATGAAGTACTAATCTTTCGGCGAGCTCAAAATACTCACGATCCAAATACACGTACAATGTAGCCGTTAACTCGTCTCTTTCAAAACGATAATAATAGGTCTGATTCACATTGTAATGGTAGTCACCCTTCACTGGGTTCGTGGTAAAATTAGAGTTCTCTCTAACCTCTATTTCATAATAATTTCCGGAAACATTTGATTGAATACGAACACATAACTCGTTACTGCCATTAAACCGCACAAACCTATAATCTCCCACCAGATTAGAGACCGTAAACACGTTTATTCTATTGAAAAGGTACCTGCTAGGTTCAATCTCATTAACCAGGACGGAGAACTCGGCTCTGAAACTTGAAACAGGCTCGGTTAATTCAGTGAAAAGGTAGACATCGTGTTCCATTCTATTCACGTCACTGAAATACACCTTGGACTGGGTTACGTTTAGCTGTCCTTTTTCATCTTTTTCCATGTATTCTAAGAGGTTAACTGTATCGGGGTTCTCTATTTTTACTTTGACTATTGGACCTAGAACATCTATCAGTAGTGTACCGTTTCTTGTTGGATAGATTGTTTTTTCACGGAGTATAACAGTCTCATCGGGTCGTAGTTTCAACACTTCTTTCTGAATTATCCCAGTTCCTACCAGGGTGCTCCAATATCCCATGGTTCTAAAATTCCAGCTGTAATCGAAGGGAGCTATATACACAGTTCTTGTCTGATTGTTGTACAGATAAGCAGTTATCTTGACGGGATCCATTTTGTTAGGAGTAGGTGTATCAATAATTACACCATACTCAATTTCTGTGTAATCTATGGTTTTAGGTGGAATAAATGAGTATACGATAGTGAGAATTAAGAACAAGGCTGTGATTAAGAAAACACCTGTGATAATTCGACGGTTATTATTTTGAATTACCATAACCTTTTCATTGGTTAATATCAGAAATAAGCTATTTAATCCCATGTTTTAGAAAAGATTGAATGAACAACGCAGTTATCCTAAAAAGTATATTTTAAAACCTTTGATATATTGCGGGAAATTCAATATGCTGGTTACATGAAGCGCGGGAAACTCAACAGTATATGGGGTTAGTTGACTACGCCCATGCGGTGCAGCTCTTCTCTGAGTATCTCGACAGTATTCTTCAAGTTGGTCTGCTGCTTCACATACTCATCACCAGAGATAACCCCCTGCTTGAACTGACCATCCAGCCCCAACAGAGTTGCCTCGATCTCACCGATACGAGACCGCAACAGCTTCGTATAATCCCCAGTAGGCTCATCAGAGATACCAAGCGAAGCCACATCAGCCTGCACCACACCATCATGAATCCGCAGAATCCTATCACTGATCCTAGCGATATTAGGATCATGAGTAACCATCACAACAGTCTTACCCAGCTCCTGATTGATCTTACGTAGATACTCCACCACCACCCTCGCGTTCTCAGTATCAAGCTCACCAGTAGGCTCATCAGCCAAGACCAAAGGAGGATCATTAGCCAAAGCCGCCGCAAGCGCTATACGCTGCTGCTCACCACCACTCAACTCACCGGGCTTGTGATCCTTACGCTCAAGCAAACCGACCACATCAAGAAGCTCATTGATCCTATTATTCCGCTCATCAGCCTTAATGCCGAGAGCCGCCATGGGAAGCTCAATGTTCTCCGCAGCCGTCAAAGTAGGAATAAGATTCATATTCTGGAAAACATGCCCAACAGTCTCGCGGCGGAAATTCACTAAATCAGCAGTAGACAAGCTTGTCAAGTCGGTTTCAAAGACCTTGACGCTGCCTGCACTAGCCTTGTCCAATCCACCAATGATGTTGAGCAAAGTAGTCTTACCGCTCCCGCTGGGACCGATGATGGAAACCATCTCGCCTTTACGGACATTTACGTTTAAGCCTCGGAGGGCTTGTACCTCGATTTGACCGATCTTGTATATCTTTATCAGGTCTCTTACGATGACCGCGTTTCTTGTACTCATCCTTTTATTCCTCCAGTTTCAGATCCGGCTCAGCCGAGATCCTGTTTACAGCCACCACAATTGGAACTATGGTGGATAATATTATGAGCCCTACGATAACCGCCAGCTGAACAATGACTGTGACTGGGAACACTACTCTGTAGCTGAATATGAAAGCCAGTGTATTGTTCAGCAGATTGACTGTCCCATAGAGCGTGAATACCCCCACAAAGATCCCTAGAGCTATGGCGAATATATCCATGCCAAGGTTCTCTGTGAGCAGAGTCACAGCCATCTGTTTTGGGCTATATCCTCTGATTGACATTATAGTTAATTCCTTGATCCTGCTCCGGATCATGGTTGATATGATTAATACGATGCCTACTGACGCAACCAAGCCAGCGAAGTATGTGCCTAGTACCTGTATTTGCTTGGGACCCGAGAGCAACAGGTTGTCCAGTGCGTTCTCAAGGTTCACCGCAGCGATATCCACACGCTGGACATCAGGGTCAACGTCCTCAAGGGCAGCCTTCACAGTATCGAAGTCTATACCGGGCTCTAAATTGACAATGATACGCCTCTGGTCAATGTAGCGTTCCTTGATCTGCTCCATAAAGACATCATTAACATACATTATTGGGTTCGATGGAACCCAGTTGTCCCCAACCTCCTTGCCGAAGAAACCCACAATTTCAACTTGATATGTCCTTGCCGCGGTCTGAATTAACATCTGGTTACCTATGCCAAGCCCAAGAGCTTGAGCCGAGCCACGTTCAATCAAGACACCATTATCAGTACTGTTCATAGCCTCAAAGACAGATAGATCATCAACGAACTCCTCTGAGACATAAGCCGAGTCTCTCCAAGTCAATGGATCAATACCCCTAACAGGTAAGGCACCCAGACTGGTATCCGGCGTGAATAACACCTCTATTGATGCCTGCTCAACGCCATCAACATCCAAGACAGCCTCCAAGACAGCCTCAGAGTTCTGGCCCTCAAAGAGCCAAACAGCGGCTTCAGCCCCCACAGAAGCATAAACAGCGCTCTCCATGAAATCCTCGCTGGTCGCCACATTACCAATCACAGTGACGCTGTAGCCTACGATTAATGCAACCATGAATGTTGTGGCAGCGGTTCTCTTCAGGTTCCTGCTTGAGCTTAACGCCGAGAACTTTGCTACATCTCCAGCGATTACCTCAGATAGGGTAGTCAGTAATTTCTGGTACCATGGCATGTATTGAACAAATAACTTGGTGAATCCCCAGAAGAACAATATTGGAGCGATAAAGCTCAACATGTAATCCGTGCCCCACCAAGTCGAATAAAGTAAAGTAACAATCAGGTTACTTGAAGTTGGCCTGAACATGTCAACCGTATACCCTAGATATATCATAAAAAACCTGTAAGTTCCTGCCAGCAAGGCAATTAGTGGTGGTCCAATCTCGAAATCTATGTCCTCATCAGAAAGATGCTCACGTAGCGCTTCGACTATGTTAATCTCGACAGCCCTCTGTGCGGGTCTGATTAGCGAGAATAAAGCTATGACTGTGCTGAAGACGAAGATGGAGACCAATGTTACTGGGTTTATCGCAGATAACAGTTCCAAGGGATTAACTCCGGGTAACACCAATGGCAATACAAATGTACTGCCAATAATTCCCACAAGTCCCGCAGTAAGGGATACAATCAAGCCCTCATAAAGCAGCATATTCAACACCTGTCTAGGATTCATGCCTCGGGTCAAGAGCAAACCGATCTCGCGTCGCCGGAGCCCAAATACAACCTCAGCGATTGTGGAACCGAGATACCAAGCAGTAAAGAACACAGGTAAGCTCACAATGATTGTGCTGGTCTTCATCTGGTTCGAGTTCTGGGTTATGGCTTCCAGCATCTCCCCAAGGAAGTTACGTGGAAGATAATAGTAACCTGCCCCATTGGCGTTGATCTCCTCCAGAATCAATGTAACCTCATTAATACTCCCCTGTATATCCCATGGATTCACTAAGCTTGAACGATCTAAGCTAATCAAGGCTACACCATGCTGATCATCAGTGGGACGCCTATCTTCAACGAAAATCTCCTCCTGTATATCCATGTATGTTTCCGTACTCATGAGAATCAGGTTATAGCTGGGACGTTTCTGGCTTGGATCATTTCTACTGAACAACCCGTAAAGGTATCTGTCGTATCTGCTAACGAACAACGTCCATACAGTGTCCTCTACGGCAACAGCATCAGCTATAGGTAAGGTAAATCGTCTATTCTCGAACCCAGGTGGATTTCTCCATAGATATGTGCTGAGATCCAAGACAACGGAACCATTTGCTACATACTCCTCGGTCAAAGCTGAGCTTACATCAAAGTATACCTTGCCACGCTCAAACTTATCGACACCAATGATCCCATCATAGAAAATCGAGTCATCAGGCACCGCCACAAGATAGACTCCCTCAACAGTAGCATTACTCCCATCAGGCTCGTACGTCCTGACCCCCGCCCATATAAATTGATCAATATGCGTTACACCATCAATATCACCCAGCACATCCTCAACATCAAGAATACGGGTCTTTGTGATGTTTTTATCAGACGCCTGATCTATGATATCATAAGGAGCCGACTCAAATATCGTCTCAAGACTCTTAGCCCCAATAGCATCTGCTCCCTGTAGTATTCCTGCAAATAAGGTGGTCGCTAGGGCTACACTTAGGAAGAGGGATAGAAACATGCCTCTTCCGCGTATTATTCGTTTTATGGCGTAACGGAACATCTCTGAAAGAGACGCGGTAGCAGTTTAAAAAAAGTTGCTAAAATCTGATTTTATGCTTCAGCTTTATCTAATAAGATTTTGCTTTAAATAAGCTAAACTTTATAACTCCTGCCCGATTACCAACTGCAGTGAATTTGATGTTCCAATTGCTTGGACAATTACTACAACAGGACAGCGAGATCGGGATGATACTGCAAACATTATTCAGTTTTGCATTTATCATATACCTATTCTACGCACAACGTATTCAGGCCATGACAATGCTCCGTCAAATCGAGACCAGCCTAAGAAAAATCAAAGGCTACAGAGACAAGAGCAGAGAAACAGCCATTGAAGCCATAAAAGAGTACGGTAAACCCGAGAAAGATCCCACGCCTCAGGTTGAACGCTTCATGGACCACTTCATGATCCCACCAGTTGACATGGACCCATCGGGAGTCGTGCAAAAATTGGGCAAGATACTCAATGTTAGGGAACTCACCTTCCAGAAAGAAGTGGAGCAGATGGCTCCAGAAGCCACTGCACCCCAGAGAAACAATCTTGAGAACCTTCTCGAAGCCAGCTTGGCGCTTAACATGTTCTACAAGGTCATCAGGCACTACTACTTGATGGGCAAGAAGACCATGAACATCTACATCATAATGCAGATCCACATGATCCTCCCCATGCTCATCCAGCAGATAGAGGCATACAGCGCAGCACTACAGGCATTCAAGGATGGGATACCCATCGGAGACAGCGTTGGGCCTATTGTAGCTGCTAAACTCATCAATGGCGCTGAGACTCGTGAGGTAGCCAAAGAGATGGTTGCAGGTGAGATGGAGTTCGAGGGAAGAAGAGTCATAGTCACCAAGGCTATGGGTCCCGGTGGAAGCGTCGGTAAACCCGGTGACGCTGTTGCAAATCTCATCAAGGAGGAGAATGGCAACGTCAAGATGCTAATCACGGTAGATGCAGCGGGAAAACTCGAAGGTGAGGAAGTAGGCGAGATCGCTGAGGGCGTCGGTGCAGCCATTGGTGGCCCCGGTGTCGAGAAGTACAAGATTGAGCAAGCAGCCATCGACAGCGATATCCCATTATACGCTGTGGCTATCAAGCAGGGAATGGAACACGTAGTAGCTCCACTCGTCGAGGAACTCATGGACGCCACCGATAAAGCGGTTAGCAGCGTCAAGGGACTTATACTTGATTACAGCGAGGAGGGCGACACAGTGATTGTGGCTGGAATCGGAAACACCGTGGGGGTAGGACAATGAAGCGAATGGCAGGATCAGACGCAGGACCACTCGCGGGTGGAGCCAGCCAGAACTGGATAAGCCTTGGACTCATGGTAGTGGTAGGCGCCATCGCGTTGGCGAGCCTCTATATGGGGTTCAGGGAATACGGTGACAACAACATCGAGACGGCTTTCATGTACATACTCATAGGTGTATCAGGGTTTGTCGCCATAGGATTCAGCTTCTTTAGGGCGAAGCCAGTCGCGAAGACGAAGAGTAAGTCCAAAGAGGTCGAGGTAGTAACCACACTCGAGTGCCCACAGTGCAACCTGAAAAGAGTAAGATCACACCAAATCGGGGACTATATCTTCAAGAGCGATGAGCCATGCACCCGCTGCGAGGGACACATGGTCATTACACGGATAAATGCCCGAAAAGATCCCAAGAAGAAGGATTAGGCTGTAGTTACTTCACAGCCGTCTTCTGTTACGATGACGCTGTGTTCGGCTTGAGCCACTTTTGCCCTTGTTCTTTCTATTAGTTGTGGGTAGCCCATTATGCATTTTGAGTGCAACAGTTCTTGGAATGCTGCCTTACCTGCTGGGGTATTATATTTTCGTATCACCCATCTCGAAGCGAAGGGCAGGGTACGGTACTCGCTCTGTATATGTTTCATCATCTTCTTAGCGACACCCTTGACTGAGTGCCTCTTTAACATCCGGTAGATGTTGCTGGGAGGTCCATCCATCACCTTCCCATCAGCATTGGGGGGAACAGCGAAAGGCTCCATAGCGTAAACATCTCCCTCATGGATCAAGTGTTTATCGAGACCATCTACGTTAGGTATACTTTGTCCAGCATGAACCACGTATCGAGCCATTTTGTGTCCCGTTAGGTTACTGATGGGTTTTGCGCCATAACGCTTGATCGCTTCCTCTATAGCTGCTCCTATCTCATTTGCCCTGATTCCCGGTCTAATTGTATTTATTGCGGCATTCAGTCCTGCTTGCGCTGCCTCAACTAGATAATCAAGTTCGGGATCAAAGCTCACCGTCTTGGCGGTGTCTGCGATGTACCCGTCAATATGGACCCCGAGGTCTAGCTTTACTATGCTGCGCTCTGGAATAACTGTAAGGTCGTTGAGCGGTGCACAGTAGTGAGCAGCGACATGATCAATATCCACGTTGCATGGGAAAGCCATTTTTCCCCCTAGTTCCTTGACCCGTTGATTAACAATATCACAGATGTACTCTACTTTCATACCTGGCTTTATCTCAGCTAATGTGGTATCTCTAACCTTGGATGCTATCTTTCCTGCTTCTCGAAGAGCTTCAAAGGGTTCCATATTCAAAAGAAGTAGTGGTCTTGGGGAAAAGGGTTCCCCTAAAAAAGGGTTGGATTATTTAACCACAAGCACAGGCTTGGTACAGCTCTCGACGATCCTTCGACTTGTACTACCTAGAATCCATCCAGTTATCCCGCCGAGTCCCCGACTACCTATGACTATTAGGTCCATATCATTGGTCTCTGCCTCGTCTACGATGGTTGCTGAGGGTCTTCCCTCCATTAGAGTGGTCTCTACTTTCAGATCGGGATAATGATTCTTAATATCAGACTCAGCTTCCTCTAGGCTTTTTCCGTAGACAGCTTTCATGCGTTCCTGATAGTCACTCATGTCTTGGGCTGCTGTTACTGGCGCGGCTCCGAATCCCTCGTCGGGGAAGACGGGCATCATGACTCTAGGAACGACTGATACAATGTGTAGTTCCGCTTGGTTCTTTTCTGCGATGGAGACTGCGTGGTCTAGGGCGTGTTTGCTCGCCTCTGATCCATCGAAGGCGACTAGAATCTTCTTGTACATGGTATTCATTTAAAACGTGGTGGAAGAGGGATATAAACCTCCTTAACCTGATGCTTGTAGATGTTTGTGAGCTCCATAGAGCCTGAGAATGGTCGTCCACTCCGCCTTGTCGTAGAAACTGCACAAGCCTTTGCCATATTGTTTCGCGACCTCAATACAGTATCTCCCTGCAACCTCAATGTCTGTGGGGTGGCTTGCACCAGTACCACAGCCCGGGACAGGAACCTGAGTGGTTATCGCTAAACCTATCAAAGGAGCATCGGTTGCGATGCATGGCTGCATTATGCTGTTGATGTGATCTAGGTTGTTGCCGTATGGGGTGATGTCTTGAGTGGTGATGGGACAGACCTTGGGTAGCTCTCCTGTTACCCACTCCATGATGTCAAGAAGATCGCTGCTTACCTTGAGTACCCATCCCTCCTTTACTGTGGGGGTGATGGCGAATCCCCTCCAGTTGGCTATCCTGTTTCCCTTAGTGGTATCGATGCTGATCACGGCATCCATCTCTGGGTCTACTTCTTCTTGGTTCATAATCTCTGTGTTGACTGGGCTTCCCATGAATGGCACTGGTTCATGGGGTTTGATGGGGGCATCCGGGCATACGTGGGTTGCGATGATTATGTCTCCGGGTAATTGATCCCCCTTTTTCTGCATATCAGTCAGCTTCAATGCAACACTCAGTGCGGTGGATGCGCCATCAGAGTCTGAGACCAGTCCAAGTTGCTCTGGGCGGGCGCCGATACCTCCCAGTCGCCCTATTACGCCTAGGGTTGGTGCGTCTCCTCCCATGTGTTTGCCATTGGTTCCCGGTATCTTGAGTTTGATGAAGTCTGTGCTTCCTTTTTCGCCTTTTATTTCCTTGACCTTGATATATTGTACTCCGTGGTCTTTGAGTAGGGCTGCTACTCTTTCTCCTGTAATGTGGGCGTCATCGAGTAGGTCCATTATCTCGATTACTTGTTTCAACATAGTTTGAATATAGACATAGAATGGATAAAACCATCGAGAGGGAGTGACATCACCCTTAACAACGGTACAGAGAAAATCAAGACGTGGCTGGGGCTGTAACGAGAAACCTAGGGGACGAAGAGACACTCAGGAGAAGAATCAAGCAGCTGAAAGAAAGAGAGAAAAGAATCAGAGAAGAACGCCACAGACTCGAAGCAATACTACGAGAAATAATATACAGAAAATTCAAAGAAATGGAAGAAAAAATAGCCTAGATTACCGCTCAGCCCTAACAATAAGACTGAAGCGACCATAATCATACCTGTGAACCTTGATACCTGCAGCCTCGCCCTTGGTGTATTCTCCAGCGGTGCCTGCTTTGATTCTCTTGGCTGCCTCATAGCATTCCTTGATGAGGTGTTTCTCTATCTTGGGCTCGTTATGGCTGGGCACCACCCACTCATACTGGGGCATGAGTTCAACCATCTTGGCGAAGCTCTCGATAAACTGGTCGAGGCTCGTGGTTGGTGCATAGATATAGATGGGGGCAGGATAGAAGCTGTCGCCAGTCCAGAATAGCTTATTCTCTTTGTCAATCAAACAAATGCTATCTGGGCTGTGACCCGGTGTATAAACCACCTCAAGTGCCCTACCTCCAAGATCAATCTTATCTCCATCCTTGAGCCATCTGGTTACCTCGAATGGATGAATCCTCCAAGTCTCGGCGTCAAAATAATCTGGGAACGGTTTCCAAACCATATCTCCATCCAGATAATGCCCCATCTCCTCACGGGTCTGACCATTATCAGCACGATCCTTGCTGAAATCGGATTCAAAGGCTAATACCTCACTGAACTGATGGTTGCCTCCAATATGGTCACCGTGGGTATGGGTGTTAACCACCATAACAGGCAAGTCAGTTAAGCCTTCTACCAGCTTCTTGATATCGCCTATACCGTTTCCGGTATCGATTAATGCTGCCTTCTCCTTACCAAGTACAAGATAGCTGATTACCTCCTCGAACTGACCATCCTCATATATCGCATAGACAGTGTCTGTGAGCTTGTAGACCTCGAACCATGGGTCGGGTTGATCAACCTTCTCGTAATTACTCCATGCTTCCCTTGGGAGCTTGTCGTACCATTTCTTGGGTACGATTATGTCTGAGTTAGTGTCGTTTGAATAAGCCATAAGGGTGGAACCCCTTACTCGGTTATAGGATTAACGTTCTAGCTGACGCAAAACATGGAAAAGATTATTGATTTGAGACGAAACTGTCGATAAGAAGTGTTTCTACTGGTTACGGGGAAGTTATTCGCCAAATCAATGATGATCAGTTGGCTTGGAAATTTCCATAGTACACCCCTCTTTGAACAGGGCTGGGGGTGCAGAACGATACTGCCTAGAGATGCTTGATACCTTAGTGAAGAATGGGTATAAGGTTAGGCTGTATACCATCGACCAGACAGACTGGGAGATGATACAAAGAACCCACAACCTCTCCACAAGAGCGCGAAAAGAAATATATCTCCAATCCAATCCCCTAGAGCCAAATGGAATACTATCTTGGATAAAGACAGCACTCGCATACACTTGGCTGCTGATACAAGCCACAGAGGAATCGGACATTTGCATCAATAACTATGGGGAGATAATGCCGTTCTTCGCACAGGTCTCGGTTGTACACTCGGTTCCCATGAGTTCAATCACAGGGAACCATTACAATATCCCCTTGTGGGGGCTCGTGAGACGCGGCTACATTACCCTCTTCAGATATCTGGAGGAGAAACATGGCTCAAAGGTAATCATCATCAACTCAAAGTACAACGCAGAGAACCTCAACAAAAAAAGAGCCATTGTGATAATCCATCCACCCGTCCAGCTCCCACAGATAACTCAAGTAGAAAAAAACGGGGAGATACTCACAGTATCCAGAATAAAACTATCAAAGAACCTGCGCAAGATAGCCGAGATAGCGTCAACATCACCCAGAAACAGGTTTAACCTCGCTGGGAAGACAGAGAGAGGTTCTGAGAGATTCATAAACGAGCTAAGGAGATTCAAGAACGTAGAGGTCTACACGAATCCAAACCGGGACACAGTCTTGAACCTCAGGAATGAATGCAGCATTTATCTATCAACTCAGACCAACGAGGCGTTTGGGATGGCAATAGTAGAAGCACTAAGTCTGGGCTGTATCCCTTTGATTTATCGTGATGGGGGTCCATGGCTGGACATCTTCGAGGAACAAGAAGACATAGGACTAGCCTACACCAACACAGATGAAGCCATCAACAAGATCAAAAGGATATTAGAGGATGAGGAGCTAAGGAGCAGACTCCGGGAAAATGGTGCTGAACGAGCAAAGGAATATACATCCACTAGATTCAGGGCAAGATTCCTAGAATTCATTGACACATTAGAGCCTCAGGGTAAACAGGATACTCAGATTTTCAGATCGTATAGATGGTTGATTAATCTAAAGAGAAGATTGAAAAACCCGATGACAAGGCTGAGGGCTACTCGGGTGCCCTTGTTACGACGCTGAACCGCCCATAATCGTATTTTCTGATTGGGGTTCCCCGGTCTTTTCCTTCCTTGTAGGCGCCTCTTCCCTCAGCGATGTCTACTACTGCCTTGAATACGTCTTTGAGGAGGGTTTTCTCGACCCATGGCTCGTTGTGGCTAGGCATCAAGCGCTCATACTCATCGTAATAGTCTAGCATACGAGTGTAGCTCTTGATGAATGTGGGGATATCTCCGCCATTCAAGTAGGTATAGATGCCGCCGGTGTAGAACATGTCCCCAGTAAAGAGCAGCTTATCCTCACGATCCAATAAAACGATACTATCAGGAGTATGTCCCGGGGTATGAATTACCTCAAGAGTCCTATTACCAAGATCAACTACCTCTCCATCTTTTAGCCACTTGGTTACCTTGAAGTCGGGCACTACATAGTTTTCAGCGTCGAACTCCTCTGGTAGGGGTTTCCAGAGCATACCATCTGCTATGAGGTGAGCCATCTCGCTGTTGGGCAACCCATCTTGGGCTTCATGGCTCCAAGGATGGTCCAGCATGGCAATCTCGTCGAACTGGTAATTCTGGGCTATGTGATCATTGTGGGCGTGGGTATTCAAGACCATGACCGGCATATCTGTGACTTCCTCCACAGCCTTCCTGATGTTGCCAATCCCGCAGCCTGTATCTATGAGTATGGCTTTGTCTGTACCGAGAATAAGTGTGCTGATGGCTTCCTCGTATTGGTAGGGCTCGTAGAAAACGTAGATATCTGGGAGTACCCTGTAGACTTGAAACCAGTCCTGAGATATGGGGACTCGTTCTAGGGATGAGTATATTTTTCGTGGGAGCTTGTCCCACCATCGATCCGCGATAAGCAGCTTACGATCCTCTGGGGCTGACATATCACAGAGGATACGTTTGTGGTTTATTTCATTTACCTAAGCCTTATTCGGGTTGGCAAGTGGGGCAGAGGTAGACAGAGCCTCCGCCATGAGCTATTTTCTTTATGGATGTTCCGCATCTTGGGCAGTCCTGGTTTTTCATGTTTGGTCCCATGGCTGGGATGTAGGCTCCTTGGACCCCGTTTATGTCCTTGAACTGGTGTTTTCCATTCTTTTCTAGTCGTTCATCGATTACTGTCAGGATTGCAGTATAGAGTGCTTTTAATTGTGTCTCTAATAGGTCACTGGCTTTGCGCTTGGGGTGAATCCCTGCCCGGTAGATAACGTCTTGAAATGTCGCGTTACTCAAACCAATAATGAATGCATCTTTACCAACCAGCAAGGGTTTCAACTGCCTGTTCTCTGATCCAAAGGTCTCTTTGAACCACTCCCAAGTGAAATCAGGCTCATCTGGGGAGACGCCGCTGATGAAGTCTCGTTTATACATATAGGTCTCAGAGAGGTCTTGGTTGGGTACCGCTTTGATGACCCCCATGCTGGTGATCCTCGTGGTGAGGATCGATCCATCTTTGAACTCAAGCTTCAAGTGATATTTCGGCGGTTTACCTCCGTCAGGAAGATAGGTTATCACTCCACCATACTCAGGAGCGATGAGTAGATTCATGGAATCAGATAACTTTACCATGATGGTGTTCCCGCGGGACTTTGCTGATTCTACTGTTTTATCCTTGATGGCTTCAAAGTCTGATAGGTTTTTATTGATGAACCCAATATGCATCATTCGCTCTACATCTTGGAGATCATAAGACTTGATGGTCTTGCCCACAAGAGAAACCTCTAGTTGTTGGGCGAGTATACGCGCCTCAGGAAGCTCAATACTCATATATCAAATAAAGTGCTCAACTGAATAACTCTATCTAAAACCACTCAATTTCCTGGAATAAACGGGAAATAACCGTTCTATCGTTGGGTAGACTCAACTTATCCACCTCATCTATGCCAATATAGAAAAGCTCCTCAGCCTCAGAGGCAACAGGAATACCACACCAGTTATTGCAGATATACCAGTGATTCATCTGGTACTCGGTTGTGGACTCGCAGAGCATCTTGTCAAAAAATCTAAAATCAAATCCAACTAATCCTAATTCCTCATTCAACTCACGACTTAAAGCCTCTTCATGACTCTCACCTAGCTCAACATGACCCCCAGGAACCACAACAGCTCCAGGGTCATTCTTTCGATCCATTCTCCTGCGCTCCACGAGGATTTTGCCGTCTTTGATCAATATGAAGGATACTGTATCGACTGTATTCATCAACGTCTCATAAGTACAATATTAAGTACAAAGCAATTGCCTGAGCATAGGGGGAGGGGGGGTACCCCCAATCTAGCCATAAACAAGGCTCCAGAGCAAAAACCAGCCCCAGAACAGCTTATTTCAGATCCTGATCTATGCAAAAACACCGGCTAATCAATACCAAAAACCCGAGATAAAGAAAACAATGCCACATCTTCCATCTATAACTAACCCCGGGTTTAGTTTCAGAATAAATAATATAAAACCAGAAACATAGCCACAAGAGACCAAGATGGATGAAAACAATATCGATGAAAAACTCATCACATGGAACACAATACTCGACGAGATAAGAATAGACACTGATCTGCTGATCCACGACCTGTTATCAGGGATATCCTATGTAGCAGCCAGCGGAGTACTGGTAATAGTACTGGGTATCTACGTCTTATTCATAGGGCTCAAATACGGTAACACTCAAGACCCAATGTTCAACATCGTACTTGCAGTAGCGACAATTCCTAGCTTTCTCATAGGACTCTTCAATCTTAACAGATATGTACAGCTTAGAGCTAGATACATTAGACTCTCAGACCTTCAACATAAACTCAAAAAGTGAACCAAGTGAACAAAAGAAGACCCCCCGACACGATAGCCCTAGAACTACTCAATATTCTTGAGGAGAAAACAGAGGCATCCAAGTGGGATCTCATAAAAGTACTCGGCAACGACACCCAGTTCAAGATATGGATAGAAGACTTTTTCCTACCAGAGAAAGTGCTTGAGGAGCGAAGAGAGGGAAGAAACTATTACTACACCATGACAGAACGCGGAAAACTATTCCACAGACTATTGAAAAGCGGAAACATGATCAAAATATTCAACAGGGTAAGCGGAAAGAGACTCAAATAACCTAAGAACGCATTATAAACCCCCATTCACTTCACGATCTTAGATTATTATGAACGAGAAAGCATCCATACTAGCCGAGGAACTAGAATGGGCACTTGGAAGCCTCGAGAGAGCATGCGAGAATCTCACAGAGGAGGAGTTCAAGTTCAAACCCACACCAGTATCCAACAGCGTCCAGTGGCAGCTAAACCATATCTCAAGAATAATCAACATAGCCCTACCAAGCCGAATCAAAGGCATAGAAAGGTACACACCAGATGGCTGGCCAGAAGACTACCGAGACCAAGACTATCCCTATGAGAGACTCATGAAAGACATCAAGAAAGGCGCAGAGATAGCACTACCCATGCTGAGAAAGCTATCCAACGACGACCTAGAGGCAGAGATACCCATGTGGGGTGGAACCAGACAACGCAAGATCGGCTTATTCGCATACATAGGCGAGGTAATCCACCATAAGGGACAGCTAACCTACGTCAGGGGCACCTACAAGAGGCTAAACGAGTAGCCCCCACCTTCTTTTCACCAATCGGTATAAGTAACCCCGTTCCACACTCAATAACACCAATTTTTAGGTGAAACAAATGGCAAAAATTGACACTATAAAAGAATTCGCGGGACTAGGCTTCACAAGACTAGACAGAGCATTGGATGGCTTAACAGAAGAACAACTCGATTGGATGAGCTGCTCAGAAGCGAACACCGTTAGAAACATAGTAACACACCTCATCAGCGAATGGTACGGCTTCATCCCCAAGATAATCGCAGGAGACAAAGATGCACCAGTAAAAGGCGTCCCAGAAGGCTACGTGGGAAACCCAGACATGAGCCTAGAAGACATGATGAAAGACTACAACGAGGGCAAAAAACACCTAATGAAGGAACTAGACAAAGTCAACGACGAACACCTAGTCAAGGAAATGGATTGGTTCATGGGCAAACAGCCAGTAGGATTCTACTTGATGCTGGGAGTCAGCGAGATAATCCACCACGAAGGCCAGATCGCAGCCATCCGCGGAGTCGAAAAACGTCTCAAGGACCTCTAGAGGGGCTCATCCTTTTTATTACACCATTTTTCTGGTTCAATTATCTTGAAGATAGGAATATCATGCTACCCTACAGTCGGGGGTAGCGGCATACTAGCTACACGACTAGGAGTAGAACT
>Ga0272441_10002504_pt1 | contig 36912 bp, 33 predicted proteins | sample SSMProp6N_FD_193582 | JGI IMG/M metagenome (GOLD analysis project Ga0272441, IMG submission 193582) | Marine sediment archaeal communities from Little Sippewissett salt marsh, Falmouth, MA, United States - SSM-Prop-6N | ecosystem: Environmental > Aquatic > Marine > Wetlands > Sediment ...
CGCTTACCATCGAATTAAACCACGTGCTCCACCGCTTGTGCGGGGACCCGTCAATTCTCTTGAGTTTTAGCCTTGCGGCCGTACTCCTCAGGCGGTTCACTTAACGCGTTAGCTCCGGCACCGACCTACATTTGCGGCCGACACCAAGTGAACATCGTTTGGGGCGTGGACTACGGGGGTATCTAATCCCCTTTGCTCCCCACGCTTTCACGCTTCAGCGTCGGTAGTAGGCCAGGAAGTTGCCTTCGCCATCGGGGTACCTCACAGTATCTACGCATTCCACCGCTACTCTGTGAGTTCCACTTCCCTCTCCTACACCCAAGCTGGGCAGTATCACGAGACTTTCCTCGGTTGAGCCGAGGGCTTTCACAAGTGACTTACCCAACCGCCTAGACGTCCTTTACGCCCAGTAATTCCGGATAACGCTTGCATCCTCCGTCTTACCGCGGCTGCTGGCACGGAGTTTGCCGATGCTTATTCCTGGAGTACCGTCATCGGACAGGCATTTCCTCCTGACCTTATTCTTCCCCCAGAAAAGGGGTTTACGACCCGAAAGCCTTCATCCCCCACGCGGTGTCGCTGGATCAGAGTTTCCTCCATTGTCCAATATTCCCCACTGCTGCCTCCCGTAGGAGTCTGGGCCGTATCTCAGTCCCAATGTGGCTGATCGTCCTCTCAGACCAGCTACCCATCACTGCCTTGGTAGGCCATTACCCCACCAACAAGCTAATAGGGCGCAGCCCCCTCCTCTTGCGACGGCAGAACCGTCTTTGGTGCAAGATCCATCAACCTCGCACAACATCGGCTATTAGCCATCCTTTCGAATGGTTATCTCCGTCAAGAGGGTAGGTTAGCCACGTGTTACTCACCAGTCCGCCGCTCCGTGACCGATCATCACACCCCGAAGGGTGGTCAGTTCGGCTCGATCGCTCGACTTGCATGTGTTAAGCGCACCGCTAGCGTTCATCCTGAGCTGGGATCAAACTCTCTTGGTTTCAGATTTCGATCCTAATTCGGGTCAAACACGAGTGTTCAGGGTGTTCAAGAAGAACACAGTATCACGCTATCCACTTTTCAAGGACCAACAGAGCAGGAAGTATATCGAGGCCCTCGCCCCCTGTCAAGGAAGGTCACTGGGCACTCTAAAGCCCATCCCAATGAGCTTTGCGGCCAACGAAACCTTGCATATACTACGCAGCGGAGGGGTCGATTGTCCAAGCGGCGAACCGTCGGAGTGTTGGCAGGTGGAGACTCGCCCGAGAGGGAGATCTCCCTCATCTCGGGGAAGCACGTGTACGAGTCGCTTCTCCGCAGTGACCGCAAGGTCAAGCTTTTGGAGATCGAGAGCCTTGACGATCTCGTGCCCTCCTTGCCCAGCATCGATGTCGTCTTCAGCTGTCTCCATGGAGGCTCCGGCGAGGACGGAACGGTGCAGCTTCTGCTCGATGTTCTGTGCATCCCGTACGCCGGCCCCGGGGCCCAGGCATGCGCACGCGCAATGGACAAAGCCGCTTCGCGAAGTTTGTTCGCCTCGCATGAGATCCCGATCCCCAACGGCTGCTGCCACGCGGAAGGGGACCTGGATGCCTTCCTCGATCATGCGATCGCTGACATTGGCTTCCCCCTGGTGATCAAACCCGGGAGCGGCGGATCGACGCTTGGTGTTTCTCTCGCCGAAACGGAAGCCGAGCTGCGGTCTGCAGCCGCCGGGATCCTCCATGCTTTCCCATCGATCGTCGTCGAGCAATACGTCGATGGACGGGAACTCACCGCCGGCATCCTCCAGATCGACGGAACGGATACCGCGCTGCCGGTGATCGAGATCCTTATTCCAGGAAGGCTCTTCGACTACGAGGCGAAGTACAGCGAGGGCGTGGCCGAGTTTCTCGTCCCGGCGCCGCTGGACGAGACGACCTCGGACCGAGTTCTCGACGTCTCGCTTCGCGCGCACCAGGCGCTCGGTTGCACCGGGTTCTCGCGCGTAGATCTCCGCCTCGGACAAGATGGGACCGCCTACGTGCTGGAAGTGAACACGATCCCCGGCATGACGCCAATGAGCGATCTCCCGCGGTCCGCTTCTGCAGCCGGGATTGACTACGATCGTCTCGTGGACCTGATGCTCGCAACCGCATTCAAGGAGGATGGATGAAGATCCGCTGGATCGGACACGCCTGTTTCCTCATCGATGCCGAGGAGGCTCGAATCCTGACCGACCCCTTCGATGAGGAAGTGCCCTATGAGTTCGCCGAGACCGCGGTGGATGTTGTCACAGTGAGCCACAGCCACTTCGATCACAACGCGGTGCATCGCGTCGTGTGCGATCACGCGATCGTCGAAGCGATGGGACTGCGTGATGTCCGCAATGTCTCGATTCGCGGTATTCCATCCCAGCATCGGCCGGGCGGCGCGAGCAATGCCCTGTATACCTATGCACTCGAAGGCCTGGTCGTGGCTCACTTCGGCGATCTGGGAACGGCGCTCGACGAAGGCCAGCTTGCTGCACTCGAAGACGTCACGATCCTGCTCTGCCCCGTCGGAGGAAACTACACAATCAACGCGACCCAGGCGTCGACGATCTGCCGCCAGCTCCCGAATCTGAGGGTTGTCATCCCGATGCATTTCAAGACCGACCGCATCGCCGATTGGCCGATCGAAACAGTGGAGCCCTTTGCCGAGATGATGGACAATGTACGCCGAATCGGAAGCTCCGAGGTCAGTGTGACCCGTGAGACGCTACCCGAGCAGCTGGAGGTGTGGATTCTCGACTATGCGTAACGTATCGGACCGTGTGCAAGAACTGAAAGGCTCGCCAATCCGGCGACTCGTTCCACTGGCCACCGCCGCGAAGAAGCGCGGGATTCGCGTCTACCATCTCAACATCGGACAGCCGGACATTCCGACGCCGAAGTCGTTCATGGACGGTGTGCGAAACGCCGACATTGACGTGCTCTCCTACGCTCCGGCGCCGGGCATCCCGGGGACAATCGAAGCGTTGATTCGCTTCTACGCCGACATGGGAGTGACCATCACCGAGGATCAGATCCGCGTGACCATCGGCGGGAGCGAGGCGTTTGCCTTCGCGCTGCAGACGACGTGCAACCCGGGCGATGAGGTCCTCGTTCCCGAGCCGTTCTATCCGAACTACAAAGGCCACGCGATCATGAACGGGATCAAGGTCGTTCCGATCACGACCAAGGTCGAGGATGGCTTTCACCTCCCCCCGATCCCCGAGATCGAGCCCCTGATCACGCCGAAGACCAAGGCAATCCTCTACTCGAACCCAGCGAATCCGACGGGCGTCGGGTTCCGGCGCGACGAGATCAAGGGGCTGGTCGACTTGGCGATCAAGCATGACCTGTTCATGATTTCCGATGAACCCTATCGCGAACTGATGTACGAGGGGCAGGCCACGAGCATCCTCGAGTTCCCCGAACTCGAAGGCCGGATGATCCTCGTCGATTCGATCTCGAAACGCCTGTCGGCCTGTGGTGCACGGATCGGGTGCCTCGTCTCGCGCAATCCCGACTTCATCGCATCGATCGACAAGCTAACCCAGATCCGACTCTCGGCACCGACGTTCTCGCAGCTCGGACTCATTAGCTTCTTGGGGGATCCAGACTACGGCAAAGCGATCGACTTCATGCGCGAGAAGTTCCAGTCACGCCGCAACGCGATGTACGACGCGCTGACCGAGATCCCCGGCGTCTGCTGCCGCAAGCCCGAGGGGGCCTTCTACATCATGGTCCGCCTGCCCGGCGTCGACAACTCCGAGGAGTTCGTGAAGTTCATGCTGAACGATTTCGACCTCGACGGAGAGACGGTGATGGTCGCTCCAGGCGCCGGCTTCTACGCCACGCCCGGCAAGGGCCACGACGAGGTGCGGATGGCCTACGTCCTCGAGGAGCCGAAGCTGCTCCGCGCGGTCGAGATCCTGAAGGCCGGGCTCGCTGCCTACGTCGATCAGCGCCAAGGCGTTGCGACAAGCGCTGCATGAAGGAGCGCCTCGACAAGGTCATCAAAGCGCGGCGGATCATCCGCAGCCGCTCGCGCGCCCAGCGGATGATTGAGGCCGGCCGCGTGCTGGTCGACGGACACGTCATGACCCGCCCCGGGCACCCGATCGATCCCGAGGCCGAGATCGAGATTCTCTCCTACGAGAAGTACGTCGGACGCGGTGGGGAGAAACTGGAGGCCGCGCTCGACATGTTCCGGGTTGATCCGAAGAGCCGGATCTGCCTCGACATCGGCGCGTCGACCGGCGGGTTCACCGATTGCCTTCTCCAGCACGGCGCCGCCAAGGTCTACGCGATCGACGTCGGGCACGATCAGCTGCACCCGAGCCTGCGGCGGGATGAGCGCGTGGTCGTTCGCGAGGGTCTCAATGCCCGCTATCTCGAGCCGCAGGACTTCGACGGCTCCGACGAGATCACCGTCGTCACGATCGACGTGTCGTTCATCTCGCTTCGGCTGATCTTCCCCGCGCTCATCGACATCGTCGATAAGCGCGCAGATATCCTCGCCCTCGTCAAACCGCAGTTCGAAGTCGGGAAGGACAAGCTCCCGTCCGACGGCGTCGTCAAGAGCGACGCGGATCGAGCGCTTGCTCTGCGCGAGATCCGCGAGTTCGTGGAATCCGAGACGCCCTGGGCCGTCGCCGCGGAGATGCCCTCGCCGATCCAAGGTTCCAGCGGCAATATCGAGTTCCTCTTCCACCTGAAGTAGACAGGCACACCAGACCCAGGACACCGCGGGTGTCCTTGCGTTCTCTTCGTTCTCGTCGGTCAGTGACGAGAAGCCCGATCCATCCTCAGGACCGGCTTGCGAACAAACAGACTCAGGACACCGGCCGTCAGTGGCAACAGGGATGAGATCAAGATGACCTCCCGGTAGCCGCCGAGCCAATCGAACGCCGCCCCGAAGATGATCGGGCCAATCGCCGAGCCCACGACATTCAGCGCGGCGGTGACGCCAAGGATGCCCCCCAGATATCGTCGGCCAAACAGATTCGGTTTCAAGACCCCGATGCAAATGATGGCGATCCCGCCGGCCATGCCGCCGATGACCGCGTAGAGGGTTGCCATCGCCGCGCTCTGAAGGAACGCCAGAAGCGTGAACGACGCGACCTGCATGAAGCAGGTAATCCCGAGAATGATGTGGTGGCGCCGGATTCGATCCAGAACGAGACCCGCGAGCACGGTGGTGATGATCGCGACCAATGGCTTGATCCCCATGATCGCCGCCGCAAACGTCATCGAGAATCCGCGGATCTCCAGGATCGAGACAAAGTGCAGGACAACGCCCGTTCCTACGAGTGAACTCTGGAAGACAACGAACGTGAGGATCCAGAACGCCGCTGTGCGGATCGCTTCAGCCTGCCTGAACACCGGCTCATCAAGCGCAACACTCTCAGGTCCCGCAGGCTTCGAACCGTCCTCCACCGTCGCGTTCGCGCTTCTGTCATGCGAAAGCCGCCCTGTGCGCTTGCGCGTTGCAGCATACGGAGACATCCTGGCGTCCTCGGGCCGGTTGACCATCAGGAGAAGCGTGATCGGCACGTACAACAGCCACAGGCCGCCGGCCAGGATCCGGTAGGCGTTTCGCCACCCGAACGTAAGGATCAAGTAGTTGTTCAACAGCGGGAAGAGCACGCCTCCGAGCGTGCCCCCCAATCCGACGAGCATGATCGCGAAGGCTCGCCTTGAGATGAACCAATTCGGCGCGAGCGTCTTGGAGGAGAGATCCAGCGCGCCTTTCCCGGCCAGCCGCGCAAGGAAGAATCCGGCAAACAGCATCACCGGCGAGATGACCGTGCTCAGAAGCATGCAGGCTGCACCCAAGACAACCGCGGATGTCACGGCCACGAACCGGGAGCCGAATCGATCGACAAGGCGCCCAACGAAGAACATGAGAATCCCTGAGCAGACGGTTGCCACGGAGTAGAGCGATGAGACGAACGTCCGGCTCCACCCGAGGTCGTTGATAAACGAGTTCATGAACAGCGCAAAGGAATCGGATTGCCCCGGCGTCGTCGCGAACATCGTGAACGCACCGAGGAAGACGACGATCCATCCGTAGTAGAAAGGGAGACCGCGGATCCATGCATGTCGATCGGAATGCGGTTGCGGCGTTGGCATGCTCAATGTGTGAGTGTCCTTTCGTGTGTCAGTCTGGATTGGAGTTCGGCGCCGGGCCAGGCGCCTGCAGTAGCAGCGTCTCGAGCATCTGCTCCTCGATCCCGTAGAAGGTCTTGAGTTGCTCGATTTCGTCGACCGCGTCCTCACGCGGCGCGCTCGCCGTGCCGCGAACGGCGAGGATCATCTTGTTCTTGGCCGTGTGTTCGAGCGACACGAATTCGAGAATCCGCACCCGATAGCCGTGGGCCTCGAGAAGAAGGGCGCGGATCGCATCGGTCACCATGTCGGCTTCCTGTCCGAGATGTACGCCGAACTTCAGCATCGGACGCAGGATCGCCGGCGACTCGATCTGGCGGCGGATCTCCTTGTGGCAACAGGGAGCAGATAGAATCACTCCCGCCCCCGACGTGATCCCCAGGTGCAGCGCAAGATCGGTCGCCGTGTCACATGCATGCAGCGCAATCAGTGCGTCCATCGGCTCGGGAGGCGCATGCCGCACATCGCCGATCCGGAAGTCGAGTCCGTCCAAACCGAGTCTCTCCGCGAGATCGTTGCAGAACGTCACGAGGTCGTCGCGCAGTTCGACACCGGTGACCTGTGCCTCGACGGAAAACGCCGTCTGCAGGTAGTCGTGAATCGCGAACGTCAGATAGCCCTTCCCCGATCCAAAATCGACGACCCGGATGCTCTCTCGTCCAACGAGATCCGAGGCCGCGATCGCCTGCCCGAAGATCTCGACGAATCGGTTGATCTGCTTCCACTTCCGCGCCATCGCAGGAACGATCCGGTGGCCTTCATGGGTTACGCCCAGTCCTTGCAGAAAGGGACGCGACGGATCGACGACCCGGTCCTTCGGCCGGTCGTGGGCCTGTGTTGAAGCCCCTTCCTGCGACCGGGACGGTTTGCCACGGCCGAGCTTGACCCTGCCCCGCTTGCCGAAGCCGATCTGCAGGTCCTGCGTCGTGGTGTAGAGATGGGCGGCCCGAAAGTCGGTTCCAAGGAGGTCGCGGATCATCCGCACGCCGTCGTCCTCGGGATGGTTCTTCGTGATGTCCTGCGTCGCGTACCGATAGACGAACGAGAGATGCGGCTCGTCTCTCAACGCGATGCGCCGGACACTGACGCGCCTCACATTCTCCTCCCCACAATACGACGTCAGCAGCAGCTCGATGAACGATCCGTCCCTGAGCGAGGAGGTCAGCTCGTCGAAGAACGTCTCGGTCTCGTTCGGCGCTCGGTCCGATCCCTGCGTGCTGTTCATGGAGTCAAGAATACCGCGCCAAGGACCCGCGCGCCGATTGGCCGTAGCAGGCGGATCGAGCGTGTTCGAAAGAGGAGACTCACTGCGCTCTCCGGGCTTCTCAGATTCTGAGCAACAGCAACCTATCGTCCGATCGGTCGCTCGGGGTCTTGCGCCTCGAGTTCGAAGCACTGCCGGCCCGGGCCGTGGAACCAGGCATCCTGGAAGGGCGTCTCGAACTGCTCGCTCGTCTCACTCGCGAAGACGGCACACAGCTCGTAGCTGTCCTCGCCGAGAACGCGATAGTTGTAGGATCCTCCGGTCTCAGGGTCGACCAACTCAGCGAGGTACCCTCGCTCATCCGGCAGCTCGGCAAGCGAGGACGGAAGGCGGTCCTCTGCCGTCCAGTAGGCGTCAATCGCGTAGGCCAGTTCGCGCAGATGCTCGACACGCCGCTCATCCAAACGGCGAAGGCGCGCCTGCGCCGGCGAATCGAGCAAGACGGCTCCGACGATCACGGCAGCAAGAACCGCCGCGGAGACGCACAGAACGACGATGAGGTTCGCACTGGGCCGCTTCATGCGTCGGGCTCCGTCTCCGGCCCGGTCTCGGATGCGGTTTCCGGCGTTGCCTCTTCTTGGCGAAGATCCCATAGGTAATAGCCGAAGACTGCTCCAGCAATGACGGCTACGGTCACGACCTTCAACGCGAAGCGCATCGAGAGGTCGCCGCCGAGGAAGCCGTACACGAGGGCGGTCAGGTCGCCGATGATGATCCCCGCGGCGACGAACAGCGTCATGTAGGTCAGCCACTTGCGAACCTTCGATGCCCGTTGATTCGGATCGCGCTGGATCGCTCGCGCAATCCGGACCGACAGCACGAGGAAGATCGGGAAAGCGATGACGAGCGACGCCACCGAGAAGCGAATCGCTTGCCGCACGGAATCGACGGCGCCAGCGTACGCCGCGGGGTCCGGGAAGGCCAGGTTGATGAACTGGAAGATGAGCCGCCCGAAGTTGAACGCCGTCAGATAGAGCGTCGTGAACAGTACGAGGTAGACGAACGCCTCGCGCGCCGAGAGGTAGACCCTCGGCCGCGGCACCGGAATCGGAAACTCGATCGGCGCATAGCTGTCGAGCGCGCCCTTCACCTGGTCCTGCTTCCAACCCGCTTGCAGCAGGGCGTCCTCGGTCTCCTCACGCGAGAGTCCCCGCCCCAAGGCATCCTTGACAAAGCTCTGCAGCTCATCATTGATTGCCATTGCCCCCTCCTCGTCGCTCGGATCGGCATCGCAGCCGCCATCCAGCAGACTACAATCGGCGCTCCCCCGGGACAACTCCCTCTAACCGGCGCGAAGTGTTTCGGCCTACCCATGATGCTCAGGCCGCAGCTGCTCGACCTGCGTCTGCAATGGATTCCGTCAATCCGGAGGCATCGTTGGATGAAATGCCAGGCGTCGCGTCTGCTATGTCGCCGTGCCCGATGGGCGACGCGGCTTCCGGGCTCGCGGGATCCACATCGGGACATCGTGCATGTACTGCCGATACGCGTCGCCGAAGCGAGCGACAAGCTGGCGCTCTTCGTGTCGCGAGATGTAGTGCAGGAAGGCGGTCGTAATCACGAGGACGGCGCTGGCCGCGAGCGAAAGGCTCGCCAACAGCAATCCCACGTACAGCAGCACTTCGCTGAGATACATCGGGTGCCGGACAATGTTGAAGACGCTCTTGCGGATCACGTGCGGAGTCTCTCGCGTCTCGCCAAACACGATTCGCAAGCTCACGTGTGCCAGCAATCCAGCGACAACCAGAAGCACCGCCGCCATCGGAATCCTGACAGCAAGCGGAACCACCCCATTCAGGAAGGTTGTGAATCCCAACAGCGTGTCGCCAATCCAGATCACCAAGAAGAGAATCGCGAATATGATTTGGCCCGCATCGCCCCATGGATGCTCTCCGACCAAGTCATCCCTCCGTTCTCGTCCTGCCCATCTCCCGTCTCTGCTCATGCCACATCCTTTCCTCTCCGACTGACTTCACTCGTTCCGGAGCGCCCCTTGAGTACGCACGAACTGCGGAGCAGATGATTGGCGCGAGTCTCTCGGATTCCTAGCTTCGGAGAAAGGCCTCGATCAGTTGGAGTGTCGCGCGATCATCGCGAACGGGCGATTCGAGCGCCTGGCGGATCTGCTCCGCGTACTCGGGGTACTGCTCCATCGCGGCCTTCATTTGGCACCGCGCCTCGTCCGGAGAGGTCTCCGGGTGTGGCTGGATCCCCCACACCGGCCGGTCGCCATAGCGCATCGCCTGCACCGAACAGGCCTCGTTGGATGCCAGGACGCGCCACGGCGACGGCGGGGCGACCACCTCGTCGAGATGCGCGGCGAACGCATGCCATGGGTTCGAAAGATCCGCGGTCAATGGATCCGACGTCACGATGTCTACAGCGATCCACCCAAGTTCCGGCGTCGGCGCCCGGCGTACCGATTCGGGACCGGAGAGCGCCCACGCCAGCATCTGATGTCCGAAACAGCTGCCGAGCACGGGCAGACCGCGGTCCACGGCATCGCGTACGATGTCGGCCTCCACCTCGAACCACGGTTCGGGCTGCTCGAACGAAGCCTCCGAACCGGTCAGAAGGACGTGGGTGTATCGATCGAGCCGCGGAACCGGCTCGCCGGAAGGAAGGTGCGCGGAATCGAACGGCGTGTCGCCAAGATACCGTGCCCACTGCTCGACCGGGCGGTAGATCGACCGATCGATGGACCCGTCAAGGATTAGGAGCCGCTTCTGCATGCGACGAGCATAGAGTAGGGAGGCATCGGGATCAATCCTCGATGGCAGGCACACGATGGCAGCCTGAACAGCTACTCAGGCCGGTTCCGTTGCCTGCTGAACTGAAGGTCCGGCTCTTGCGAATTGGCGTATGCATCTCCAGAATGGCCCGCCCCGAATGCCCTGCGAACGTGGAGAGTCGCTCACTTCCTCCCGTGCAAGATCCCGACCGTGCCGAGCATGAACGGGAGCTTCAGCGCCTTGGGGATGAAGGCCGAGCCGCTCGTGTCAACAAGTTCTACAGCCTCGACCCCCCAGCCCTTGATCGCCTCGAGCAACTGATCGGTCTCCCCGTAGACCAGGCGCCAGAGAAACAGGTCCTGAAAGACGAACCCCTTCCCCTTCTCCACCATCCGCAGGGCTTCCCTGATCAGTTGGCTCTTGTCCCTGACCCTCCGCACTTCGTGAAAGACCAGGTTGCTCGTGACCAGGTCAAACGCTTCGTCGTCAAACGGCAGCGATGCCGCGTCGGCCCTCTCGAAGGAGACCCGCTCCGCCACACCTTCACGCCTCGCATTCTCCTCGCGCAACCGTTGCGAGGACTCCCACGCCGCGCCCCAGCTGTCGATGCCGATGACTTGGACGCGGGGGTACCTCTTCGCGATTTGGATCGCTAACGCGCCACTTCCACAGCCGATATCGAGAACCTTCCCCTCCCCGTCCCAGTTCGGCATGTGAGACAACGCCAGGCTCAGGATCTTCGACTGGATGTCCCTACCGTTTGGCGAGAACGCGTGCCGCGCGTACGCGAAGTAGACGAAGCAGAGAAAGAAGAGACCCGCGACGATGCCCAATGGAGGAAGGAAGAACGCCGCCCCTCCGAGGAGGAGGCTCAGCACCGCCGGCACGACGAAGAGCTTCACCGAAACCCAATTCCCGTAGTCCGGCTTCTCAGCAATCATCTCTTTCAGGGCTTCGCTCCTCTGGGAGATCCGGTGCTTCTCGCGACAAACGCCGACCCGTTTCCGGTGCATGACGAGGACGTATCGCACGACAGCCTACGGCCCAGAAGCGCTGCCGACAGGATTGCGGCGGGAGAAGGATTGATTGTCACGTCCTGCATTCCCGCGACAGTCCTTGCCTGGCCTAGGCAGCTCCGTGTACAGGATTGCAGGACTTGAGGCCATGTCTGACGTGCAAGTGCAGAGGCATGCGCCCTACAATAGCAAGTAGCTACGTTCTCATCAGAGAAGAACACCTTGCGCCTGATGAATGGCAGAGGAGGATTTGCCGTGGATTCCAGGCCCATCATGAAAGCAGCATCTCCACTTGGTGTACTCCTTGACACAGCCAGCCTTGATCGACAGCTCGCGGCCAGCAACGTTGAAGCTCGGGTTCTGCTGGACTACAGCTCCGCTGAGCATTTCGAATTCCTCCGTGCGCCAGGGGCTTGTGAGCATGGTGGCCTGAGGGACATCGCCTGCTATGTAATAGGTGACTCGTGCGAAGAAGGCTTCCCAGTGGTAACTGTGAACACAGTTGATGAAAGCGTTTCTGCAGCTCTGCTTGGGAGAAGGTCCCTTCAGTTTCTCTGCGAGCAAATGGGCGTGGACTCCGCAGAAGCTGAGAACGACAACGGTGTTGCAGTTGTAGTGGCTGTCGCAGCAGCTCTTGACTGGTCAGATCGCGCGTACTTGGTTGTAACGGCGAATGACGCGCTACTTTCACACCGAACGCTCCTGAAGGGGCGTTTCTGGGATCATCCTGTCTTTGTAGCGACCGTTGGTGAGGCGAAGGAGATCATGGATCTGTTCGCCAAGAAGATGGGGAAGTACCATATCGGCCCACGATTCCTCTGCAACAAAGGCCTTTGGTACTGGTATTCGTACCGTTCTCGAATTCCACACTACAACGTCGAGGACGGGATCCTTGCATCCCTGGCCAACCGATTCACAAACTTGCTTATGAGCATCGACGAGATGGGTATTCAGTACTACTCAGGCGTAGACAACGACACCATGCGGAATACGCTCTACCACTTCTTCTACTACATCATTCTTGTCAGTGGCGTGTTTGACAGTCTAGCGATCAAGGCAGGCAAGCAGCTGCGACTGCGCTTCAAGGATGACCACATACCCTCCCGCACTTCTCTGAATCCCAAGGCAGGGATGAACTACTTGCGCGCATTGGAGAAGACGAATCCGGAGCTTCGTGGGCACATCCGGGCGAGCGCGCCTCTGATTGCGCTAGTCTACTGTCTGCGGGAAGAAGTGACCCATCGAGAGATGCCGAGGGAAACTAGCTTCAAGTTCTCTGGATCAACAGGTAGCTGGGAAGGCAATTTCCTCTGGACTGAAGATGAGACTGTGCAGATGGTAGAGCGGTGCGGCGACATCGCCAGCAAGTACGATTCGATCAGCGAATGGGGCGTTCTACGGAGTGGGAGGAACTGTTTCATCGAACCATTCCACTTCGCGAAAGCATCTGCACAGAAACTCGGCACGTTTGCTGACCGATTCCTGGAGTTGCTTGGATACGAGAACTGGATAGAGCAGGCAGAGCACTCGGCAAGTAGTCGATCTTTCGGGAGAGACGTAGCGATCTTCAGGCAACATCGGCTTGGCTTCTGACTAGCAGATGACTCTCCGTGAGTTGACTCTTAGCGCGCGTCAGCGCTTCTTCTGCGGACATCGCGGGGTGTGGATAGCTTGCTCCTCCCTTACGCCGAGCATGCCCGCGAATCCATACTGATTCCGGGGACACAATACTTATCGCCCGCGCCTACGCGTCAGGCGCGTACTACAACCGCACCACCACCAACCAGCTAGCGGATCGTGCCTAAGAGCGCGCTCTCCGAGACCATGATACCCTGCAGTTCGTGTTGACCTAGGTATGACTCAAGCAGACGGCGATCACCCGCGTGGAACTTCGGACCAAGCGTAATCTCCATGTTGAGCAGATCAGATGGCCTGATGTCAAGATCGACGTGATCGATGGATATCTGCTGGCGATTCATGATTCGCGGAAGTGGATTCATCTTTCTCTGGTATTCGGGATCCGCGTGGGATCCTCCCGGAGCAGCTGCGGGGAACGCAACGATCTTGACGCGCCATTCGCGTTGGAACTTCCAATTCGTCCCTTTCCAGATGCCGATTTCGGCTAGTGCCAGCTCTATTCCCTCTCCTGTCTGGGTGACGATGCGTGGAGAGAGCTTCGCCTGATCGTCCGTATACCGAACCTGATAGAGCGGATACCTCCCGGGAACGAGCCAGAAGAAGTAATCCGGACCATGGATGTCTGCTTGAGGGATCACAAACTTGGGTTCTCCCTCAACATGGAATCCCTTGTCTGGCTCGGAGTAGTACGTGTGTTCGAGCAAGAAGCTGGATGGCAGGGATATCCGTACACCACGCATTCCCGCGGAGTACATGTGCCAGAGTGGAATGCTCTCCTCACTCCCCTGACTCCAACAGCTGACGAAGATGTATTGGGCCAAACTTGGGAAGCCCGACGGGTGGCCCTCCGTGAGGTCATCGACAAGATCCAGCCGCCTGCATCGGATCTTCCGAGTGCCAAGTATCGATGCAAGATTCGCCAGCGTGGTGTAGTGGTAGAGCTTCTGCGGTGGAGATTCGACTGCCATCCCAGGTAGGAATCGGGTGCAAGACGTATCTTCCATCGCAGTAGCACCTCCTGGTTCAGCGGGAGTTGCGCGTCTTCGAGGCTATTGGCACCGAAGGCAGCGTAGCACTGCGGAGGTACCTTGGCAACTATCTAAAGGGGCGAGCCAAATCTTCCCCGAGGAGTTCGAGAACCTCGGTTCGAGCGTCGGGGGAGACGATCGATGCGTTTGCCCGGATGTTTTCCAGGTGACGGCGTATCGCCTCTTCGTCGATGCCTGGCGGGGCGTAGACGGTGAACTGAACGTCTTCCGTCTCGGGAGTGATCGCGTGCGTTGATCGGGTCCGTGTACGTTGATCGAGATGATCCCGCGCCGGAGATCATCGAGCGCCCACCATCCGGAGAGTCTGGCGGGGGCTTCCTCTACCCCACACCCTTACTCATCGCAAACACCATCGAGCCCAGCAGCACGACCGTGGTGCCCACGGTGACGAGCCACAGCGGTCGGTTCATGCGAAACATCGGCAGCCCCATCAGGAGGATCGCGCCGAAGAAGAGCACGAGATACGGCACGAGGATGTCGTAGCGCATCGGCGATCGGAACTCGACCGGCCAGACATACTCCACGGCGATCATCATCGCCACGAACGCCAGGTAGACGCCCGGGCCGATCCAGTGCCGCACGCCGGCGCCCGCGCGTACAAACGCGATGAGGGCCACCATCGCCGGGATGGCCAAACCGATCATCACGCGGCCCAGTAGGTGATTGACCGCCATGCTCCCGGTGGGCACCCGCGAAAGGAACCCCGCCGCCTGCAGGACATTCACAGCATTCACGACGCCCCACACGGTCAGAGCGGCCCACCAAGGCCCGACCACGATTGATTGGGGGCTCACGATTCCGGACCGCCCGGTGCGAGCGGCAGCATCTGCTTGATCGCATCAGGAATCGCGCAAGGTCGTCCGCTTTCGACGTCCACGAAGACCCACTCGGTCTCCCCCTTCGCGAGAACGATCCCATCGGCCGCCCTCACGAACTCGTATCGGCGCAGCGAGCGGACGCGCCGGAAGTTCGCGACCCACGTCCGTGCCTCGATTCGATCTCCTGCGATCGCCTCAGCCAAGTACTCGATGCGGTGAGAGCGCACAACCCACGTCGCGCCGAGGCCGTGCATCAGATCCATCCCATTGATCGAGGTGAAGTGGCGAATGGCGGCGTCCTGCATCCACTGCACGTAGGCGACGTTGTTCACGTGTCCGTTCCCGTCGATCGCATCCTCCGGAACGATGAACTCGCAGCGGTAGATCGCGTCGTCCCGAGGAGCAGCATTCTCATGGTCCGTCCGTTCGGGTATCGGCATGAGGTTTCGTGAATGCATGCTAGGGGCACGCGGCGATTCGATCAACTCCGATCGATCGCTCCGGAGTCTCCCATTTCGATCGAAGGCGTCTGGCAATCGAGAACTCGCAAGACCGTTCGACCGCCGCAGTGTGTTTCGATCAGCTCGGCGAGTTTGTCGCTGATGCGGAGCACATCGTCCGCCGAGAACGGCGTCAGGCCTTCCACGACGAGACAGACATTCGTGGTAGCTTCGATCAGCTTCGACTTGTCGCACTCGCGCCAGTCATTCAAGATCTTTCCCGCCGGTTGTCGCCCCCCAATGCGGCAGCGCCGCCGGAGAAGCTGCGTAGGAGCGTCTCGCAGCCCGCGTGTCGAGTGGGCATGCATCCCGCCGACCTCTTCTGCGAGCCAATGGGCAGGGATGCTGCTCGCCAAGGGGCATGGGATCGAGTGAGCCGGCCAAGCAGGGCACGATGAGCGTATGCGGAGGGATGCACACAGTTCTATGCCCTAGAGGCCAGCGCTGGAGGCCGCTCTCGTTACTCCTTCAGGTAGACCTGCAAGCCGTACTCATTCGCGAGCCACAAGTCCGCTGACTTGGAGAATGTCCGTTTGTCGGGACTGCTTGCACCGTAGAGCGTTACCTCCACAAAGTCGAGCTTCCATGCGTCGTCCTCGTCACCCCCCTTGTGACTGTGCTTTCGGAGATAGACATAGTCCACTGCATCTAGATCGATGTAGCGATACTCTGGATCGTTCCAGCCTCCTGCCGCATAGGGCCGCACTGCACCAGCCAAAACACCCCCTTCCCAAACGTCTCCATACCAGTACTTGACATCTGTGCCCTTTTCGAAGTCGTTGAACCCTCTTACATCGAGCGGGAACTCAGACCCTCCTTGCTTCCCAACAACCCCCACGTAGATATGGTCATCCGTTCCTGCACCGCCTTCGTTCTCGGTCTTCAGTCGAACCAGGATTCCTTTGATATTCGCCACGTCTCCTCCTTCGAAATCCTTGCCACGTGTGCTCCCTCCGCATCGTTCGCGATTCGTCGTCTGTCAATTCAGAAGTGCGTCTTGGGCGTCTCAATCGGCGAGCAGGTAAGAAGTATGAAGTCGAATGCGATAGGCTTTGTAGTGTAAAGCACTTTTCTGTCATGCACAAGTGTTGATTATCTCTCCCACCATTTACGTACGACGCTATGATATTTTTCTTTGGGGATGTCAGGTTGTTTGCGTGCGCCGCATTTGGCTAGAAACAGTTTGAAGCCCTGCTAGCCAGCCTGCGAGGAGCATGTGGACGTTGCCCCGTATCCGCTTTGGTTTCGGCCCGCTGAAGAGAAGATGCCCCAAGTGCCAGCTCCTCCAGCCCTGGACCCCATGAGACCCGCTGAACGCTCGGTTTGCCGGGCGTGGCGAGCTGCTTCACGATGCAGCCCTGGAGAGCGATGGCATCTCCACTGGTGATTCTCCGCGTTGTACGAAGGCGTGTAGCGCTCGGATGCTTGCTCGCCACCAAGACAACTCCCATCCGTGTACGCCAGCGGCCTCGTTGTCGTGCATGCTGCTACCAATCACCATGCGATTCGCAGGTTGGCTTCGGCGTCCTCAATGAGCCCTCGCCCCCCGAAGGCTTCCAAGGTAGTCGCGGATAGGCCGGAATCAAGGCGTTCCGGTGATCGATCGGTAGCCCGCGAGCCAGGTACTCTCAGTGCAGCATGGACTTCCCCATCACTGACAAGAGGAAGTGGCATGAATCAGCGTAGTTGGTGTCCCGCTAGATCTCAATGCTCGGGTTCTTGCCATTCACCTCGTGGACCATCGCGCGCCCACGAGCAAACTCGACAAGCACGCAGGCGAGTTCTTCGGCGATCCGAGCAACGCCAGATCCACCATGCCCCGGCAGGCCTTCCACGACGAGACAGACATTCGTGGTAGCTTCGATCAGCTTCGACTTGTCACATTCGCGCCAGTTCCAACGGCGGCACAGGACATCCTCGTCATCCCGGTAGATGACCTCCCCCGGTTTCGGCGAGACGGCATCGGTACCGTTCAGCGGCACGAAGCGTTCGTCGCCGGTCGCAATCGTCAACTGGATGTCACCGGCCACCTGGTCGAGATCATCCCCGCCGACGGGAATGACATGCTTCAGCGAAATGGCGTTGTAGAGATCGACGACCGGGTTGATGGACCGAATCCCAGGGCCGCTCAGAATCATCCGGATCGCGTTCTCGACAGAGCACCAGTGCTTCTTCGGCTTGGCGCCGAACACTCTGTACGCTTCGCGCCATGCGGCAATGCGAGGATCCGAGTCGAGCCGCTCATAGGACCAGGCGCTCCGCACTCGCTCTGCCTGGCCGCGGAGAACCTCGCTCGCTTGCTCCCGGCCACGCGAATTGTCGACACCGGTCGCCAGCACAACACCGATCGACAATCCCGGGAACCGCTCGAGAACGCCAGGGTCGATGCTGAACCTCATCGCACGACTCCTTCAGTCCTCGTCATCAACCAGACCGCCCCAGCCGATCCCACGCTCGTCCATCTTACCTCGCAGGTCGAGGAAGACGCTCTCGACATTCCTTCGATGCGGAAGTCCATTCTTCTCCGGGTGTGGGTAGGCGATGTCCGCGCAAAGCTTCACGGTCTCTTCCGGCGTCCTGCCGCCGCGGACAGCCCGCTCAACCCGGTCCGCCAGTTCGTCGAGATACGCCGCATCCCTGTTGATTCGCTCGCGGATTTCCGGCCGATTCTCGGTTGCGTTGCCGTGCGCCGGCACGAGAAGGCGAATGTCGAGCGCTGCCAGCTTTGCGAGCGTCTGTCGATAGGCCACAAGGCTCTGACAGATGTAGGGAATCTCGAGATCGCTCAGCATATCGGCCACCCACAGGACCCCGTCCTTCGGCTCGAACAGCATGAGGTGATCCGGCGCGTGACCCGGTGCATGGATGAGCGCCCACTCGTGATCGCCCACTCGAAGATCCAGCGTATCATCGAACGTCACGTCCGCCTGTGGCAGACGGAAGGGCTCTGCCCGCGCGATCTTCCGCTCCGCCTCCCACGCCTCCACCTGCCGTTGGGTCCGCCGTCCCTGACTTGCCGCGACCTGTCGCACATACTCGCCATGAGCGACAACACGAACCGTCGGAAGACGCTCCGGGCCGAGCACGTGATCCCAATGACAGTGTGTAATGACGACCGTTGTGGGAACGGCTCCATGGGTCTCGACGAACGCTGCGATGGCCTCGATCTCATCGGGCAGCAGGCCGGGATCGATCAGGCACGCCTCGCCCTTATCGAGAATCACACCGGCGTGATAGGTAAACGCGATGCTGCACGTCGTCCAGAGGCAATCCGTTCGCTGCTTCCAGGCCGCTGCCATCCGTCACGCTCCTGGCTCTTCGAGATCGTCCATCGGCACCCACTCGAACATCGTCGGCGCCGAGGTCGTCTCGATATAGGCGATCAGATCGAAGCACGGGACAAGCGGGGTATAGAGTTTGTACGTGTGCGACATTCCGTGGATGTACGCCGTGCCAATGCTCAGCAGAGGGTTCGCCTCCGCCATCCATCCGGTTCCAGTCTCTGACTCTCCCGCCAGGCGAAGATCCAAGATCAGATTCGGGATGTCGGCCGCCCTCAGCAACGTTGCGTGCCCATCGAAGCCTACCCGTGGGACATCCGCAAGAGCCCATTGATCTCGCCTGCCACCGGGGAACGGGAAGATCGCCAGTTCCCCGCTCTTCGTCGTCGTTCCGAGTACGACGTACTTCGGACCGAGCCGCTGCCCAATGTGCCAACCTGATGAGGTCTTCGTCTCCGGATTCGTCGGATGCTGAATGGCGAGGTTCCGGAACTTGCCGACATGGTAGTTGGCACCACTGAAAGCGATCTTGCCCCCCAGATGATTCAGCAGCCAGAGAACGTTGGCCGCCATGTACTCGTCTCGAAGGTTGTCGCCGTTCCCTTGCTGAGCCGTTGTGGCGTAGAGATCGGCGCGTTGATGAAGGAGTGTGGCTCGATGCAGCATCACGTCGTAGGTTGTCGAGTCGGATGCCGCTTCGTACTCCGATTCGTTCTCCTCAAGGTCGTCGACAACCCACTCGAGACCTTCTCGACAGGATCCATCCGCGTCGGAGAAGACGGAGATGTGGTACATCGAGCGGTACCTAAACCCATCAAGACGGCTTTCATACTCCGGCAGCTTCTCCGGTGCGACGCCTTCGATGTACGTCAGCACAGCGTCGATCAGCAAGCTTGAATCGCCATCGTGGATGTCGATTCCGTGGAAGCCGATCTGCAGAGAGCGGGATCGGCCCACGTTGTACTCCCGCATCCACTCGATTGTGTCCAGCATCTCCTGGTGATTCCACGGCGTGCAGTAGACGCGAGCAAGAACGTCTGCAGGGCTTCCCTCTCCCGTCTTGATGTACTGATCGATCAGCTCTCCTTCGCCATAGGGGAACTCAAAGGCAAATGCTCTGAACGAGAGGCTCGCGACAAGGAACTCCATCAGCCGGTGGCGCAGGGTGAAGAACTCGCGTGTCCCGTGCGTCCCCTCGCCGAGACCGACTACGCGAGCCCCGGAGAGGCTCTCGCGCAAAGGCTGCAGATCCGCCAATCCGGTGCCCGGTTCCAACGACTCCAGCGGGATCGCGTGCTGGGCGATCCACGCAATCGCTTCTTGGTCCAGAGCCAGGCAACAGGTATGTCCGGCGAAGACGAGCAACAGTGACGACACGACGATTCCGCCGACAGCTCGCAGCTTCATGCATCCTCCGATCGAGAAGACTTCCTCCACCGCCGATGCTCGCCGGAAGTGGAGTTCATCAAGGAAGCAACCACGAGCACTTGTCTCTAGCCCCGATGTGCGAGGGTCTTGACAGTCGCCTGACCCATCGCAGCCCGATCCAGTATAGCGATAGGACGTCGGGACTCAACGCGGGTCAGGCCGAGGGGCTTTCACCCGAATCGCGAGAACGTGGCCCATCAATCCCCCCGCGTCTTCGCAGACATCGCGTCCCGTGGCCCGCAACCGTTCCACATTCTGGTGCCCGGTTGCGACGAGGATAGCGCCGATTCCCAAGGCGTCCGCGACCTCTGCATCGTGATCGGTGTCGCCGATCATCAGCGCCGTCGCCGGATCGACTGCGTAGTCGGCAATCAGCTCACGCCCTCGGGAGATCTTCGAATCGCCCTCCTGATGAGCGAGACCGTAGGCCGCGACGAATCGATCGAGGACTCCGAGCGCGCCGAGCGTCGCCCGGAGCATGCGCTCCTCCATCGCGGAGAGAACGAACTGGCGGACGCCCGCACCCGCAAGATCCGTAAGCGCATCGAGAACGCCATCATGAAGCCGACAGTCGATGAGTTGCTGCTCGTACTCCGCGAAGAAGTCGGCCGACAGCTGCGCCATCGATTCATCTTCGAAGGTGACGCCGATGCGCCGGTAGTAGTCCTCGACGGGGAACCCGAACACGTCTCGGTACTCGGCGATCGTCAGCGGCGGGAGTCCGCGCTTCGACAGCTGCCCGTTGACGGTCCGCACGACGAGATCGATGTCGTTGAGAATCGTGCCGTTGAAGTCCCAGATGACAGTATCGATCACAGCGAGCGGATCACTCATCGGCGGCGGCCGAGAACGCCCCACAGCATGACGAGGCCCAACAGACCGAAGCCGATCGCTCCGGCAACGTCACCCGTCGACGCTCCGCTGGCGCGGATCATGCCGACATAGACGCCGGACGCCCAAAGGCCGCCCGCGGCAAGGATCGCAAATCCCCATCGCGGGAACGTGCGAACTCCACGCTTCGGCGCAGCATCGGTCTGTCTCATGGCAAGAGAGTCCTCAAGTTGTCGTTCTCCACGCTGGCTCTCTAGGCGCGAACGGCCCGCTCCGCGGCTCTCGACTTCGAGCCACGCGTCAGGCCGTTCGTCTGATCGCTCTAGTACTGCCCGGCTTTGTCGGCCTTCTTCGCCTTCTTGGCCGCGCGCTTCTCTTTGAGCGACTTCTGCGCCTTCTTCTTGTCGTCTGTTCGTTTCTTGTCTTTGGCCTTTGACATGCAATACCTCCCCGGTAGTTGAGGCCGTTCAGCCCCATGTATGCTACCCCATACTCCGCTGACTTGTCAGCCTTCGACGACCCTCCGCCATATGCGGCGGCAGTAGGCGGGCTCGAAACCCATCGACTTGTAGAACGCCTGGTCGGATCCGACGAAGGCGACCGTCGCACCTTCGGCAGCGCATCGACGAATGCCCTCGAGGACGACCGCCGTGCCGAGCCCCTGGCGACGGTAGTCCGGATCGGTCGCCACCGGTTCGACCATCGCGATGCGGTTGACAGCGTCGATCCACATCCCACAGAAGGAGGAAAAATCCCCGTTCGGCGCCCGCGCGACGACGGTCAGATCCTTCCGAAGGCTCGGTGCGGAGAGTTTCCTCCGACGATCGTCGAGTCCGTCTTCAGGCGGCTCTCCCTCGTGATTGAACCCGCGATGCATCACGCGGTGAACCTTGCGGACATCGTCATCTTCGTCAAGGCCGAGGATCTCAAAGCCTTCGGGGATCTCGATTCTCTCGGGCAACGCGGTCGCTGCAAGCGTCATCGTCATCTCAGCGAAGCCTTCGTCGACCATCCGCTCGTATCCAAGCGCCAGCGCAATCTGATGCCACGCATCGTCCTGCTCGTCGAGGTAGACGTGCACGGCGCGGCCGACCTTGAAGTCGCCAGCCAGGTGCTCCGGCGCGTACTCGAGCATCTCGCGTTTGAGTCCCGCGTGCGCTGGATCAATCTGCAGATAGGCAATGCCCAGTCTGTGCTCGAAGTGAGCAACCGCAACGACGGCGTCCCCCTCGAACCAGATCCCGCAGCGAGAGAGGTCATCTTGCTTGTCGTAGATTGCCGGGTGGTGGTGCATGTACTCCCACCGCGGCTCGAGCCAGTTGCGGTGCGGGCCAGCGATCGTCGATCGATAGCTTCGGATCAGGAACCCGCTGACCGCGTCGTAGTCTGTCGTATGATTGTAGTGTCGATGATGGATACCCATTCCGCTCCTTCTTCGGGCTGCCTCCAGTCGGCGCCCTACTCCGCCAGCATCCTGTCGTAGAACGCCATCAGGAACTCATCCCAATGCGTCTCTCGCACCAGGTCGAGGCCCTGCGTTCGGTACTCCGTGCCGTGTGCGCCGAACCCGTACTGCTCATGGAAGGACGCGAATGGAATCGCTGCACCCGTCCCCGGCATCGGGAAATAGAGCGACAAGCCATGTGCATCCGGGTGACCGTCCGGATCCTTGATGAATGCGAGAACCGCCTCGTCGATCGCCGCCATCAGATCTCGGGCCACCGCCCCCAGCCCCTCGATGTGGCTACATTTCTCGGCGAAGTCGTAGGCGTCGACGACCTCGTAGTTCCCGAAATCCTGCGCGCGGCTTCGCCGCCATTCGATCGAAGAGAAAGACTCATCGAGCCGATCGAGAAGTCCTTGAGCGAACGCATCGATCGCGCCAGTCAACCCGTCCAGCCCTTCTCCACGAGTCACGGCGGTAAGTCCAACATACGGAATCAAGTGCTGGTTTCGAAACGGGATGTCGTACTCATCGATGATCGCTTGCCGATCGTAGGTCGGCTCGATCTCATCGAGCAACCGAACGGCCAGATCATCGAGGGAGATCTCCGGCTCAGCCACCAGAAGATCGTTCAGCAGACCCAGCCCGCCATGCCAGACGCTGAACGAACTCATCGGTTCGGCAGCGATGACGAGATCGACCGAGTTCCGAAGCTCGTAGACGAGCTCCGCCGCGCCTGTGATGCAAGGCGACGTGAAGAAGAGCGCATCCAGCCCTCCGACCGATGAGAAGACGTCCTGCATCTCCTGCGGCGTTAGCCAGGACCACTCCGCGTCCTCGCCCTCGGGCGCCGGTGTGTCATCGTAGCAGGCACCACGCCAGCCCCGCCCGTGGCTGTAGAGCATGACGACGGTCCGCTCTGACGGATACCAGTTGTGAGCGAACTCCACGAACCGCCGTAGAGTCGCGTCGTCAGCCATGTCGACCTCGCCCCATGATTCGAGACATGTGAGGAGAGGGGCTTCGGAGGATCCGCCGACATGCCAGAGCGTCGCACCATCGTCGGCGGGATCCTCGAGCATCAGCACGTGTGCCGCTTCCGTCGATTGCATCAGCTCGGCGAACTCATCCGACACGTTGACGACGTTTCCATCCGCGTTGCTATAGAAGAGCACCGTCCAGGGAGTGTGCAAAGCAGCCACCTCCGGCGGACTGGCCTCGAACTCGTGGCGGACCTGGCAAGCATCCTCCTCATTCGCAGTGATCGAGGGGCCAAAGAACCCGACAACAAGAACCACGACCGCAACGGATCGTATCGTGTGACGTACCGCGCGTCTTTTCATGGGGAGTTCCTCCCTGGGGGTTGGGGAGCCTGTTTGCCCTGAAGCATCCTACCGCAAGAACTCGGCGGAATCCTGGGGCATCGCGGGAAGCCTCGAGATGTGCGTACGCCTACCGGGCAGCTCCCGAACGCTCACGACAACGAGCGAACATCGGAGATTGCTTACGCAAAAGCCTTCTCGGCCGCCTCGACCGTCTGGGTAATCAACGTGGCGATCGTCATCGGGCCGACACCGCCGGGGACCGGTGTGTAGGCGGAGGCCCGTTCTGTAATTGCCGAGAGTTCGACATCGCCTATCCCGCCGGGGTGGTAGCCGGCGTCGATCACAACGGCGCCGTCCTTGATCCACTCGCCCTTGATGAACTCCGGCTTGCCGACCGCACCCACAACGATGTCCGCCTGCTTGATGATGTCGGCCAGGTTCTGCGTCCGCGAGTGGCAGATCGTCAGCGTCGCGTTCCGGTTGAGCAGCATCACCGCCATCGGCTTGCCGAGAATCGGGCTGCGTCCGACGACAACGGCATGCTTGCCCTCAAGTTCAATGCCGTAGTGGTCGAGGATCTTCATGATCCCAGCGGGCGTCGCCGACCCGTAGGCGGACTCGCCCATCGTCATCCGTCCGAAGCCTAGACAGGTTACGCCATCGACGTCCTTCTCGAGAGCAATCCGATCAAAGCAGAGGCGCTCATCGATCTGCTCGGGAACCGGATGCTGGAGCAGGATCCCATGAACGTCCGGGTTCTCATTCAGCTTGTCGATCTCCGCGAGAAGCTCCTCAGTCGTCGTCTCCGCCGACAGCAGGACCTTGAGCGACTCCATCCCGACGCGGTTGCACGCGTTCCCCTTCATCTTGACGTACGTCGCCGACGCCGGATCCTCGCCGACGAGAATCGTCGCCAGAATGGGCGTGCGGCCGCCGGACTTCGCCTTGATCGCCTCGACGCGGGTCGCGAGCGAGGCCTCGATCTCCTTCGACAACGCCTTGCCGTCCAGAACCAGAGCGGGCATCGGACCGTCCTTTCTCACTGCAATTGCAGTGCGGTAGAGTGTTTGGTCGTTTGAGTCATTCTAGGTTCCCGCCCACTATCCGTCAAAACGCTGCCAGCCGAGTACGTTCCCTAGCTCGGGCTACGCTTCGGCCGGCTTCTCGACGTGCAAGTCGGCGATGAACCCATTGACGATTATCAGGTCCGCGCCAGCGTGGAAGAGGGTCGAGGCGAGGACGCTTCCGGTGAAGTAGATACACGCCCCCCACGCAAGCCCGAGCGGAAGGAGGATCGCGAGAAACCGCAGGCGTTCCTGCCCGGACATGTACGACACGCCGATATGGGCCAGCGCGAAGACAGCCCCTGTCAGCACGATCGCCGCAATCGGACCGATGAGAGAGACGAGCGGACCGAGGAAGAGAGCCCGAAGCCAGAGCTCCTCCATGAATGCGTTGGCGAACACAAAGACCAGAATCCACGGGAGAAGCCTCAATACCGTGGCGCTTGGTATCTTCATCGAACGTGCTTGACCCGCCGCGAGAAGAGCGAACAACGCAAACCCGCCAAGCCCGATCGCCAGCCCAAGGCCGAGACGCCCCGTCTGCAGGGTGAGCGATCCGAGCGGCACCCGAAGGGCCCCGGCCAGTGCGAGGATCGAGCCGACAACGACGATCGCCTCGAGCCCCTTGCCGAGCGCCATCCCCTTGAGCGTGGTGTCCTTGATGCCAAGCGGCCGCTGAAGGGACGCCGCCCCCGCACCAAGGAGGTTTGCGATCGCTGCTGCTAGGAAGGCAAATGAAAGGGCGCCCCATGCGGGATCGAGCGTGCTGCGCATCAACAGCCACGTCGCCACAGAGAATGCGAGCACGAGCGCCCCTCGAAACAGGGTGCTGCGGTTGGTGCGGAAGAGCTGATAGTAGCTGCTGCCGAAGATGAAGATCGCCGCACTGCCGCCAAGGTAGACGACACCCGCCAGAATACGAACTATCCCATCAGCCACGCTCGCTCTCCTCTCACGCCCGCGGCAGGCGCTTCCTCCGGCACATCGCCCGACCGCTCACGTGGGCGGCTTCACCTCGGCTCGTTCGGAACCCACCACAGCTCCGTGCATGCCCGTCATCCTGTGCGTCGCACGCAACAGAGATCAGGTTCAATCCCCTCGCGTTTGGGGGCACAGCCTACAGCGGCCGCTCCATGAATTCGAGCGTCCGGTGATATCCGAGACTCCCCCATGCTTCGCGGGCCACGTCGTTCTCGGCGCCGATGTGCAGCCGCACGTCGCAGCAGCCCCGATCGCGTAGGTAGGTCGACGCTTCGATCTCGAGTTCGCGGAGGATCCCGTGCCGGCGGACCTCGGGCGCGACGTAGGCGTGGTCGATACCCCCAAGCTTCGGCGAGATCACCGACGCGACAATCATCCCAACGACGTCGTGGGCTGTCTCGGCGAGGAAGACACGGCGATCGTCCGCCTCGAGGAGCTCGTCGGCACGAGCCGAGCCACACGACCCGGGGAAGGGCTCACCTGCCAGCTCCTCCTCCAACGCCACGATCAGCGACGCGACCGCGCGATGGTCTTCGCCGCCTGCGCGGCGGACGGAGATTGACTCGTCGAGGGGCAGGTCGATCGGCTCGGCATCGGCGAACCGCTCCTCGATCCAATCGATCGCGAAGCGGTCAAGATCGGCGGCGGCGAACAGGTAGCTGGTGGCCGCACCGATCCGCCCGATGCTCCCTCGTCCCTCTTGGATGTACTCGCTGACGATCGCCTCGAACAGGTCGGTGCCGCCGCGCCATGGCAGGCACCCTTCGGTGCTGACCTCTTCTATTTGCACCCACTTCGCTTGCCCGTCCTCCAGCAGCGGCTGCCAGTAGGTGACGATCTCCTTGGTCGGTACGTCGGCCAGATGCTCGGCATGATGCAGCAGCGTCACATTCGAGAGCGGCGAGCCCGCCAGCAGCACCTTCCCCTCCGCCTCGCACAGCTTGGCCAGCGGCGAACCGGCCCCCATCCCGTACTGGAGCGGATGGTCGGCCACCAGCGCTTCGGCGTCCCGCCCAATAGCAACGAACGAGCTGTCCGGGTGCGCGCTCCGATGAGCGCCCGGAAGTGTCCGGATGTACTCGGCGAGCACGCCCCAGTCGCGCACCGCGCGGGACGTCTTGGGATCGTAGGCCGGCCAGGCCGCCGCCAGCTGAGGCGGCAACTCGGGCATCCCGCACGTCACGTCATAGGGCGAACCGTCCCATCCGACGTACATCATCAGCGTGCCGCCCTCTCCGAGCACGTCGAGGAGCCCAAGCAGGATCTGATCCGGCCCACCGACGATCCACCCGATCGAGCCGACGGCCGCGTGGAGCATCAGCGTGTCCCCCGGCGCAACGCCCAGCTGATGCGCCTCGATCGCGATCTGCTGCCTCGTCACCAGTCCCGGCGCACGCCGTCCGGAGCATCGTCCCATCATCAGCCTCCGTGGAGTCGCGCGAACCGCGCGAACGATCGGTCGTAGGTCTTCTCGACTTCCGTCGGGAAACAGCACCCTGGGAGTTCCTGCCGCGCGAGGTGGTACCGCAAACACTCGCAGCACTTCGCGTGGTTCGGACAGCCCGGGTAGGTACAAGGGCAGTCGTCGGCATGGTGGATCACGTTGTCGCAGTTCGTCATGCAATGGCCTCCTTGGCACGCGCACTCGAATCGATCTTGCCGCGCAAGAACGCCTCTGTCCAGAAGGCGGCAATTGCGCGCACTGCCACGTTCACCTACGCTCCCCGCATGATCTGGAAGACGCGCTACGGAACCGGGGCGGTGTTCACGTACCGCAACCTGATCGATCCGATGATCTATCCGCTCCGGCCGAGGATCGTCCGGCTCTGCCGCGAGCTTGGCGTCCGGGATATCCTCGACATCGCGTCGGGGACCGGAGCGCAGTGTCGCATGCTCGGGCGTGCCGGGATGAAGGCCACCGGCCTCGACCTGGCGGAAGCGATGATCGAGACGGCCCAGCAGCAAGGCGGCGCCAACACGAGCTTCGTCCTCGGTTCGGCGACCGAGCTTCCGTTCGATGACCATAGCTTCGATGCCTGCCTCTTCCTGCTCGCGCTCCACGAGCACCAGGAAGATGAGCGCACGGTCATGATCCAGGAGGCTCTGCGCGTCCTCCGCCCGGAGGGCTGTCTGATGATCGCCGACTTCGCCGAGCCGGCGCATCCCGCAGTGCACATCGCCTGGCGGGTGATCCGCTTCATCGAGCGAACCGCCGGCGACGAACACCACGCCGGCTTCCTCGACTACGTCCGTCGCGGATGCTTGGATGGCATGCTGGATCGTCACCGCCTCACAGTAATCCGCGAATCCCGTTCGCACTTCGGAGCGATTCAGGTCGCTGTGGCCACCGCAGCACCACGCCGACAGCCCTAGTCAGGTGTACCGAATCCGCGGATCGGCCAGGGCGATTCCGATATCGGCAAGCATGTTCCCTACAACGAGAACGAACGAGTAGAACAGGAACAGCATCGCGAGCGGCGCCGGATCCTGGAAGGCAACTGCATGCCGTAGAAGGTCCCCGTAGGTAGAGATCCCAAACATGAACCCGACGAACATCGTGTTGACGAGGATCGTCGGGAGCATGTCGATCGTGGATGTGATAAGTGGGTTGAGGGCGTTTCGCATCGCATGTTTCATGAGCACGCGTCTCATCCCGGCGCCTCTTGCGCGCGCCACGGTGATGTAGGGCATTCCCAGCTGATCGAGCATCGCCGCTCGAAACACTCGAAGGCCCGTGGCGAAGACGGGCATTCCAACGATGATCCAGATCGGAGCCAGGCGTCCGAGGCAGCTCACGAATTTCGCCCACGACATGGGCTCGCCGATGAACTGCCAGGAACAGATGCCCCACATCCCCGGGCTGGCGTATTGCGGGTCGACGATCTTGACCACAGCAAGAAGCAGCAGCCCCGCGAAGACAAACCCAGGGACAGCCAACGTCGGAGTGCTAATCGCCATCAGCCCAATGTGGAGCCACCGGCCTCCGCGGAGGAATGTCAGCGTCCCAAGCACAACCGAGAGCAGCATCGCCACCGCAAAGGACGAACCGCAGATGATGAGCGTCATCATCAGCTCTCCGCCGGGGCGGAAGAGATGGCGAAACAACAGGCTCCCCGAATCCACTCCAACGATCTGTCCGTTTATCCTCGTGATCGATGCGCCGAAGCTTCCGCGGATGATGACATTCTTCAGCCAGTAATAGAACTGCACGATCCACGGCTCGTCGAGCCCATGGGCCTCCATGACTTGGCCATAGACCCGTTCCAGGTTCTCCCTGCCATACGTCTTGGCAATCGATAGCTTCATGGTGGAGAACATATCCCCCTCGCCCGGCAGAATGGAGATCAGCGCAAACGAGAGGAAGGCAGTGCACAAGAGGATGAATACCGCGAGAGCAACCCGCTTGGCTGCGTACTTGATCATGCCCGCTCCTCGCGATCAGACGCCACCAGGCTCGGCTCAAAGCGTCCCTGATTCGCCGTCCCCGCCGACTGGAGCGCTGCCAGCATAGCACACAAGACTCTCGTATCCCCAATGGATCTGGACGAGATGTCCGTCGATCTGCTCAGGATGCCATTCTCTATCGTGGTTACTTCGACCAGCCGTCGCTCCGGGAGACTTCTCAGGTATAGCGAATCCGCGGATCGGCCAGCGCGATTCCGACGTCCGCGATCATGTTCCCGACGATCAGCACGGACGAGTAGAAGACGAAAATCATCGTTAGCGGAGCCGGATCCTGCCAGTCAACGGCCGATTTCAACAGATCTCCGTAGGTCGAGACGCCGAACATGAATCCGACAAACATCGTGTTGACGAGGATCGTCGGGAGCATGTTGATCGACGACGTGATCAGCGGATTCAGCGCGTTGCGCATCGCATGCTTGAACAACACGCGGCGCATCGAAAGCCCACGCCCGCGCGCGACGGTGATGTAGAGCATGCCCAGCTGATCCTGCATGCTCGCCCGGAAGACCCGCAGTCCCGTCGCGAAGACAGGCATCCCGACGATCGCCCACATCGGGGCCATCCGCACCAGACAGCTCAGAAACTTGGCAAAAGACATCGGGGCCCCCAGGTACTGCCAACCACAGACACCCCACAAGCCCGGAACGGCATAGAGCGGATCCACGTAGTGAACGAGAACCAGCAGCAGAAGGGCCGCGAAGACAAAACCGGGGACGGCCAGCGTCGGGGTGCTGATTGCGGCCAGCACGATGTAGAGCCATCGCCCTCCCGGAAGCAGGGTCAGTGTCCCGAGCATCACCGCAAGCACCGTTGCCACCACAAGAGAGGACGCGCAGATCAGGAGCGTGATCATCAGCTCTCCTCCAGGACGGAACAGGTAGCGCAGCATCAGGCCCGATGACCCCCCATAGTCGCGTCCGTAGCCGCCCATTGGCTTCCCGAAATCGCCGTAGAGGATTACATTCTTGACCCAGTAGAAGAACTGAACGATCCATGGCTTGTCGAGACCCTTCGACGCCAACAGTTGCTGATAGCTGGCCTCGAGGTTCTCGCGTCCGCCCGACGCCGCAATGGCGATCTTGAACCGCGAGTAGTACTCGCCGGGGAGAACGCAAATCAGCGCGAAGGACAGAAGAGCCGTGCAGAGGAGAACGAACACCGCGAGCGCGGTCCGCTTCAGAAGATAGTTGATCATGAGCCCTCCTAGATCGTGGTCTTCGTTGACCCACCTGCACACCGAGTGAGACGCCACTTCTGATTCGGGGTCCTGTCACCGGGTAATTGCATATTCTCACCAGATCAACGCAACTTCAAGGCGGACGTCGAAACCTCACATCAGAACGGCGCTCTTGCGTCAGGCACAGCTCCGATGTACGCTGGCAATCCATAGAACTCACTAGACTGCGGGAGCTGCATGCTCGCCAGAGCCTCGCTCTTCCCTTGTCTCGGCCCGGCCCAGCTGCCACACGCTCGCCGCTGTCATTGACCCGACGCCGCGTTTCGTGGCACGATGTTTCTCGTCGATCACTGACGATATCCACAAGGAGGCATCAGCATGGCACAGTTCCTTCGAGTCAACATGGCCAACCGGACGGCGGCATTCGAGCCGATTCCGGAGAAGTATCAGCACCGGGCGGGGAGGTGGCTGACGTCGTCGATCGTGCACGATGAGGTGCCGGCGACGTGCCATCCATTGGGCCCGAACAACAAGCTCGTCTTCTCACCGGGAGTCGTCACCGGCACTTCGTCTCCAACGTCGTCTCGCATCTCGGTCGGCGGGAAATCTCCGCTCACCGGCGGGATCAAGGAAGCCAACGCGGGCACCGGGTGGGGGCGCCGGCTGGCGCGGCTCGGAATCCGCGCGCTGATCATCGAAGGACATCCGGAGGAGGGCGGCTTCTGGCTGCTCAAGATCGACAAGGATGGCGCTTCCTTCGAGTCGGCGGATGCCTGGACGGGAGACAAGCTCTCGGCGGTCTACCCGACGGTCTTCGATCGATTCAATGGCCCGGAGACGGTTGACATCTGCTCGATCGGCATCGCCGGCGAACACCGAATGGCGGCGGCAGGCATCTGCTTCAACGACCAGAAAGGGCGCCCGAGCCGCTATGCCGGGCGCGGCGGACTCGGTGCGGTGATGGGGGCAAAGGGTCTAAAGTTCATCGTCGTCGATGATTCCGGAGCGGAGGACGTTTCGATCGCCGACAAGGAGACGTTCGACGGCGGACGGAAGAAGATGGCCGCGGCGCTCACCGAGCATGCGATCACCAAGCCGCAAGGCGCGCTGAATAGCTATGGAACCGCTGTGCTCGTCAACATCATCAACGAAGTCGGCGGGTTGCCGACGAGGAACTTCCGCGAGGGCCGTTTCGACGGTGCAGCGAAGATCGCCGGCGAAGCGATCTTCGAAGGGAACAAGGAGCGAACGGGCAGCGAGCTCTACAACCACGCTTGCTCCCCCGGCTGCATCATCCAATGCTCGAACACCTGGCACCGCGAAGACGGGACCGAGCACACGTCATGCATCGAATATGAGTCGGCGTGGGCGCTCGGCGCCAACTGCGGCGTCGACGATCTCGATCAGGTGGCCGAGTTGAATCAGCTCTGCAATGAGTATGGTCTGGACACGATCGAGGTCGGTGGGACGATCGCCGTCGCGATGGAGGGGGGGCTCGCCAGCTTCGGCGATGGCGCCCGCGCGATCGAACTGGTGAACGAGATCGGCCGGGCGACGCCGCTCGGCAAGATCCTCGGCGCCGGCGCGCGGATCGCGGGCAAGACGTTCGGCGTCGCTCGCGTGCCGCATGTCAAGGGGCAGAACATGCCCGCCTACGAGCCGCGTGCGATCAAGGGAATCGGGATGACCTACGCGATTTCGACGATGGGCGCCGACCACACCTCGGGCTATACGATCGCGCCGGAGATCCTCGGCGTCTCAGGCAAGCTCGATCCGCTGAACCCGGACAAGGCGGAGCTGGCGCGGAACTTCCAGTACGCCACCGCGTTCATCGACACCACCGGGCACTGCCTGTTCATCGCGTTTGCGATCCTCGACATCGCGAGCGGATTCGAGGGGATGGTCGAGGAGTGCAACGGCGTCCTCGGAACGGCCTGGACGGGCGACGACGTCGGTCGAATCGGGAAGAAGGTCCTCGATCTCGAACTCGACTTCAACCGGAAAGCCGGATTTACGCCGGCGGATGACCGCCTACCGGAGTTCATGACCTACGAGAAGCTGCCGCCGCACAATGTCGTGTGGGACATCCCGGACAGCGAGATCGACAGCGTATTCCACGGCGAGGCGTGAGCCAAGCTCATGCCTCGCCGTGCAGGAAGGCGCGCACGGATGGATGAGCCCGCCTTCCTGCGTCGATGACGTATCGGTCCTGCGTTAGGATGATGACATGATTGCTGTTCATCTATACGGGAAGTTGCGGCGGTTCGCCGAGGATCGCGACGCGCGATCCGAGTCGATCGTTCGGATCGCCTGGGAACCGGACGACACCGTCTCCGACGTCGTCCGACGAATCTGGATCCCATTCGAGGAGCTCGGCAGCAACCTCTTCGTTGACGGGCAGTATGCCACACTCGACTCGCCCGTCCCCGACGGAGCCCGGCTCGGTCTCTTCCCGGACGACATGCAACTGCTCTACAAGTGGTATTTTGCGCCGCCGAAGGCGGCGAGGCCAAGCTCGCGTTCGGCATTCTTGCGCCCGGGACCCGAGGATTCGGCCCCGGGTTCAGGCCCATCCGACGCCAGCACCAAAGCAACCGCATGAAGGTCGAGGTTCGGCTGTTCGCGACGCTCGCGGAAGCGGTTCTCGGAGCCCGCGCGGGAGAACCTCTCTCGATCGAGTTGCCCGAAGGCGCAACCGTCACCGAGCTGATCGCCGTACTGAATGTCGATCCGTCCGACGTCCATCTCGTGATGATCGACGGACGCATCTGTCATGGGCCCAATGTCCTGCTGGCCGCCGGCAGTCGCATTGGCCTCTTCCCGCCGGTTGGCGGCGGCTAGGCTGCCAACTCGGCCGAAGACCAAGCCACGAGAACCGTCCGCAAGCCGTGCTGGCCTAGTACGGATAGAGAAGAAACGGGGCAAACAACACGTCGCCGCTCGGAGTTCTGACCCAAATGTGGATCGGCTCGTTCAGTGGAAGGCTGCGGACGTCTATCTCGACAGCTAGATCGCCGCTCTCTACCGTGTCCAGAGTCCAGTCCGCGCCGAGTGTCTCGTCCACAGGTGGGCGCGTGACGACCACGTTCCAGAGTTCGGGATCTGCCGGCCACTCGGGAAGCGGATCGAAGCGCAAGAGGATTGGCTCTCCCATCGGCACGGACGTCGGCTCGATACCCTGAGCCGCAACCGCCTCACTCAGGATCGGCGAGTTCTCGTTCTTCGGTGTGCCATGGATGAGCTGAGCCCAGGCGTCCATCTCCGTCCGGATCAGACCGAGGTTCGTGTGCCAGTTCTCGTCGAGATCGAAGCTGAGTGGGTTCGTCCGCTCCATCGTCGCCGTGGGCCAGAGATCTCCGGCCGCCCAGCCATCCCGCTCCGGCATGTCAAGATTGGCGGTATCGACGATGCATCCGGTCGGATCGACGAGTTCGACAACGGCGCCTCGATCGTCCAGATCGCCGACACGGTTGAGCGGCAGCTCATCGTCGTAGACATAGTCGGCGTCGATATGCAGCACTGGATCATCCGTCTTCCGTTCCATGAGGAAGTAGTCGTCGCGCCACTCCGGCTCCCAGAAGACCCACCAAGCGCCTGCTTGATCCTCAGCTGGACGGAACTCCAGGCCGGCGTCCGATCGGTACGATCCGATGACCCCGTCAAGGGAGATGGTCTTCCACAACTCCTTTTCCTCAACCAGCGGCTGCTTGGCTCTCCATCGAAGCGTCCATCCCTCGAGATCGACCGCCTCATCCTCCATGTTCCGAAGCTCGATCCACTCGTGATCGGGATTCGCGTCAGTACCGGACCATGCGATTTCCGAGATGATGACGCGTTGCTCGCACTGGCCAAGTCCGCCACCACCGGCAGCCTCGATCACGAACAGCTGCACGACGCACTGGTCGCTGGCACCCGACGAATCGACAACCTCGTACACAATCGTGACCGGCCCAGCAAACGTCTCACCAGATGGGCAAGCCCAGTAGGTGAAGGAGTCCAATCCTGAGAATCCCTCGGCAGGCGTGTAGAGAACCGTCCCGTTCAGCCGGTCGGCCTCCGCCGTGCCGTGTGAGGGTGAATCGATGATCTCGATCAGCGCAGGATCCCCGGAGATGCGCACTTCGAGCGTCTCTTCCGGCAGGACAGCCGTCGCGCCTTGCGGAGCGTCGGCGCCAACGAAGAGATCGACAGCGATCTCAACGCAGGTTCTCGACGAGTAGAAGAAGGTCCCGTCCTCACTGTCGAATCCGCCGATCACTCCGTGCTCCGGCCCTTCCACAATGCTGTAGGTCACGCCATCTCCATCGGGGTCGGTGCTCTGAAGCTCGATCATGATCGCCGTTCCATCAACGACGACTGTCTCGAGACAGGCGGCTTCCGGTGGATCGTTCTGAGGCGCGACTACGATCTCGACTTCTGCGACATCGCAGATGCCCTCCGTATTGCAGACCCGATACACCAACGAATCGGGTCCGTCGTAATTGGGAGACGGGTCGTAGGTGATTTCGCCGGTCACGGGATCGATCGACACGGTACCGTGCGTCGGGGGCGCAACAAGGGCAACGGTCGTCGGATCGATCGTTCCGTCCGGATCACTGTCGTTGTCCGTCACCGGAATCACCACCGGGGTGTCCTCGGTTGTCGCTGCGGTGTCGTCGCCGGCCACCGGCGGATCGGGCACGGAAAGGACACCGATCGTCACCGTCGCCGTGTCGCAGACGCCGTCGGTGTCGCAAATCTGGTAGCGGAAGATGTCCGGCCCGTTGTAGTTCGGATCCGGATCGTAGTCAATCTCGCCCGTGGTTGGATCGATCGTCACCGTTCCGTGGTCCGGCTGGTCAACGATACTCACCGATCCAAGATCGAGGTCCCCATCAGGGTCGCTGTCGTTGTTCGGCACCTCGATCGTCACAGAGTCGTCTTCGATGACCGTGGCTGCATCGCCGACCGCCACCGGCGGATCCGGCACAGGGGTGACATTGATCGTCACCGTCGCTGTTCCGCATTCATTCGGATGCGGGTCGCACACTTCGAACGTGAAGCTGTCCGGACCGTTGTAGTCCTCGTTCGGCGTGTACAGCAGAACGCCCGTGTCGGGATCGAACCCGCTGATCGTTCCGTTCGTCGGACCGCTCAGAATGACGTACGTCAACGGATCGTCGTCGGCGTCACTCCCGATCAATCCGATCGACAGCGGCGTGTCCTCCGGCGTCGTCAGGTCCTGTGGCGTCGCCACCGGCAGGTCGTCCACCGGCGCCACCGTCACCGTCACCGTCGCCGTGTCACATACACCAACGCTGTCACAGATCTGGTAGCCGAACGTGTCGGTCCCGTTGAAGTTCGGGTCCGGCTCGTAGGTGATCTCGCCCGTCACCGGATCGACCGTCACCTCACCGTGCTGTGGATCGAGCACAACCACCACGCTCGTCGGATCCAGATCGCCATCCGGATCCGAGTCGTTCGCCGGCACATCGATCACGACGGAGTCATCCTCGGCCACGCTCGCTCCGTCGTCGTTCGCCACCGGCGGGTCGTCCACCGGCAACACGTCGATCGTTACCACCGCCAGATCACACGACCCCACTGTGTCACAGATCTCGTAGGTCAGCGTGTCCGGACCGTTGTAGTTCTCGTTTGGCTCGTAGCCGATCGCACCCGTCACCGGATCGACGCTGAACGCCCCGTGTGCCGGCGGTGAGGTCACCACCACGCTCGTCGGATCCAGGTCCCCGTCCGGATCGCTGTCGTTTAGCACCACGTCGATCGTCGTGACCCCGTCTTCGAACACTTGCCCACTGTCATCCAGCGCCACCGGCGGATCGTCTTCCGGTCCCACGTTCACCGTCACATCCGCCACGTCGCACAACCCGTCCGTGTCGCACACCTGGTAGCTGAACGTGTCGAGCCCGTTGAAGTCGGCTTCCGGTGTGTACGTCACCGCACCGGTCACCGGATCGACGCTGAGTGTCCCGTTCGACGGAGAACTCACAATCCCCACCGTCGTCGGATCCAGGTTCCCGTCCACGTCAAAATCGTTGCCGACCACCGGAATCACGATCGCAATGTCTTCCGGCGTCACCGCGCTGTCATCGTTCGCCACCGGCGGATCGTCCACCGGCATCACGTTCACCGTCACCTCGGCCGTGTCGCACACGTCCAAGCTGTCGCAGATCGAGTAGCTGAACGTGTCGGTGCCGTTGAAGTCCTCGTCCGGCTCGTACGTGATCTCGCCGGTGATTGGATCGACCGTTACCGTCCCGTTCGGGGGCTGGCTGACGATGCTTACACTCCTCACATCGAGGTCGCCGTCCGGATCCGTGTCGTTCCCCGGGACGTTGATCGTGATCGATCCATCCTCCGGCACGGTGGCCGTATCGTCACCGGCCACCGGTGGATCGTCCACCGGGTTCACTTCCACCGTGACCGTCGCCGTGTCACACACACCTTGGCTGTCGCAGATCTCGTAGGTGAAGGTGTCGGTGCCGTTGAAGTCGGGATCCGGCTCGTAGGTCACGACGCCGGTGATTGGATCTACAGTCACCGTCCCGTTTCCTGGCTGGCTGACAATACTGACCGATCCGAGATCCAGATCGCCGTCCGGATCCGAGTCGTTCGCTGGGACCTTGATCTCGACACTCCCGTCCTCGGCCACTTCCACCGCGTCGTCCTCCGCCACCGGCGGATCGTCGATCGGCAACACATCCACTGTCACCGTCGCCGTGTCGCACA